>JAEEGL014691915.1_pt1 | contig 23867 bp, 23 predicted proteins | sample 9134231 | NCBI WGS metagenome assembly JAEEGL01 (sample SAMN16246548, study PRJNA631951) | gut metagenome | biome: gut microbiome; feature: rumen; material: fiber-attached | host: Bos | place: Iran: Karaj | collected 2018-10 | reverse complement strand
TTACTGCATCAAAAAACAAAAAGGAAGCTTCTTTCCTGACAGAAGAAACTGTAGATATTGATAGATTGAAGAATGCTATCAACGCAACAGGATATACCTTTATTAGTGCAGAATCAGTTCTCGTTAATAAAAGAGGATTATTCGGATGGAGATAATCTATCTTCAAAATGAAAAATCCGAAATGACGATTCATCAAAAAGGGAGACGGATATGCTGCTAACATTACAGCTTTCTTTGGTCCTGATTCTTGCACTGTGTCTGCTTATTTATGCTGCAGTTGGTTTGATTCAGAACAGAAAACTTTTTACGACTGCGCCAAAGGATATCCAGGCTGCTGCAACTGATCACCCTGAAAGATTTAAAGGTGCTCATATGCTTGGATGGAAGCTGGTGATTATCAGTATCTTTTCCATGATTGGTGCTTTTCTCTATGGTGGATATGATGGAATTATGCAGGGTTTTTCCTTTTGGAAGCATTTCCTTCGTTTCATCATAATGTTATACCTATGGAAGGCTTTTGATATTGTCTGTCTGGACTGGCTGCTCCTGACAAAATCACATTTCTTTCAACATTTCTACCCGGAAACAGAAGGATGCAAAGGCTACCATCAGTTTGGCTTTAACAGAAAAGAACAGTTAACAAGGATTATTCTCTTCCCCTTTATTGCCGCACTTATGGCTGGATTTGCATGCCTGATCGGAAGCTGAATTTCCTGCTTTTCGCCCTCCGGGGCTTTTTTTATTCGTTTTGGTAGAAAAGTTCATAAGAACATGCTAAACTAAATAGATAGAAATAGCTGAGATTGATGGAGAAAAGATAGATGCATTTTGTAGATGCTAAAGGGATACTGACCGGACATAACGGTCACTATGGAATGAACATTTATCGGGGATGCAGCCATGGTTGTATATACTGTGACAGCCGTAGCCGATGTTATCAATTCACTCATCCATTTGAAGATATAGAAGTAAAACAGAATGCCCCGGAGCTGTTGGAAAAAGCATTAAAATCAAAGCGAAACAAGTGTATGATTGGAACCGGTTCCATGTCAGATCCATATATGCACTGTGAAGAAGAACTTCAGCTGACAAGAAGATGTTTAGAGATCATTCTGAAATACGGTTTTGGTGTTGCAATACAGACCAAGTCAGACCGAATCCTTCGGGATATTGATCTTCTGGATGAGATCAATCGGGCTGCAAAATGTGTCGTGCAAATAACGCTTACGACTTATGATAATGACTTGTGCCGCATTGTGGAGCCGAATGTAGCTGATACCAGACGAAGAATTGAAGTACTGGAAGAAATGCAGAAAAGAGGAATTCCTACTATTGTCTGGATGACGCCGATCCTTCCATTCATCAATGATACAAAAGAAAATATTACTTCTATTTTGACAGAATGTATTCGGGTTGGCGTCAAAGGAGTTATCGATTTTGGTATGGGGCTTACGCTTAGAGAAGGGGATCGTGAATATTATTATGCAGCGCTTGATAAGCATTTTCCGGGAATGAAAGAACGATACATTCAAAAATATGGAAATGCCTATGAGCTTTCTAGCCCCAGAGCCAGAGAACTTCAGGAAATCTTCCACCGAATCTGTCATGAAAACAACATTCTTTCAAATCCAGAGGATTGTTTTCAATATTTGAATGAATTACCGGACAAATATCCACAGATGAGTTTGTTCGACCAGCAACTGAATTAATAAGGAAAGATGATAAAAAATATGAAAACAGTTATTTGGGGACTTTTGATACCATTTATTGGGACGGCAGCCGGAGCCGCCTGTGTTTTCTTTTTGAAGAAAGACCTTAGGGCTGGTGTACAGCGGGCATTGACTGGATTTGCTGCAGGCGTAATGGTAGCAGCATCGATCTGGAGCCTGATCGTTCCAGCTATTGAGCAATCAGCTGATAAAGGTCGATGGGCTTTTCTGCCCGCTTTTTTTGGCTTCTGGATGGGAATTCTATTTCTTTTGCTTCTGGATCATGTCATTCCGCATCTGCATAGAAGTATCGATCAGGCAGATCAAATCGAAGGCCCTAAAAGCAGACTAAATCGTACCATTATGATGGTTCTTGCGGTGACGCTCCATAACATCCCGGAAGGTATGGCTGTTGGCGTAGTCTATGCAGGACTGGTCTCTGGTTCCGGGAATATCACAGCCGGTGGAGCACTGGCACTGGCACTTGGTATTGCTATCCAGAATTTTCCTGAAGGTGCGATCATCTCTATGCCGCTTTTTGCAGAAGGGAAGAGCAAGCCAAAATCATTTTGGCTGGGTGTTCTGTCAGGGGCGGTGGAGCCTGTATTTGGAGGATTGACTGTATTGATTGCCAGTCTGGTAGTTCCTGCAATGCCATATCTATTATCATTTGCTGCTGGGGCTATGTTGTACGTGGTTGTGGAAGAACTGATCCCTGAGATGTCTTCCGGAGAACACTCCAATATCGGTGTTGTTTTCTTTGCTGTAGGATTCAGCCTGATGATGGCACTGGACGTTGCATTGGGTTAAGGATATCGACATTGTTTCAATTAGATGATATAATAGGTTCTTACAAAAATGCAAATTTTTATTTGGAACGACAAAATGAGAAATTCCTGATGGAAGTGAAGGAGTGTACACTGGAAATAGACGGAATTGGTTATTTCCCGGACGCTCCAACTGAGCGAGGCGTCAGACATATTCAGGAACTGATCAAAGCGAAGAATGCTGGCTATCATGCGGTACTTGCTTTTGTGATACAGATGGATAATGTGACAGAGATAAGAGCTAATACGAAAACGCATCCACAGTTCGCAGCGGCACTTGCTGAAGCCAGGAAAGCAGGGGTAAAAGTGTTATTTCTGAAATGTCACGTAGAACCGGATCAACTGACGATCATCAGCTGACGAATGAACAAAGAAGCATCAGTACATGAATCATATTGCATCGGAAAGAGAAGAGACTACAAAATGAGTGCCATTAAGATCGCAACCTACAATGTAAGACATTTCAGTACCGGAAAGCTTGACGAAGTTGATTATTCTGCCTTTATTCAGGCAATCCGCAGCCTTGATGCGGATATCGTTGGAATCAATGAAAGCTATGGTCCTGACAGCCGATTTGGAGAAAAAGCGCAAGTGGAGGTCATCGCAGAAGCTATGGGATGGAACTGGTTTTTTGCGCCGGCTGTCCAGGTTCCCGGCTGGGGAATCTATGGCAACTCTGTTCTGACAAGATTCCCGTTCATAAAGGCTGACTGTATTCCGATTCCTGATCCGAAACCAGTTTACCCATATAAACATTATGAAAGCCGCTGCATTTTAGTTTTGGATGTGGAAACGCAGTCAGGACCGTTAACTGTAGCTGTCACTCATTTCGGGCTCAATCCTGCCGAACAGGAAATGGCACTAAAAACAGTCCGGACCCTGGTTCGGCCTCATCGTTTTATCCTGATGGGCGACCTGAATCTGACACCAGATGCTCCGATCATTTCATCCTTGTCCGATCTTTTGCAGGATACCGGGAAATACCTGAGACATGAACAAAGTCTTAGCTTTCCGTCTGACAAACCTGATCGAAAGATCGACTATATCTTTGTCACTTCAGATATTCTGGTAAAGGATGCTGAAATCCTTTCACTTACCGTTTCCGATCACAGACCGTATAAATGTTCCTTGGAATTAAAATAAGCGAGGGTAATATGAGAGCAAAAGCAGTCGTTTTTGATATGGACGGTGTCCTGTTTGACACTGAACGCATCTCCAGAAATAGTTGGATAGAAGTCGGACAAAGATGGGGAATGGATGGAATTGAAATCATCTTCCCGAAAGTAATCGGTGTTAATCATACAGACGATCTGCAGATCCTTAAGGACACTTATGGTGAGGATTTCGATGCAGAGACATTTACAAAGGAATGTGCTTCTGTTATGAAACGTATGCTTCAGGAAGAAGGTTTGCCCATAAAAAAGGGTGTACGGGAAATTCTGGAAGCTCTGAAACAAAAAAAGATCCCTGTCGGGATCTGCAGTTCGACACGTACAGGTGTCATTCGGGATCATCTGGAAAAGACTGGACTCTCTGATTATTTTGAACAAATCATCGGAGGAGACCAGATTCTCCATTCTAAACCCAAGCCGGATATATATCTGAAAGCTTGTGATGCTTTGGGAATGAATCCTGAGGATTGTATTGCCGTGGAGGATTCACCCAATGGGATACGATCGGCACATGCAGCTGGTTTGATTCCGGTGATGATCCCGGATCTGGTAGAACCAACGGATGAGATGAGGAGATTAAGTCATGTGATCCTTCATGATCTGTCTGATCTTCAGTCAATGATCGATAACAAGGAAATCTAAAAGGAAAGAGGCAGATCATCATTCTGCCTCTTTAATCATTTGCTGTAATTCATCCCATAGAAGCATATCTTCTTCGATCTGCTGTTCGAGACTCGCCTGTTTTTGTTCCAGTTGACGGAATTTGGAACTGGAAGAGTAGTTTTCTGGCAGCAGCATTTTGGCTTTAATATCTTCAATCTGCTTCTCGCAGTCTTCAATATTATTTTCCAGCCGCTGTGCTCTGGTCTTAAGCTTCCGCAGATCACTGGCTGCCTGTTTTTTTTGCTGAAAAGAGATTTTAGAATCCGTTACTTCTGTCAGTTCACTTTCTTTTCTTTCCTGCCGTTTGTGTTCCTGATAGAAATCATAGTCGCCAAGATACGATATCATCTCATCCGGCATCAGTTCCAGTGTCCGGGTTGCTACCTGATTAATAAAATATCGGTCATGGGAGATGAAAAGGATCGTACCTTTATAGGCTTTCAGGTTTTCTTCCAATACTTCACGAGAGGCTATATCGAGATGATTTGTTGGCTCGTCGAGCAGTAGGAAATTACAGTTGCTGAGCATGATTTTGCAAAGTGAAACGCGTGCTTTTTCACCGCCGGAGAGATTCCTGATCTGGTTGAATACATCATCACCCCGGAACAAGAAGCAGCCCAGAATATTGCGAATTTGTGGAATCGTTAAGTTGGGATAAGCATCATAGATCTCATCGAGAATCGACTTGTCAGGAGAAAGGTTTTCCTGTGTCTGATCATAATAGCCGGGAAAAACACCGACGCCAAGGCGCAGTGCCCCATAGGTAAGTGACTCTTTGCCAAGAATCATTTTGAAGAGAGTCGTTTTTCCAATCCCATTTGCACCAATAAGCGCCACACGTTCACCTTTATGGATTTCAAAATTCAAGGAGTGGAAAAGTGATCGCTCATCAAAGGTTTTGGCAACAGCCTCTCCCTTCAGAACAAGATCACCACTTTCGATCGAAGGATTAAAATGCAGACGCATGGAAGCATTGAGTGCCTGAGGTTTATCAATGATTTCCATTTTATCCAGGATCTTCTCACGGCTTTGGGCTCGCTTAATAAATTTTTCCTGTCCGCGTCCCCGAAGTTCCCGGATAATTCCTTCCTGTCTGGCGATCTCCTTTTGCTGTGCCTCAAATTCCCGTATGGCGATTTTCTGACGGAATTGTTTTTCCTGAATATAGTAAGTATAGTTGCCGTTATAGACAGTGCCTCTTCCTCGTTCGATCTCGATCGTTTTGGTACACAGACGATCCAGAAAATAACGATCATGGGAGATGATCAGACATGCGCCTTCAAACGAGGCGAGGTATCCCTCAAGCCAGGTAAGTGATTCAATGTCAAGATGATTGGTAGGTTCATCGAGCAGCAAAAGGTCGGGTTTCAGCAGAAGGAGTTTGCCCAGCATGACACGAGTTTTCTGACCGCCTGATAAATGACGAATCGGAAGAGTATATTCTGATTCTTCAAAGCCCAAACCAGCCAGGACGCCGCGCACACGACTTCTGTACTGGTATCCGTCCTGATCTTCAAAGCGGTGTCTCAGATCTGCATAACGTTCCATGAGCAGAGTGGAGGCATCCGTCTCCATTTGTTCTTCCAGATGGCGCATCTCTTTTTCCATCTGACGAAGATGATCAAAGACTGTTAAAAGTTCTTCCTCTATGCGGTTGGCAGATTCATATTCTGCTATTTGAGGCAGGTAACCGATGTTGAGGTTTTTCTGAAGATATACCTCACCGTTGTCGGGAGAAAGCCGCCCAAGCAGAATCTGAAACAGTGTTGTTTTTCCGGCGCCATTAATGCCTATTAGAGAGGCTTTTTCTTTAGCTTCAAGATGAAAGGATACATCCTGAAGAACTTCTTTGGTATCAAATGCTTTCTGTATATGAGAAACAGATACGATCATTTTCGTTCTTGACTCCTGATAAATAATAAAAGGACTTACCTTCATATGATATCAGAAATAAGACTGAAAGTCCAATACGAATGTTGACAGAAGGCATCGGACGGAGTAAAATAATTTAGTTATGTTGTAAATAGAAAGGAACAGTTGCATGAAAAAACTGAAACCAATTCTTTTTCTCCTGATAAGCTTGATTCTGATCGGATTGATCAGCTGGATCACTTTCGGAGAGTTTCCCGGTCTGTCTGCCAGGAGTGCCAGAAATATTCATCTTGGCCTGGATCTGGCAGGAGGCGTCAGTATTACTTATCAGGCAGCGGATAATGTGATTCCGTCGGAAGAAGAAATGAAAGGATCTCTTTCTGTCATCCAGCGTCGTTTGGATACGAAAGGTTATACAGAGGCCAGTGCCTATATCGATGGAAACAACAGAATTCGCGTGGAAATTCCGGGCGTTGAAGATGCAAGCAAAGCGGTCGAAGAGATCGGAAAAACCGCTATGCTGGCGTTTGTAGGACTTAACAGTACAGCTGACTTTCACAATGGTCAGGAAATTCTGGATATGGTCGCCAATGGCGAGGCAGAACTTGTACTGACAGGTCAATATGTCAAATCTGCTTCATTCCAGAAGGGAAAACTCAGTGCAGCCGGCAGTGTTGAACCCTATGTCAAGCTTGAATTTGATGCGGAAGGTACAAGACTGTTTGCTGAAGCTACGCAGAAATATCTGGACAAACAGATCGCGATCATGCTGGATGATACGATCTGCAGCGCTCCGCTTGTTAAAGCTGTTATTACCGATGGAACAGCCGTGATATCCGGTATGAGCAGCGATGAAGAAGCTCAGGAACTGGCATCTGATATCATCGGTGGTGCACTTCCGGTACAACTTCAGGACATCGAACATCAGTCTGTCGGTGCAACCCTCGGACAGAATGCATTAACGACCAGTATTCTGGCAGGTATTCTTGGATTTGCCGTCATTGTTCTGTTTATGCTGGTTGTTTACAGAGTACCAGGCCTTGCTGCCTCCATCTCCTTGTTCCTTTATGTATCGCTTGAGCTATTGATCTTCAACCTGCTTGGATGGACCCTGACACTTCCGGGAATTGCCGGTTTTATCCTTTCCATCGGTATGGCTGTTGACGCCAATGTAATTATTTTCGCCCGTATCAGAGAAGAGATCGTTCAGAATCATACGATTCGACTTTCCATCCGTAATGGTTTCAATAAAGCTCTTTCTGCGATTCTGGACGGCAACATCACCACACTCATTGCTGCGATCGTTCTTTATCTGTTTGGCAGCGGTACCATCCGCGGCTTTGCTCAGACGCTGGGACTTGGTATTCTACTGTCCATGGTATCGGCGTTGTTTGTAACCCGATTCCTTCTGGTAAACCTGATGGATATTTTCCCGCCCAAGAAGGGTCTTTACGCTGTGATCCGACTTCCGTGGAATACGAAAAGGAAGGAGGCCTGAGCAATGAAAATTATTGAAAATCGCAAAATCTGGTTTCTGATCTCTCTGGTCATCATTGCTGCGGGACTGATCTCTCTGATCTTTCGCGGCCTGAACTTCGATATTGAATTTGCTGGCGGTACGATCATTCAGATCGATATGCATCAGAAACTGAATGACCCATCTGAGCTGTCTGATATCGTGAAAGAAATATCCGGAGATTCCAACCCTCAGATTCAGGCAGTCTCCGGAGCAATGGGTGATACACAGATTCAAATCAAAGTCAAAGAGATTACCCCGGAACAGATTACACAGATGTATCAGACGATCGCTGAGAAATATGGGCTGGATATGACTGAAAAGAAAGATCTTCTGGAACAGTCTTCCATCAGCCCGATCATCAGTTCGGAAATGAAGAGAGCAGCTCTGATTTCCACCCTGATCGCAGGTGTATTGATGCTGATCTATATCACAGTTCGTTTCCGCGATATCTGCTTCGGACTCGGAGCTCTGATACCGCTGATTCATGACTGTCTGATCGTTCTGGCGATGTATACACTTCTTCAGATCCCCGTCAATAATACCTTTATTGTTGCACTTCTTACCATCGTAGGTTATTCCATCAACAATACGATTGTTGTTTTTGATCGTATCCGTGAGAATCGTCCTGTATACAAACCTTTTGAACTGGATCGGCTTTGTGATGACAGTATTTTCCAAACATTGGGAAGATCCCTTGGCACTTCCTTTACGACAGTTGTCATGATCCTGCTTCTTTTTGTTCTGGGCGTACAGTCGCTTCGCTGGTTTGCTCTGCCGCTTCTTGTCGGTATGATAGCCGGTACCTATTCATCTTTGTTTATTGCAAGTCCTGTCTGGTATCTGCTTGAGCAGAAGATTCACAAGTCTTAAAATGGAAAAGTGGATGATCCGAGGGGGGAGAGCTGCTCCAATCGTAGAAAAATACGGATTGGATCCGACTCTGGCCAGAATCATTGCTGGGCGATTAAATGGTTCGAGCATAGAAGAATTTCTGGATCGCACAGGACCGCTTTTCGATCCCTGTTTCCTGAAAGATGCTGAAGGTGCAGCCGATCGAATCATTCAGGATTTTTCTGCGGAAAGCTCTGTCTGCATCGTTGGTGATTATGATGTCGACGGAGTGACTTCAACAGCAATTTTGTTTCTTGGTCTTTCTCATTTATTTCCTGCGGCCTCAATCAGCTTTCGCATTCCGGAAAGGATGAGTGAAGGATATGGTATCAGCCGATCGATTGCAGAGGAGATCACAGAGCAATCTGTCACGCATGTTATTACCTGCGATAATGGTATCTCTGCCAAGGAACCCATAGAATATCTGAAGGAAAAGGGGATCTGTGTGATTGTGACCGATCATCATGAAATCCCGAAAGCTTCAGATGGTAAAGAAGACCTTCCAAATGCGGATTATGTAATTGATCCGCACCGTGAAGGTGATCTGTCTCCTCAGAAAGAGATCTGCGGGGCTTTCGTTGCCTTGCAGCTGGTTCGCCTGATCTATAACAGATTGACAGGAAATCACACCGAGCCGGAGTGGATGAAGCTTCTCTATGGTTATGCTGCATTCGGGACCATCTGTGATGTGATGCCATTGACGGAGCAAAATCGTCGGCTGGTTTTTCAGGGGCTTCGCACTTTGAATGAAAGGCCATCCGTCGGTATTCGCTGTTTGATGAGTGTTGCTGAGGTTGGCTTCCTGGATCCTGTAACGATCGGGTTTCGAATTGGTCCGATGCTCAATGCAGGCGGACGTCTGGGATCCCAGAATAAATACGTTCATATTCTTCTTTCCAATGATGAAGGAAAGTGCTTTCAGATTGCAAGGGAGCTGATGAACGCCAATCGCCTGCGTCAGGATATGACAGAAAAGGGTGTGAAAGAAGGGCTTCAGCAGCTCGAACAGACTGGTAGGGAAAATCTTGTCAAAGTGATTTATCTTCCTGATCTTCACGAAAGTATTGCTGGTCTTGTTGCAGGGAAGATCAAAGAACAGATTTACCGTCCGGTCCTTGTTGTGACGAAAGGTGAAGAAGGGCTGAAGGGATCGGCACGTTCGATTGAAGCCTATATGATGGTCGATGAACTGTCCAAAGTCAGAAATCACTTTTCCAAGATGGGCGGTCATGCTATGGCTGCCGGCTTCTCGCTTGAAGCTGTACCCGGAAAAGAAGAGGAAACAGTAAACAGTCTTCGTCAAGCCCTGAATGCTCATTGCAGTCTGAAACAGGAAGATCTGATTCCAACCGTATGGATCGATGCACAATTGTCTCCTTCAGCTGTCAGTTTGCCTTTCATTGATCGCCTGGAGCTGCTTTCTCCCTTTGGTGTGAAAAATCCGAAACCTCAGCTGGCATCCAGAGGACTGACCCTTCTTCGGGCCAGAATCCGTGGTGCGAAAGGAAATGTCATCAATCTTCTTCTGCATGATGAAGGAGGAGTACTTGATGCTGTCTGCTTTGATAGAGCGATGATTGAAGATCTGCTGAGACAAAGTGAAGATCCGGATGCAGCAAAAGAGGAGATGGAGAATGGAATCTACTTTACCACTCCGATTCCGGTTGATATTGTTTATGAAGCATCGATCGATCGCTATTATGGTTCACCTCGTGTGAAAATTCAGGTGAAACATATTAGGTATAGCCAAATCAGGCCGCATCTGCTATAATAGATACGGTAAGTATCATTTTATACGGAGGATATTTTCATGGACCTTTCTAAAGTTATCAGAGAAATTCCTGATTTCCCGCAGGAGGGAGTTCTGTTTCGTGATATTACGACCCTGTTAAAAGATCCGGCTGCGCTGAAGGATGCTGTTAATCAGATCTGTGATCAGCTGAAGGATCTTGAATTCGACTATGTTCTTGGCCCTGAATCCCGTGGCTTTATTTTCGGCGTTCCGGTGGCATATGCAATGAACAAAGGTTTTATTCCTGTACGTAAACCGGGTAAACTTCCCTGTGCTGTCATCAGAAAAGAGTATGACCTTGAATATGGCTCTAATGTACTGGAGATTCATGCTGATGCACTGAAGAAAGGCGACAAAGTTGTCGTCGTTGATGATCTGATCGCTACAGGCGGTACGTCCAAGGCGATCTGCGAGCTTGTAGAAGAAATTGGAGCAGAAGTAGTCTCCATGAACTTTCTGATCGAGCTGAAAGATTTAAATGGACGGGAAATCCTGAAAGATTATAACGTTCAGTCGATTATTGCTTACTGATTTTTAGGAGGTGCCAGATGAAACAATGGGAACCCATGTTTATGGATCCTGAGTTTAAAGAGACGGTTTGGGGAGGTACCCGGATCATGAGACTCTTTAGTAAAAGGATCCCTTCGGCACATACGGGTGAATCCTGGGAGGTTTCCGCTCACGAGAACGGCCAAAGTAAGATCAGAAACGGTTTTCTTCAGGGTATGACACTCCGTGAAGCAGTTGCAAAGTATCCTGCTGAAATACTCGGTTATCAGGTTACGAGAGAAACCGGCGGACATTTCCCGCTGATGGTCAAACTGATCGATGCCAGTGATGATCTTTCGATTCAAGTCCATCCCAACGACGAGCAGGCTCTCCGCATTGAAGGTCCTACAGGTCGTGGTAAAACGGAAATGTGGTATATTCTGGATGCAGAACCTGATGCGCAGTTGATTTATGGATTAAAAAAGGATCTGTCAAAAGAAGACTTTGAAAAAGCAATCAAGGACGGAACCATTGAAGATAAAGTGAATTATGTTCCGGTCAAACGAGGAGATGCATTTCTCATTCCCGCCGGTACGCTTCACGCAATAGGTTCCGGAATTGTACTGGCAGAGATTCAGCAAAGCTCTGATACCACCTATCGTGTATATGATTACGGAAGATTGGGACTGGATGGAAATCCAAGACCTCTTCATATTGAAAAGGCACTGCAGGTAACGAATCTTTCAAGCAGTGTCGGAGAAGAATACGCAGACATTCAGGAAGGTGTCGTTTGTCCTTTCTTCCAGGTTTATCGGCGCAATCTTCGTGGAATCCAGGAAATTGCAGTTACCCTGGATCATTTTCAGATCATTATGATTCTGGAAGGAAGTGGGAAGGTAGATGGAAAGCCTTTCAGAAAAGGCGATACGATTCTTCTTCCTGCTGCTGGAGAAACCATTGGACTGGAGGGTAGAGCTATCTATCTGCAGATCCTTTGATTTTTCTGTTACGAATTTGAATTGGCTCGAGTTTCTCAGGGAATCGCGCTTATTTAAGTGAGGAAAGTCCGAGCTCCACAGGGCAGGATGCTGGATAACGTCCAGTAGAGGTGACTCTCAGGAAAGTGCAGCAGAAAAGAAACCGCCGCAGATCGAACTCTGCGGTAAGGGTGAAACGGCGAGGTAATAGCTCACCGCCTTTCTGGTGACAGAAAGGGCAGTGTAAACCCCATCCGGAGCAAGACCAAACAGAAGGCCATACGGTTGCCCGCCGTGTCTTCGGGTAGGTCGCTGGAGGCTGCCGGCAACGACAGTCCAAGATAGATGATTCCCCCATGACAGAACTCGGCTTATCGAGGGACTCGATTCAATCATAAAAAGAAAAACCTGCGAAAGATTTCTCATCTTTCACAGGTTTTTTCTGTCTCCCGGGGAAATTTTATCGGTCACCGGCTGCCATTGCAAGCTGAATCAGATTGCGATAGCTGTAGTGGAGGCAATCAAACGGATCCCGAGGGCATTCATCCTGCTCAATAACGATCGATGAACAACCGACTTCCTGACACGCCTTGAAGCAGTCAAAAAGATTCAGGTTTCCTTCTCCAACTTCAGCAAATACAGGGGTCATCCCTACTACAGCAAAATCCTTGAAATGACAAACATCAACGCGGTCATGAAGATGATAACGAATAAAGTCTGCCGGATTAAGACCGCCCATCTGCAGCCAGTATGTATCCGGAATAAAGTGATAAGTCTCCGGATCTGTATTTTGAAGAAGATAATCCATCAGAAGACGGCCTTCGAGCAGCTGAAATTCAAAGTTATGATTATGATAAGCGAACTGAAGGCCTGCCTTTTTGATTTTTTCAGCAATTTCACGAGATTTTTTAACAAAAAGAAAGAGTTGATGAATATCCGATCTTGCCTCGAGCGGCATAGCACCAAGTCCGATGACAGGGCAGTTCATCCGTTTATGCTCTTCGATCAGAGCAGGAAGATCATTTTGCATTCTCTCCCAGGAAGAATGGGTACAGCAGACATCCATCTCATATTTCTTTACGAGTTTTTCAAGTTCAAGAGGATCAACAGGTCCAAAACCAGAGATCTGAATGGTTTCAAAACCTTCGCTCTGACAAAACTGAAAAACCTTTTCTATGCCGTCAAGGTCCTTGGTATATTCCCTTAATGTATATAACTGACCGCCTAATTTCATGCCTGTTCTCCCTTCGGTTTTCTTGTTATTATAGAATCGTTTCATTGATTTTTCAACCCTTCCGTTGTATACTAATATAGATATAATATTGTACTTTGGTTGAATACGAAAGGGACCGCAAAATGAGTGATTATGATCGTCAGTATCTTCGCATAGTTGAAGATATTCTGGACCATGGATATTATGCACAAAACCGCACAGGCATTCCCACCTATAAACTTCCTCATCAGATCATGCAGTTTGATCTTGAAAAGGAATTTCCTATCCTTACCACGAAAAAGGTTGCCTTTAAAACAGCTGTGAAGGAGATACTCTGGATTTATCAGCAGCAATCCAATGATGTAAGAAAACTTCAGGAAGAGAATGTTCATATCTGGGACGAGTGGATGCTGGAAGATGGCACGATCGGAACTGCCTATGGTTATGTCATCCGTAAGTATCATCAGATGGATCAGCTTCTGAAAGATCTGAAGAATGATCCTCAAAGTCGGCGCATGATGGTAAATCTCTGGCAGATTCCTGAACTTCCCACAGGCTCACTGGCTCCGTGCTGCTTTTTGTCGATCTGGGATGTAACAGACGGAAGACTGAACTGTATGTTGGTTCAGCGCAGTGGAGATATGGGACTGGGCGTTCCTTTCAATACGACTCAATATGCTGTTCTGACCCATCTGATCGCTCAGTCTGTCGGATTAAAACCAGGCCTTTTGACTCATGTGATCAGCAATGCTCATGTCTATGAAAACCAGGTGGATCCGTTGAAAATTCAGCTTTCCAGAAAGGATCAGGCTTATCCTGCACCCAAGCTCTGGATCGATCCGTCTGTCACAGATTTTTATGCTTTTACTCCAAAACATATTCGTCTGATTGATTACCAGTTCCATGACAAAATCAAGATGGAGGTAGCTGTCTGATGTTATCGCTGATCGTTGCTATTGCTTCAGACGGAGCTATAGGCCGCAAGGGAACGCTTCCCTGGCATATCTCCGATGATCTGAAGCATTTCAAAAAGATCACCCGGGGACACACCATGTTAATGGGAATGAATACGTTTATTTCCCTTCCCGGAGTTCTGCCCAAACGTAAACATATTGTCATTGCTGATGATCCATCATTTACAGTCGATCATCCGATGGTGGAAGTGCGCCGTGATTTATTTGCTGCACTCGAAGAGTGTAAAGCTGCTGAAGAGGAGATCTTTGTAATCGGCGGAGGCAGTGTGTATCGGCAGTCTCTTCCTTATGTCAGCAAACTCTATATCACCAGGATTGAAATGACGGTTCCGGATGCTGATACTTTCTTTCCAAACATTCCTGAAGAAGATTGGAAAGTGGTTTCAGAGAGTGAACCCATGTATGACGAAGAAAATGGTGTCAGTTATCGCTTTATCGATTATGAGCGAAAAACTGAACACACGGAGCAGGTATGAAAAAACAATCTTTACTGATGCAGATTCCGACCCTGTTCGGACTTGAGGGGATCGTTGCGGATGAACTCAGGTATGCAGGTTTTTCTGATGTAGCTCCGGAGAATGGATTTGTTCGTTTTACAGGAGATCTTCGGGATATGGCAAGAGCCAACCTGATGATCCGATCCGGAGAACGCGTTCTGATCGTCATGGCTGAGTTTCCGGCTTATTCATTCGATGATTTGTTTGAAGGGACGAAAGACACTCCCTGGGAGAACTTTATCGGGTCCATGGATCGTTTTCCGGTCAAAGGATGGAGCCTCAATTCCAAACTGCATTCTGTACCAGATTGCCAGAAAATCATCAAAAAAGCAGTCGTAGAAAGACTGAAGGAATGCTATGGGAATCCCTGGTTTGAAGAATCAGGGCCTCTTGTACAAATTCAGTTTTCCATTATGAAGGATCAGGTCACACTGATGCTTGATACGACTGGCCCGGGTCTGTATAAACGCGGTTATCGTAAAGCCAAGGTCGAAGCACCTATCCGTGAAACCCTTTCGGCCGGCATCGTCGATCTTTCTCGTGTGCACGGTGATTCCCTGGTCGTGGATCCGATGTGCGGGTCCGGTACCTTGCTCATCGAAGCCTGTATGAAAGCTCTGCACATTGCTCCCGGAATCATGCGAAGATTTTCCTTCGAGAACTGGGGAGCCATGCCTTCCAATCATATCAGGGAACTGAGAGAAGAAGCCAAATCTCAGATTCGAAGTGATCTTAGCTTTGAAGCTTATGGCTATGATATAGATCCACAGGCCATTGAGATCTCGCAGGAAAATGCGAAGAGAGCGGGTGTGTCATCCAGAATTCATCTGTCGGTTCAGGATGTCAGCAAATTAAGAGTGGATCAATTCCCGATGACAGGACATAAAAAAGCCATTTTGCTTTGCAATCCGCCTTACGGCGAAAGGCTGCTTGATATTCAGACGGCAAGAAGCCTTTACAGGACATTGGGTGTCGTCTGCAGACCTCTTCCGGATCATGCCTATTCGTTTATTACACCGGATGAATCCTTCGAAGAGGCATTCGGACGGAAAGCCAATAAACGTCGTAAGCTTTATAATGGCATGCTCAAGTGCCAGCTGTACATGTATTTTTAATATTCCTTCAGAAAAGAGGAGTAATTCTTTGAAAAGGTTTTATCGCCTGATCAGTCTGCCGCTGGAGATCCTGCTGATTCTCTCGGCATTGATTGGCGGCTGGAAACTGATTGAGCCGCATACTGGAACAGTGCAGTATTCCATTCAGTCATCACTGCTGATTGTTTTATTCATTCTTTCGATTCTGCTGCATTGTCTGATTCAGAAAGCCGGGACCCTTGCCGGAGGTTTGTTGGGTGGAAGAAAACTTATCGCATTTCGGATTGGAAAAAAGAATTATGTCCGTGAAAAAGACAAGTTTTATTCCAGAGAACTGCTTCCGGAGCAGGAAATAATCTCGTCCATTATGACAAGAGAGAAGAATGAATCTGTCTTGTCATGGATTCTGTATCTTTATGGCAATGTACTTTGTGATTTTCTTTTGACACTGGTTTGCTGGTGGATTTTAATAAAGCAAAATGCTTTTTCTTCTTCCGGTATCTATATATTTCTCCTGACATTTTATTTTTCCGGGATCATTACGACGATCATCAGTTTGGTTCCTTTGTATCGGGCGGATATTCCAAACAGTGCACTGGTTCTTACTCAGATGATCATAAGTTCTGACTGCCGTATGAATGCGCAAAAAACATTTGATATTCTGAGAATTCTTTCCGAAGAGTCTCTTTCCAAAGATTTAGCTCTTCCGGATATCGATGATCAGTCATTTACTTACTTCAAAGGATACTATCTTTATCATCTTTATGAAATTGCCATCTGGTATGGAAACATTGAAAAAGCAGATCTTTACTTATCTTTGCTGTATCAACACAGGCATGATCTTCCGGAAGGATTCAAGGATCTGATCCAGAAGGAAGCGATCTGTTTCCTTGCTGTAAAAGGTACGGAAGAAGATCTTTCAGCTATCGATCTGTATTTCAGTGAACAGCGAAGAATGCGTCTGGAAGAATCATCCGGTGCTGATGCCAAGCGCTGTCTGTATCTTTGGTCGAGCCATCAGGATGATATGAAGGATCAAAGCGAAATTTATTATCAGGAAAGTATTAAACAGTTAAATAACATTCCCTTCCGTCAGGCAAGGGAAGGTTGGATGGGAACGATCATTCATGGATAAATACGAACGCGAACGATATGAAAGGAAAAAAGCCAGGCTGGAAAAGAAAAAACGCGAGAACAGACGTCGTTTTCTGATTCTGGCTCTGATTATATTGTTTTTGGCCGGGATTCTTTTCTTTCTTCTTAATAATCGGCAGAAAAAAGTATTCTTCGAAGAAAGTACTGGAATGGTTTATCAGATTCCTGTTCAATATACGCTCATTGAAAAGCGGACGGTCGATCGTTCGACAGTTCTTCGGTTGATTCAGGATTATTACGACCGACAGCTTGCTTCCCGCTTTAAAGTGGGCAGTGCCTATATTACCGATGGTAATGGCAATACACTCTTTGAGCTCAATGCGCATGAACGAACTTATCCTGCTTCAACGACAAAACTGATGACGACGATTCTGGCGTTGGAGCATACACAGGATCTGGATGCGATGATTGAAGTGCAGGATCTTTATGGGTGTTATGATGATCCAGACAGTATGCTGCTGTATCTTCAGGAAGGGGACAGGATCTCTATGCGGGATCTTCTGTATGCACTTCTGACCGAATCCTACAATGACTGTGCCTGTGCCATCGCAATGGAAGTATCCGGTTCGATCGAGGCTTTTGCGGATCTGATGAATCATCGTGCAAAGGAACTTGGAATGAATGATTCTCATTTTATGAATCCACACGGTTTATATGAAGATGAACATTATATCAGTGCTTACGATCTGAATCTGTTGGTAAAACAGGCTTATACCATGCCCGTATTCCGTGAGCTGGAGCAAACTTTTAATCGAACGATCACGATCGATCGTGATGGTGATCTGATCGAGATCGAGATCGATAATTCTTCTTTCTTCCTAAATAAAGATTATGATGTGCCCACCCTGCATTTCGAAGGCGGAAAAACTGGATATATCGAAGAAAACTACAGCAGTTATGCTTCTGTCTTTAAGACGGATTCCGGGGACCTCGTCTACTGTGCAATTCTTTCTTCTGTTGACGGGCCTTATATGACCAATCTGATCCTGGATTATCTGTTTGCACCGGATGCTATGAAGGATCTTCTGGAAATCGATCCATATCTGGCTGTCTGGTATGATCATTGGGATTACTAACGGGGGAAAAAGATATGCTGATTCAAGGTGCACGAATTCTGAACGATCATTTCGGATGGATCGATGGTGACCTTCGTATCACGGATGACCATATTGAAGCGATCGGTCATCTGCAGCCTCTTCCGAAAGAAGACATCTTTCCGGCTGAGGGGAAGAAACTTCTTCCTGGCCTGATTGATGTCCATATGCATGGTTACTATGGTATCTCCTGTACTGCCCAAACAGTGGAAGAAGTAAAACTACTTGGCAAAGAACTTGCAAAAACCGGTGTCACGGGATATGCTGCCGGAATTGCTTCTTCCATGGACGAAAAAGCTTTCAGTGCAATACAAAACAATGTTGCTGCGTCAAAAGAATGGTCGATCGATTGCGGTGCCGAGATCCTTGGCATCCATATGGAAGGTCCCTTTCTGAATCCTGTTAAAAAGGGGGCGATGAATGAAAAAGCCATCGTTCCTCCGTCTGTTGATACGATGCAGAAATATCTGGATCTTTCCGAAGGAATGATCAAAATCATGACGATCGCTCCGGAAATGCCAGGTGCGGAAGAAGTTATTCGCCTGGGAACGAACAATCATGTCAAAATGTCGATCGGTCATACAAATGCGACTTATGAACAGACAAGAGAAGCATTCACATGGGGAATCAGCCGGGCAACTCATACATTCAATGCCATGCCTTCCCTGAATCATCGGCAGAGCGGAGTTCTGGGAGCTGTTCTTAATGATGATTCGATTGAGTGCGAGCTGATCGCTGATCTTGTTCATGTTGCACCGGAAGTATGCAGAATTCTGATCAGGCAAAAGGGAACTGATCATATTACACTGATCAGTGATTCCTGTGAACTCGGCGGACTATCTGATGAGATGATTCCGCCAGGCCTTCCTTATGTAATCAAAGATGCGGCTTATCTTTCCAACGGTACACTTTGCGGCAGCATCTGCACAGTCACGCAATGTGTGAAAAATATGATATCCCTTGGGATTCCCATGAATGAGGCTGTTCGGATGGGATCGATCAATCCTGCCAGAGATCTGGGAATTCAGGATGAATATGGTTCGATTCGGGAAGGCAAAAAGGCAAGTCTGATTCTGGCCGATGATGATCTTAAGATCCATGCTGTATGGATCTGTGGGCAACAGTTTATCTAATTGACTTTTTTAGTGCTTTAAACTACAATAGACGCAACAATGGATAAATCCAGGGAGGTTTGTTCCAGACGATGAAAAAACTTCGTATTGCGATCATAGGACAGGGCAGAAGCGGACGTGATATTCATGGGCATTATCTGAAAAACGATATCGCACGGAAACGTTTTGAAATCGCAGCCATCGTAGACGAGGATGAGGACAGACGCAGAAGAGCATCAGCTGAGTATGGTGTTCCTGTTTATGCTTCCTATCAGGAATTCTTCGAACATTCTTCTGAGATCGATCTGGTTGTCAATTCTACTTATTCTGTTCAGCATGGTCCCATCACCATGGATCTTTTATCTCATGGCTTTTCTGTTCTCTGTGAAAAACCAGCTGCATGCAATGTGGAAGAATTTGACAGAATGTGTGCCTGTGCACAGAAAAATGGGAAAGAATTGTTCATTTTCCAACAGTCCCGTTTTGCTGCCTACTTTAAAAAGGTTCGGGAGATCCTTGAAAGCGGTGTTTTAGGCCGTATTATTGAAGTCGATATTCACTTCAATGGCTTTTCCCGCAGATGGGACTGGCAAACACTTCTTTCCATGAATGGCGGCAGCCTTCGGAATACGGGGCCGCATCCGCTTGATCAGGCATTGGTGATTCTGAATGACTTTGATCATATGCCGGAGGTTTTCTGTCGTATGGACAGAGTCGGAACCTTCGGTGATGCGGAAGATTATGTCAAATTGATCCTGACGGCCAAAGATAAACCGCTCATAGATCTTTCGATTTCCTGTTGTGATGCCTATCCCTGCTATACTTATAAGATTCATGGACAGTATGGTGGCTTAAAAGGTACGATGGCTCATATAGACTGGCGTTATTATGATCCCGAGAAAGCACCATCTCAGACACTGTCCGGGAAGTTTATTTCTCATCCGGATGGAACGCCGGCTTACTGTTCAGAGAAGCTTCCATGGAAAGAAGAGTCCTGGGACGGAGACCCGCAGGCGCCGTTTGAACAGGCTGTTGACGAATACTATACCAATGTATATGAACATATACTAAATGGAGCCTCTCTGGAAGTAACACTGCCGCAGGTTCGGCAGCAGGTCGCTGTGTACGAGGAAGCTCACAGGCAGAATCAATGGCTTGAAGAAACAGGCAGGATCAAGTGATGATCAAAATCAAAAATGTCCGCTTGGTTCAAAATCGGATCATTACTCCCTGTGAAGTTCTGATCAAAGATGACAAGATCGAGCAGATCACTCCTCCCGGGGGACTTGGAGATATCAACAACGATACCGTTCCGGATCTTCAGGTAATTGATGGTGAAGATCGATATATTTCTCATGGTTTTATCGATATTCACACTCATGGCGGCGGCGGCAGTGACTATATGGATGGAACAGAAGATGCTTATCTTACCGCTGCCGGATTACATATGCGATATGGGACAACTGGTCTGCTCCCGACGACTCTTGCAGCTTCGGTAGATGAACTGCTTGATACTTTCAGAATCTATGAGAAGGTAAAAGATCAAAAGACAGGAGCCAGATTTCTGGGACTTCATCTGGAAGGACCTTATCTTTCTCCTAATCAGTGCGGGGCTCAGGATCCCCGGTTTATACGAAATCCTGACATGGACGAGGTCAAATTCCTCTGTGAGAGCAGTCCATGGATCAAACGCTGGACGATCGCCCCGGAAATTCCGGGCGCGTTGAATATGGCAGAATATCTGAGAGGACGAGGTATTACTCCATCCATCGGGCATTCTGATGCGACATATGATGAAGTAAAAGAAGCCATTCGTCATGGTTTCTCTCATATTACTCATCTTTATTCTGCTTGTTCTACTATCGTTCGAAGAGGAGGATACCGATATCCGGGTATTATCGAAAGTGCTTATCTTCTGGATGAGCTCACTGTAGAGGTGATTGCCGACGGGCATCATCTGCCTGCACCTTTACTGGAGATGGTTTACCGCTTTATCGGACCCGACCGGACGACAGCTGTTACGGATTCCTTAAGGGGAGCCGGAATGCCGGACGGTGACAGCATTCTCGGAAGTTTACAAAACGGACAACGAGTGATCATCGAAGACGGAGTTTGTAAAATGCCGGATCGAAAGGCATTTGCCGGTTCTGTTGCGACAACTGACCGATTGGTCAGAAATATGGTCACTCTGGCAGGCGCTTCAATGCCTGAAGCAGTTGATATGCAGACGCGTATCGCTGCACGAATCATCGGAAGATCTTCTGATCTGGGGATCCTGGCTGCCGGAAGAACGGCAGATCTGATTCTGTTTGATGATTCTATCCATGTTTCTCTTACCATGGTAGGAGGAAATATTCTTTTTCAAGAAGGGATAAAACTATGAAAAAATTATTCAAAGAATTCAAAGAATTCATTGCACGCGGCAATGTGATGGATCTGGCTGTTGCCATGATCATCGGCGCCGCTTTTACGGCTATCGTATCTTCACTTGTTAATGATATCGTGATGCCTTTCCTCGGCTGGCTGATCGGCGGAATGGATTTTACCGCATATGCGATTCAGCTTGGAGAAGCATCGATCAATTACGGTACTTTCATTCAGAATATCATCAACTTCCTTTGCATTGGCCTGGTCGTTTTCCTGATGGTCAAAGCACTGAACAAATTCAAGAAGAAAAAAGAAGAAGAACCCAAACCGGATCCGGAACCTTCCGACGAAGTCAAACTGCTTACGGAAATTCGTGATGCATTAAAAGCAGAGGAGAAGTAATCTGATTTGAAAAAGATCCTGCTTCTGGCGACCGGCGGCACGATCGCCTGTAAATCTACCGAGAATGGCCTTTCTCCTCTGATGTCCTCTGAGGAACTCATCAGTTTTGTTCCGAAATCAAAGGAGTTTTGTACTGTCGATACGATCCAGCTGATGAATATCGACAGTACCAATATGCATCCGGATTGTTGGCTCAAGATCGCCTCAACCATTGAGAATGCATATTCTGATTATGACGGATTTGTCATCGCTCATGGTACAGATACCATGGCCTATACGGCATCAGCACTTTCCTATCTGATTCAGTCAAGCCCGAAACCCATTGTTATCACTGGTTCTCAGAGGCCGATGGAAATGGATATGACAGATGCCAAAGCCAATCTGATGGATTCTCTTCGTTATGCCTGTTTTGACGAGGGAAGTGGTGTCGTCGTGGTATTCGGCGGGAAAGTCATCATGGGAACCCGTGCCCGGAAAATGAACACCAAAAGCTATGACGCTTTCAGTTCGATCAACTATCCGGCTGTCGCCGTTATCCATGACCGCGGCATCATCCAGTATATTCAGCCTGTCAGCAAAGAATCCACCCCGGTGTTCTATCATCGGATGGATCCTCATATCTTTGTTCTTAAGCTGATACCGGGTGTCAGCGCGCAAATTCTGAAGCTTGCTGCTGAATCCTATGACGCATTTGTCCTGGAAAGCTATGGTGTCGGCGGAATTCCGGAGGGCGATCAATATGATTTTCATGACGTGATCGAATATCTGATCCATGAGGGTAAAACGATCGTTCTTACGACTCAAGCCATTTTTGAGGGCAGTGATATCGCTGTTTATCATTCCGGTAATTTGGCCAAAAACGAATTCGGAGTCATGGAATCATATGACATGACCCTGGAATCCACTGTCACCAAATTGATGTGGATTCTTGGTCGGACGCGTGATCCTGAACTTATCCGGAAAATGTTTAATACGACCATCGCCAATGATATGTTATCCCAGGAATTTATCAAATCATAATACAGGAGATAAGATGCTGGAAAAAGAACTTATCCCGGTCATCGATCGGGTATGTGAAAAGCTGGGCCGTGATTCCAAAGCGGCCCGGCTTTTTATGAATTGTTATCCGAATACCTTGTCAACGACAACGAAGATCTCCGGAGAGGATGTTTTTGTCTTTACCGGAGATATCCCTGCCATGTGGCTGAGGGATTCAAGTGCTCAGGTAAGACATTATATCCCGCTGGCTACTGAAAATCAGTCGATTCTTAAAATGATCGTCGGGCTATCGAAAAGACAGGCAGACTGCATCCTTAAAGATGCTTATGCCAATGCCTTCAACGAAAAACCGGATTTTAACTGTTACAGGGCCGATTTGACGACACGAAATGCTTATGTATATGAGCGCAAGTATGAAATCGATTCTCTCTGCTATCCGATCCAGCTTGCTTCACTTGTCTATCAGGAGACAGGATGTACTGACCATCTGGATGAAAACTTTAAAAGGGCACTTCATCGTATACTGGATGTTTTTGAAATTGAACAGCATCATGAACATTCACTGTATCACTTTGAAAGAACAGACTGTCCCTCTTCCGATACATTGCCGGAGCAGGGCAAGGGAAATCCTGTTGTCTATACCGGGATGACATGGTCCGGATTTCGTCCAAGTGATGATGCCTGTGTCTATGGTTATCTGATTCCCTCCAATATGTTTGCTTCAGTTGCGTTAAAACAGGCAGCTCAGATTGCTTCTGAAGTCTATTCTGACGAGAAAATGGCAGCACGGTGCAGAAGGCTTTCTGATATGATCCGTGAAGGAATCGAAACATTCGGGGTCGTTCAGCATCCGACTTATGGAAAAGTATATGCGTACGAAGTCGACGGAAAAGGAAACTATCTTCTGATGGATGATGCCAATGTCCCAAGCCTTCTTTCGATACCGTATCTCGGCTATGTTTCCTGTGACGAACCGGTTTATCGAAATACCCGCCAAATGATTCTGTCCACGGTCAATCCTTATTACTATGAGGGCAAGGTTCTTTACG
>JAEEGL014218773.1_pt1 | contig 23867 bp, 20 predicted proteins | sample 9134231 | NCBI WGS metagenome assembly JAEEGL01 (sample SAMN16246548, study PRJNA631951) | gut metagenome | biome: gut microbiome; feature: rumen; material: fiber-attached | host: Bos | place: Iran: Karaj | collected 2018-10 | reverse complement strand
GGGCAATACCTTTATACCAATGCTCTCAGGCGGGCTCGGAGTCATTAGAATGCTGATCTTGGGCTTTTTTTTAGGAAGGAACGGATTTAAGGGGATTTCCATTTCTGAAGTATCTGCATGGATAGGCGCTTTTCTGATGCTCATGGTGACATACTATTGTTTAATTGGGAAAAGAAATAAAGCAATAGCATAAAGTAGAAATAAAAAGACTCCCTGGATTTTTTATAAAATGTAAGAAAGCACCATGTCGTAAACTGTACGAGAAAATGTTTAAGTTTTATACTCAATCAGAAGAATAGACAACTAAATCAGGAATATAACTAACTAAGAACACTTAGCGTACTTTCAACTCAGTTTTAATGATGCAAAAAGACGTATTTTGAGTTTTTAGTGGCTTAAAAAATTGAAAGTCCCTATTTTAGGGACTTTCAAGCGTTTTGCGATTATTCGTACTCTATAGTAGTATTCTGTTTCTCCTACATATAGTGCCTTTTCTTAATAAATGATATCTACATATAGCACTATTATCTGTATTATTTTTATTTATGAAACTTTTTGCGGTCAAAACGCGGTCACTTTGAATTAAGTATTATATAACTTACAGCTTCAAAAGTAATCCATTTCTTCCAATAGCACTTATATTATAATCTTCACCCATTTTATTGTTATATAGTGTTTTCGGTATTATGGCGAATGGTTCAACTGATGGCATTGCCCCCGCTAACAACTTCTCATATGATGGTGGCATATCAGACAGTTCTAACATCGTCTGTATATCTTCTATGTATTCCCATTCCCAAATATTTCTAACTAACTGGATCAATGCATCCGTTATATTCTGATCATATGTTACTTTTCCTCTATGGAATTGTATAAAATCATCTTCCGGTATAATGATTTCAAATGTAAATGTATCCGAACCTTTATTATTCATAATAAAATGTCTTACTTCAGAAAAACTACAATAATCCCAACATATCTGTTTATAATCATTTGAAAAATGTTCATAATATCCTATTTCAAAATCCTCTTTCAACTTTGAAGAATTCCACGCTATTATGTCTTCCAACGGTGTGTCTTCAAATCCCCAGAAACCACTTTTGAACACAAATCCTTCTCTTTCCAATATCTTTATAAAGTCCTTGTATAGCTCATCATATAGGTTTTCTTTTTTTATCTCAAATATTATTGAAAAATAAGCCGGCATTTTTTTCTCCATATATAAGTTGGTCAATCATTTATATGTGCTTGCTTAAATGCATCATTATTTCTTATCAGCTCATTAAGAGATGCCGGAGTATAGTTATTTATCATACACCCCGCGTTCAGAGCATGATCCATATTCTTCATAATATGATAGGCATCATTGAGATTATTGTGTATATGGCCGTAGATATGCCAGGCACCATGAAAAAAGCCATCCCACTCAACTATGGGATAATGGCAGAGTATAATAGTATTGCCGTTATCATGAATTTTCCGATAATAATCAACGGTTTCAAAATATGCCATAGCAGCTTCATTCTTCAAAAGATCCTTATCATGATTCCCGATAATCAGATGCTTTTTTCCTTTAAGCTCACGTAAATATTCTACCGGATTTTTCTTATTACAGAAGCAGAAGTCCCCTATTATCCATACATCATCGGTTTTAGTGACTCTTCCATTCCACAGATATTTCATCGCATTCCACATTTCTTCTGTGTCACGGAAAGGTCGATGATCATGAAGCAGAATATTCTTATGTCCAAAATGCGTATCTGCAATATAAAGATTCATTTTGCAATCACCTCTTTACCTTGATTCACCAATTATCATATCATGCTGTAAATAAAGTGTATACTTTCACTTAAATTTCGCATATTCCTTCATATCTATCTGCACGTAAAGTGCCACACTTTTCTGATTTGATCCTTATGTAATTCCCAGAATGTTGCCTGTACAGATCGTTCTTTGTACATAAACATATTATTAATACTTTGATCACATCCAATGCATTTATCCCAGCTATTTATTATCTCTTCCCGATACAATTCGCAATTTTCAGATTTTTCAGCCATTTCGAAATCTGAATTATCTTTATCAAAATCTTCTTCAGATTTAATATCCAGATTAAAGCCACTCATCATAGCACACCATAGATCAAGTTCAATTTCTTCCCAATTATATCTATTGTTGTGAACTCAAGCACTTTTTGATACGCTGTTTTTCCTGTTCAAATGCAAATTTCCTTTTTAATTCTTTAATTGCCTCTTCCTTATCTGAACCATACCCTCTAACATCATATGATGGTATTTCAGCCACATAACGTATAGGTTCATTATGCAAATATATTTTGTCAATAATCACTTCATTTTCCACCTTCTCAAAAGGGACTATAGCTGTATTTTGATAAATATCTGCGGTCTCTTTGATAGTCGTCCAGACAATATCACTTTTTTTGCCATTCTTTTTTATCCTGTTCGGAACAACTTTACCGTTGTTCCTTATATAACATTCATACATTATATCCATTAAGGTATAGAACATTCCTTGCAAAAATCCTCTTGCTTTGTAGTTCTCACCAGTAACAACAAGTGAATCTTCAAGACCGTGGTTCAGCGAAAGTACAGCTATTCTTACTTTCTCATCCATTTCTAATGCACGGATATACTCAATTTCTTTTTTTGAAAAATTATATAATGCATTTTCCTTTGTTCTTTCAGCAACATTATATAATGCTGCCAGACTAAAGCGTTGACCAAGGAATCTTTTAAGAAGGTTGCGAACCTGCTTATCATCAATCGGAACATTTAGCACATCCTTACAGTACATGGCCAACCGTTCTAATTCTTCGTGGATAGAATCCGTGCTTTCAAATTCCGTATCCGAAATCTGGTCATCATTTTGATTTAGATGATTCAATACTGCTCTTATAATCAAATCAAGGGCCGTTTCTTTTATATTTCTCTCCATGTTGTCACCATTCGACTCGGCACTCTTATCGTAGCACTTCTTTTTCAGAATAGGCTTTAATCCAAACATGATGATATAATTAAACAGTTGGACTTCATCCTTTCTATCACTGCATAACCTGTTTAATCTGTCATCAAATTCTTCTTCTGTCATCAATGAGTCCATATAGCTTACCGGCTTTTTCAGAAGATGATTAAATTGTTGTATTTCTCTTTCCATTAAATCCCTATAAGGCTTCCATGAACAGATTAATGTCGCGTTTCTTTGATCCACCGAATCCAGTCCTTCAATATAAATATCTTCTAAGCCTGATTTAATGTATACCATTATCGATTTCCTGGATCCTGAACCCAAGTATTGATTTTCATGATAAACCATAACTCTATTAACTTTTTTATCTATCACCTTTTCCCATACATTATATGGAACATTTTCCAAAACATTTACTAATTCTTCCTGAAACATTTTGATTCCCTCATATAATTGTTCTTCTGCTACTTTGCTCTTATTATCTGCTCATAAAGACATATTTCTTTCTCATTTATTTCTTTATTCATATGATGATGTCCGAAAAACCATTTCCGATAATTCAATTTGTCTTTTATCTCCTGAAGATAATTTGTAAGTATATCCTGACCATAATGCCCATTATCAATCTGTGCTGTTGTACTGGACGATGCGCAGTGGGTAAGAACATAATCAACTTCCCATCCGTTTTCTTCTAGATTACGAATTCCTTCATCCATCTCCTCTTCCGTTGGAAGTTCTCGTTCCCACCAGGTCTGTTTATTTACTCTGAAGAATTTGTCGTACTGTTTCCCCCAGTAATGTATTCTCCAATCTCCCGGTTCCAATATGCCATCTCCAATGTCATGCGACTTTGCTCCACCAAATGTAAACACTTTTAATCCATCGATATTGTACACTTGTCCCCTCATAAGATGAATAACTGAGGGGCGTATTTTATGGACCTTCCCACCATGCCATTCTTCAACAGGCATCTCGTTTAATCGGTCATGATTGTCATGATTGCCATCGATAAAGAGTGTTGTGAATGATTTACTCTCAAGCCAATCTAGCCAGTGTTTTTCATAGTGTGACTCGCCTTCCCATTCCCAGACCAGACCAAAATCACCGAGAATAATTACATAATCATCCTTAGTCATCTTCTTCTGCTCAAGGAACGAATCTACGCTAAGCCTATTTATTTCACTATGAGTATCTCCTGTGATAAATATCATATGTTCATCACCTTCCTCTCTTTATACTATAAAAATAGTATGTATTCACCATAGTCAATCGCATTTTTCTAACAGTGCAGAACATATATGTTCATGTTCACCATTGTCGTACTGAACTGTAAATGCTGCATCTGTCCAGTCTGCATATTTTCCTTTTGAGGCATCATCACATAGCATACTCCAATCATGCTTTGAAGTAGCTATTATTCCTTTTTTCCAAGTACCTATTATCCTTACCTTATCTCCCATATCAAAGGGATCGGGAAAAGGAACAAAATGATATTCAAATCTTTTTGGTGTTGAATATTCCAGTTCAAGTGCTTCTTTAGCCGGTGTTTCATAACTCCAGAAATCTATAATGCTCCCCTGTAAATTATAGCGGACTGCTGCAACCGGATCCCCATTATAATTCATCTCCTGAATAGCCTTCTTTCTGTCCGGTTCTATCAATTCAGATGCTATTACCCGTGGACATATTACCGGCATATCTGTATTAACAATTTGATATTTTTCTATCTCATAGGCTATTTCATAATTATTTATTTCAATGTTTTTACCTGAATTTATTATTTTCAATCTGCTCCACAACGGATACTCAGCTTCGCCGAATGTTCCATAATATCCGCAAACCTCAGGTTCATCCCCCTTTTCATAATGCGATACAGCTGCAAAAAAATAGCCACCATCTTCCGCAAACAAACTAAATGCCTTCTCATCATATTTGAGTCTTTCATTGATCTGTATCTTTAACTCATTATCTGCGGTTAATTCCATTAATTCTTTCAAATATAAATAACGATATATATAAGACGGTGATAGATTATATATCATCGCCGCCATATCCCAATCATTGAATTTATATTCCACCTGTTTTAGATAACCTCTGTATGAATCAGACCGGATAAATACTGACAGAAACTTACGATAAAACCTATCATAATCTATTGGAATCAGCTCCTCTTTCTTTGAAAGTACTAATTTGCTATAGTCATCTGTGTGGTTTCCTTCAAGTTGTATCTCATCTTTGATTATCTTTACACGTGCGTAGACTCCATATTTATCATAAAGGAATGATAATAGCCGTTTATTTTCTCCATCAGAAATTCTATAAAGGTATCTATCATCGCCTCCGTATACAGCTGACCACCTACCTACATTTTTAAAGCAATCATCAACTGCAAAAACAATCTTATATCTTTCTATAATTGTCCATTTGTGTTTTAAAAGAGTAACTGAATCACCTGGTTTCTTGTCAATCAGTCTTTCACTGATATTCCTATTAAGAATGTCTTCACTTCCTATCATCTTCTCACAATAACTGTCATAAATCTTTTTTCTTTCATATCCGTCTTCAATATTTTCATATAATTCTATAGATTTACTATCTGCTTCTTTACGTGAAAGAACATCAACAAATTGACCATTCCTGACAGCAAAAACTATATCATCATGCAGAGCGTTGCAATGTTCACAGGATATTGGATAACAATCATAGTAATAATAGCTTTTATTTGCTTTATCTATATAATCTCCAATGTAGAACTCCTGTAGTCCGCGTTCATAGTCTTTGGTCTGACAACGGAAATGCATCATTTCCCCACAATTAGAACAGATATAGTTATTAACAATGAATTCATCAAAAAGACCCATAATCATCCCCGCCAATTTCCCAAATTGATTTTATTATTTTAAGCAGAAGGCTTTAATTCTTCTTCAAGTTTTTTATCTTTCTCACCCCATAATAATTTTTCATTTATTGATTTGGAGTGGGGTGGGAATCGAACCCACATACTAAGATTGCCGACACACATCTCAGGTTATCTCAGCCAGATTGTACCAACAGGTAATCGGTGTAATATCTTATGTGTGAAAAAGATATCCTACCTACCTTTTATCTGCACCACCCATAAATCATATAATATCAATGATTATTTTGTCCTATGCCCCCTATTTTTTCAGTTTAAAATTAAATAATCTATCCCTTCCAATTCTTCATCCTTTTCAAATAATCCATCAAACTTTGGATCATCAATCTTTTGATGGACGTAAACTCCATGAACTGCATTTAAATAACTCAGTCTTTCAAAATCTGAATAACCTGTTCCAATATCTTTATAATATGCAAATGCGATATGGATTGTCTCATCCTTAGAGTCATGTGACTTATATATGCAGAACATAATATCCTTATACGCATTTGTCAGAGTTTTCATTTGTTGCCAATCAGGAATAATGATATTGGGTCGTGCTAAATATATGCCATATGCAACATGTTTAAATGCATGACCATCAATTATTTCTTCATCATTGTATACATTTGTAAATTCGTTCTCTGTTTCTTCCAAAAAGGAATATTTTGCGAATACTACATCATTATAAAAATCTCTCTTCTCTAATATGTATTCCAAGATATCAGATGACATTGCTTCGGGATTATTCTTTATAAAGCCCATAACTCTCTTGCATCTGCCAGGATCATTTTTGACGTATGCTAATACTCCATGAACAAAACCATCGTATGCGTCTTGAACTTTATATAATTTTGTGATTAATTCTTTCATAAACTCATCTTTCCTTTTGCGTGTCCTAAAATAATGCTTCAAGTTCGTTATGATAACTTTTCGATATAGGAATACATCTACTCACACGAATATCTTCAAACAGCATACTTATTTTATTTTCAAATTCCGCGTCAAACACCTCATTATTACCGCAGAGACAGATTTCTTCGATGTGGGGATTATTACTCAGATACTCATTAATTACATTTATCTGTTTTTCTTTAATTACAAGATAGTTAGTATCTTCGGTTATTCCTTTTTTATTCCGAATAGTCATATACGACAAAACTTCAAGCTCTGAAGATAAGATATGTACAACCTTGGATGATGATACAGAGATATTAAAAGCATAATTTGGATCCGACTTAGGTGCTTCTTTGCAATATGTAAGCCCGTTTTCCGCCATAGAGTACACTGATGCTTGCCGAGGAAGATGATACTCATTGCTTCCAACGAATACTATCTGCTCAGATTCACTCTGATAAATGTCCTTACGTACGAACAGCGGAATTAAAATATCGGAATCTATATGAAGTGAGTCAACCAAATAATGTAGGATCATCCGATTGTTCCGGTTAAAATCCGGCAGCTTAACTTTAGTTAGCAGTTTTATCGATGTATTTAGACCAAATGAGTTAAAAATATAGCCTCTGATATCAGCTTCTACTTCCTTGCTCCTCGGCTTAACAGATGAGTAAAATACATATACAATGAAGTCACTTTTTACTGAAACTTCCTCAACAGTTATATGATAAGATTTCTCTGCAACATAATGGATAATTGCAGGAGGAATAAACTCATTTAGCTCTTTTAACAGTATGTTTATAGCTTCATCCGGATTACGATGTCTTGATATCCGGTGTTTTTGGTAATCAATATAGTCTTTATCGGATATTATGTTTTGTCGCAGATTATCATCAATCTCCTTCTTTGAATCAAGAACTGTAATAGCCTCATTATTATGAAGGATATATAGTTTGCGAGCATAGTATCGACAGTTATTTGCTCTACCATATTTAAAATATTCTGCATCCATCCACTTCTTTAATGGGCCCTTGACCATATCATGGCGTAAACCATAATTAATAGCTCGGTTAATCATTTTTTCAGCTTGAGATTTACCAGCTCCTGCACGTTGCTTCATTCGCGTTTTAATATGTTTGGTGACTTTTGTATTCATAGTATATAGCTCCAAAACTTTGATCTTATATAACCTGCCATATTATGTTGATATTCTTTTAACCCGTCTACTCATCCTTATTGTGATAAATCAATTCGAAATACAAGAAACCAATATAATTCTAATACGAATTACCACCCATGTCATTTAACCATAGGTTAAATAAATACTTTCATATATTATAATGATCCATAATCCACTCTAATGATTCTGAATGATTACCACGTGTACAGTTATATCCATGTTTAAATGAATCATATTTGTATATGAAAAAGCTCTCAGCTTTATCCAAATCAAATGAAATAGTAGTATTCCACCCAATTATTATTTTTTCAATGAAGAAATTGGTTCCCTTACAATATTCTTTATAGACTTCGTCATTAGATTGACCGTTAAAATGTTCTAAAATCCTACTATAATTATCTCGACTGCTTTGGCCAATATAGTATTTCCCATTCTCATCAGTCAAAATATATATATGTGGAGCAGTAGTATACTTTTTCTTATCAATTAAATTTTGAAAATCTTTTATAGATATTTTATATGGAATTCGTATATCCGTATTTTCGAATATACAAATTCTATTATTATTCATTTTATTTAGTTTCTTGTTCTGCTCTGCAATTATTTTTTTCTCTTTCTTAATTTTCTGTATAAGTGTATCTCTTTGAATCTTCAACTCTTCAATTTGTTCTTTTAATTCTTTATTCTCTTTATTGATCTCACAATTAATCGCAACCTTACCTTTATTACAACTACCTTCTATCGCTTTTATATCTATGTTTAAATCTCTAAACTTATAGCCTCTTAATTCTCTCTTAGGTTTTGTAACACCTTTACACCAATCACTAATTGTTGTTGCTGATTTTGAATATTTCTCGCCACACTCCCTATATGATTTATAATGATGTTTTTGTCCTTCTGGAGTTTCAACTTCAACTCTATACTGCGAATTCAAATATTCTATATATATTTCTTCAAAGTCTTTATCACAATAATTCTTTTCATTAAGAATAAAAAAATCTTTTCCCTTCGGTGGTTTCTTTGTAGAAATCGCTTTACTAACCACATATGCCGAAATCTTATTCTTCTGACTGGCTTCTTTAATTGAATCATATATTTCAACAATATTACCGTTAAAATCAACCTTAATAATTCCCTTTTTAGCTTTTATATAATCAATATTTGTAACTGCTAATGCGTCTAAAGCAAATCTCCACTGTGCCCCATGACAAATATATGTCTTCCCATTACAATTTTTAATTACCTCCATTCTCTTATTTTGCATTTTTTTAGTGTCAATAGGATATGCTTCATAAACGTCAACATACTCGGCAACACGTTCACCTTCCAAGTTATATTTTACAATTCTTTTTTGGTAATCCATGTTTATAGTTCTATTTATATTTATTCTTCTTATTTTCGCGCCACAATAACTGCATGCACCATTCTGCAGCTTTAATTTTTCCATGCATTTGGGACATACTTTAGATCCAAGCACACAGTATTTATCATAACCAATTGTATTATTTCTATTTTCCATACTCATCATTACAAACACCCTTCTTTCACTCTAATAATACATATTTTTAATTGTTGGTTTTGATTTAATCTCAAATTGAGAGTAAAAATCCAATACCTTAGGATTTACTTTTATATCCTGTGGACGGATTTCATTATTTATATATAAATGATTAACATCCCTAACTCTTGATAAGGCAACATATAGCTGTCCATCAGCAAAACATCTGGGATTAACATTTACGTAATCAAGTGTACAGCCTTGTGCTTTATGAATTGTAACTGCATATGCCGGAATAACCGGAAGCATTTCAACATAAAAATCATTTTTATCTACCTGCTCAGTCCATCTACACATACCGATCTCTTGAATATGTGGTGCTTCTGATGTTGAATCGTCAAATTCAACTGTAACCGTATTATCTGCCATATCAATAATGTGTCCAGTTGATCCATTATAGTATTTACCATTGGGATCATTATAAACTGTCATAACGAGAGTCCCAATTTTCAGATTCAATTCATCCCATACAGTAAGGCTATTCAGAAATTTCTGTGAATTAGTTCTAGCAATATAAATCTGGCTTTTCCCCGGTAACATTCTAATTTTTTCATTATTTCTTTCTCTAACATCTTTCCTGTATGAACACAGCGATACTGCATCTTTCTTTTCTTCAAGATAATGTGAGTTTTCTTTCAAATACTCAAGATTATCATTAATATTTTGTCCTTTACGAATTTGACATAACCTATCAAAATATTCCGTGTTGTTCTGTCTATGTTGAGTTTCGAGCATAGTCACTATAAAATCGCATGTATTCCAAGAAGGTGATTCAAATGCGTATTCTACATTCTGATCTTTACATACAGGTGGCAACTGTAAAAAATCTCCTGACACTATTAACTGAATAGGTTTCTGATCATTTATCCAAGAAATATGTCTTATAGCTTTACATACATATGTAAATAAGTCTTTTGAGCACATACTAATCTCGTCTATTATTATTACATCTGCATCCATAGCTGGTGATTTTTTTAACCTTTTCAGTCCTAATTCATCAAATCGTAAACCCGAAGGATAGGTATTAAAGGTGTTAAATATTGTCATTCCCGCCCCCTCTATATTAATGGCTGCATTTTTAGTGAATGCACAGATTACAACCTTTTTCCCTTCAGATCTTAACCGTTCAGCTATACTTTTGATTACATATGACTTTCCAACACCACCCACTCCGGAAATAAACAAATTATTTCCGGAGGTTGCTGCATCATACGATCTCTGCTGCTCACTATCAAATTTAATATTATTATCCATGCTTTATACCTCATATGTCGGACGATATATCCTATGATTAATTCCCAAAACTCTATTATCAGGTGATATTTCTCCTGGCTCTATATTATCTTTAGCTTTCTTCATTTCATGATATAATGCATCCATATTATCAATAAGATTTAAAAAATATGCTTCAGTTGTAATAGGTTCTATTGGCGAACCATATTCTTTCTTCCCATGATGACTTAATATCATCGACTTAAGCAGTATGACTCTCTCTTCTGAATAATCATCTTTATGATTGATATAATAGCGGTCGATATAACTGTATCCCAACACGATATGTCCAATTGCTATCCCCGGAAATGTATATGTTACATGTCCGATTTCATCCGTATTCATCTCTTCAATCTTTGCAATGTCATGTATTGCTGTACCGGCAACCAAAAGATCTTTATCTAAATCCGGATAAACATCACATATAGCTATCGCCGTTCTAACCATAGCTTCTGTATGTTCCATTAATCCCCCTGCTTTTTCAGAATGCATTTTTTCTGCTGCCGCCGCCCAACATATTTTATCTTCGTTTTCTCTTAGAAGGGCTAATGCCAAATCGCATAGTGTTTCTTTGACTTCTCCCGATAGATATCTTGTCTCAAAAGCCACATCCTCAAGGATTTTGATAATATTGTTAAATCTCTCAACCGGATCCCCGTCACACCTATGTGCAAAATCTTGAACAGTTACATCAGAATCCGTATTCGGGCCAAAACCATCAACATTTAAATAGCCTTTTTCATTTCTACTGAGTTTCATCATCAAAACCTGACCAGGTTCATAACCTTTACTCTTAACTAACTCCAGTGTAAGAACTCCCTCACCACACTTGAATTTATTGGCCATTGAAGAACTCTCACTATCACAAATTGTAAATGATACATATGGATCACCATTACTTGTCGTTTTTTCTACCATACTCATCAACATAACCGGACGCGTGCATGTCTCTCCATTTTTAATCTTTCTCAATGGTGTATAATCTCTTTCATTCATAAACTCAACCTCCGTATAATTAATTTTTCCTTCTTTGTCATCTCTCTTCTACTTAGATAATAATCTTGCATAAAGTGATACTCTCAAAACCATATTTTTATCATTTGGTCCATCCTCAATCTCCACAACAAGGTCTTCAAACTCATAATCTTGTTGCAGTTCCCATTTACTATTGGACACATTTGTATAGCGGATCGTAACATACCCCTTATAAATCCACTGCATATCAACGCCAAACAGTTCCGCCATATGAGACACGTTATCAACATCTGGTAACGCCGTCGCTGAAAGCCATCTACTTACAGCTGATGAAGTAACCGAAAGCTCCTCTGCAAGCCGACTTTCATTGTAGTCATTTTCCTCCATCATTACCTTGATTCTACGGGCAATGTCTTCATTCTTTAATTCATTAAATCTTCTATCCATAAACTAAAACCTCCTATAAAATAAACCTTATATTATTACTATATCACAGCGACTATGTGGACCAATTTTTGCATACGAACTCTTTATGCCGTTTCCAGAACCGCCTGTTTACTAACAATATTGGTCAACGAAGTAACAAAATCGTAGTGGTAACTTGGCTTGTTAAACTTAATAGTTTTTCTCTTTATCCTCTTTCCACTTCTATACGCCTTTGCAAGGAGATACCTTTCATTTAACACTGCATCAATCGTGTCATTTGTATAACACCGACCGTGTGAACTAACAGCTAAACCTTTCTTCGCAAGTACAAGCGCCGCTAAACCTCCATCATTTGTTATTACTACATCTCCCTCTCTTACACTACTAAGAATTGCAAAATCTACGGAATCCATACCTGCGTCCACAATTTTCACTTTAGAATACTTAGAATGTAATGCATGAGATGGATCACAATATATCTCAACCCTTATCCCCATACTTTTTGCTACTCTCTCTATCTTAGGTATTACGCTACAAGCATCGCCATCAACCAAAAACTTTATATTTTTATTCATATTCAAACCCTCCTTGAGATTTTAGGTATACTAATAACAGCCTTTACTGAGCTGAACGATTTCTTCAGATTGTAATCTGAATTAACTTATATATTTATGGTAGCCAGCTTTTAACCGACATGCAAAATTTTGGAAAAACATAGGTCAACAGCCAAAGCGCCGTATAATATTGCTTTTTATGCCATTGCCCAACTATAAAACTTGTCAAAAATCCGGAATAAATTTTGAAATATGAAAAAATGTGAAATGTCTTAAGTAATTGACGATTTGATATCATTATGATATTTTAATGACAGAAATATAGTCGGCCAAGATCATATTTCTTATATCAGATCGGTGCTGGTAACACTGATCAATTACTCGAAGGATGGTGTGGTGACCGTCCTTCTTTTATATTTCACTGTAAATTAATTACTTCTCATATATCTTCCATGCTGTCACTGCCATTCTATAATTATCATTATTAAATGGACCTTCGTATATTTTTATCTTTATGTTGCCCTCCTTTAAATTCACATCATATAGTCTATATATCTTATAAGATTTACCACATTTCTTAGAAAATTCAACTTCCTGAGGTGATAAATAAAAACCATCTCGAATTGAAGAATCTGTAGCCTTTACATTAATATATTCAACTCCATCTGCTTGCTTTATTATTATATCTGCCGGAATAGATGTATCTTCTGTTCTTTGAATGCTAATACTTCCTTCTGATATCTTATCTTTAACAGTAGTTATCAAAAACTTTTCTACAATACTCTTACATATATCTTCAAAAGATTTACTTGCTAAACTATTTTTATCTACATTCGTATAATTCAGTGCATTACAATATGTCAACAACCGATTCATTTGACTATCTTTATATGCATCCTTATCTACATGAATAAAAACTTTATTGTTTATGTCATAACCTACACTTATGCTATTTTCATATGAATTCATACAATTCTCAATGCTAACATCAGATATATCAATATTATATGGTTCCTCGCATTCCATATTTCCTACTAGATTGATAAAGTCATCATAATTTATTACATTCATCCCATAAAGGCTCCAAAAATGCGCCCAGCTTCCAGGTTTCTTATTCTTAAATGTCCACTGAAAATCTTCTATTTCTTTACGTCCTTGAATAAGTGGATCTTTAAGTTTAAACCCTTTGATGATATTCGCTTTAACATTACCTTCTTTATCAGGAGCCGTTATTGTATCGATTACACCGCCCCCATAAATAACAAATTTTCTATCTTTCGTTGCTTTTCCCGGGCGTCTATAAAGAAATATATCTCCTGCCCTTGGTTTATTATTCATAGAAATATTATAGCAGTACACTTTATAATTTTGTTCTTTATGACCAGAACCTTGACTGTTTGATAACTCTTGTTGTGAGTCAAACACATGGTATTGTATGCTTTTATTGATGTATTCTTTTAAAAAATCTTTTACTTTCAAATCGCCCTCCTTTGCCCTTTGTCACTTATCGCATTATGCGATAAGTGATTATATTCACATAATATATTCGTCACACACAATTGTCAAGTGCTTATCGCAATTTGTTCTAAGCCATCATTATGTATTTAGTTAACTACAGTCATTTAATCAATAAAGAGCATCAAATTTGATGCTCTTTACATTTACACTCTTTATCTAACAAGCCTTATAAATCCTTAAGCTTTGTACCATCTTCCGTCTTCCAATCAACATTTCCATTAGACGTATGCCCAAGAATAACAGCTGACGCAGCCGATGGTGCATTAAATTCATAATCCTTTTGAAACTTATCGTCTTTTATCACTTCTTCCTTAATAAGAGCATTTCTTAAATTGAAATATGTCTTACCTCTGGTTTCTAGCGAAGGCACAATATGATCCGAAATTTTTGATCCTGATAAAACAGTAAAACCACCCGTACTTACAAATCCTTTTGCTGAAGCTCCTGATCCCTTACAATAAAGATATACCGTGTCATCCGTTGCTTTTGGGACAGGTACAAGAACCTTGTATCCAAGTGTATTTATAAGTATCTTCACATTATCGATGAACTCTTCCATACTGGCAATCTGTGCCTCTTTCAGAACAGTATTCTTATATGTATTCTTTGTAAGAATTGAATATCTACCACATTCCTTGGCAATCTCAACAAATCGGTTCTCTAAATACCTTATTAAAGCCTTATTCAAATCTCTTCCGACAAATAATACTGCAGTATTCCAATAGTACTTTTCTTTTCCACTCTGATAGTCTCTTAGGTGCTGAGTAAGTCGATCTAAAACATTTTCTGCTTCCCCAATATACACTGAATCTGTTCCATCATCTTCCTGACATATAAGGAAGTAAACACCTACACCCCTAATATCTTCCCTGTTACATCCTGAGATTTCAGTTCTTGGGATTTTAATAGCTTTTCCATTCCAGTTTGACAATTCTGCTGTAATCAAACTATCTGCGGAACCATTTACAAGAAAGAGTTCTATAGCTTTTCCATGCATTATATGTTTCCTCCCATTATTGTTTCTTCATATTAAACATCTAATTTCTTGTTCCAAGCTCTTCTGATTTAATGTAATTCCAAAAAACGCTTGCAACCTCGAACGCTCCACTATAACGATATACTTCTATCTTTCTTTCTCTAATATTTTCCTCTATCTCCTGATATTGTTTTTTAAAATCTGAAACAGATTCATAATTTAAAATGTATATCAAATTTTTTAAATGCTCCATAGAAACCAATTTATTTGAATAATTCTTAAAGAGTCCACGATATGAATCGGTATTATATATATAAGTAATCGGAAACCATGCCCACCACCTATCATAGTTTTTTACTAAAAGTGATGCATTATAACAAAATAAATCTCCAAAAACAAATTCGTCTTTATTACAGATCTCTATATTTAGATTCTCAATCCATAATGTTGCCGTTCCACAAAGATATTTCTTATTATCACGTTTACATACAGCCATGTCGAGAGCTTCATTATGTGCATAAAAACTGTTGTAACTATCAGCTTCATCATTAAAATTCGAAGAACCAGTAAAATATGTTTTATTTAGAATATACTTTAATGCATCTGCTGCATTCCATTTTAAGAAATAAGCAATAATATATATAAAGCATTCATGGACAAATGTGTTTTTTAAATAATAATGATTTATTTGCTGGTTTCTTATACCAAACATCAATTCTTCCAAAAATACAGCAATATGTGTATATCCTTCTTGTATATACTCAGAACTCTTTACAAGAGAAAGAAATTCATCTCTAAATGGCACTAATTCAAGATAACCAGCGACTATATCTTTATCTGTAAACTCATAATTCAAAATCTGATTCTTTAAATCTTTTAGATTTTCTTTAAACTTGTTTTTTTTTACAACTTCACTCGACTGTCCGCGAAAAAAATCGCTAGTAACCCTTGATTTGTATGATACCTTTGACGTTTCCTCAAGCCAAGTTGGAGGATTACCAAGTTCCGGCTCCTTATAAGTATCTATCCCATATAGAGTACGAACCATTCTTTGATACTCTATGTCATATTTATCCGGCATGGACAAATCAAAATGCAACAATCCCTTTAAATACTGGGGTTTACATACATTTCCTTCATCATCTCTTTCAAATACAACTGGTATAAATTTACGCTGTTCAACTTTATTGTATACTTCTGTTGAAATAATCTGTGTTTCTGTACCCACGCCACCAGCTCTTTCATTTGCCTTCTTTGAATAAATTGGATCTAATAAAATTAGTACATTGGTAATAGTTTCATCTAAAACACTTTTTTCCATAAAAGAGAATGTATCATTCCCTTCTTTAAGTTGCCATTTATCAAAGACAACATCCACGCCATCGCCTTTTAAGCTGGTAGCTAGAGCGATAACCTTATCATCATGCTCCTGTGATCCCCAGGCATAAGAAATAAATACCTTAGGGTGCTCAATTTTCGGTTTCATCTGAATTTCACCCCCTGATTCCATTTTCACCATGTCTAGCCTACATAGTTAATTATCAAAACGAATATGTAATAATATCTTCATCCTCTCATTGAGTTAATCAAAAATATTCTTTATATAGTCCCACAGCTCTATAATTGATTCAATTTCAGGTTTGTTTTCCTGTACAGTTTCAAGTTCCTTATCAAACAGCTGTATTATTTCTTCTGATTTTTCTCGGACATCCCCATGTTCTTTTAATAATTTATAAACTTCCTTCTCAAGATAAAATAATTTACGTATTTTTTTTACTTCACTAGCGTAATCAATGTCATCTTTGTTAAATGATAAATACTTACTCTTATCTATTGCGAGCTGTAAACTGTATTTTTTTATTTCTTCCATAATTGACAAAGCTATTTCGCTCACATCATAATCTATATCATTTTCTACTATTTTTTCATGAGCTTTTGAATGGAATAGATCTTTAATCTCCTCAAATTTTTCTTTAGGAACACCTTCTTTTAATAATTTTATCTTTTCTTCTGGTTCTATTCTAAACCAATATAATCCATTCATTTTAAAAAACAGTTTATCTATTATACTTTTATCAAACTTATTAATCTCCTCATATGTAACTGGATATGCAGTATCGACTACTCTATCTTCTCTAATTTCATGTAAATTTAAGTGAAAACACTCCTCCCCTTTATGCGGTAAATCTATTCGTAAAATATAAATATCATCATTATCAGCAGAAAATATTATGCTTATCCTTGTTGTTGCATCATTACTAGTTTTTTCTAATGAAGATTTCGAATCGAATATACCTTCCTGAAAATATATCTTGTGTATCTCTCCGCAAAAAAGAATTTCACTTAATAAACCAATTAATGAAAATGCATATTCCTTTTCTTGGTCATTATATTCAGGCGATAAAACAACAAATAGAATGCATATAATAAATTTTTCAAGAATGCATTGGTGTTTTACTCTATATAAATCTATCATCAACAATATATCTGACAAAAAACAATCACCATTGTCTAGACAACTAGGTTCTTCATTAATTAATAGCGATTTACAAGCAGAAAATGATCTATGTGGTTTTAAGATAAATGGACTATTTACTGCAACGTTATAATGCTTATTCCAATTAAACTGATTTTTTTCCTGATTTAGTTTTATAATATAATCAGACACCCCAAGATGCATCCATCCCAATCCATCCATCATCTTTAATATAATACTATCTGCTTCTTTATAATCATTTAGAGATATCGCATATAATAAATCTCGATCAAGTTTCATATTATTATCAATTTGAAATAATAACAGAATAAGATTATATATTCCTGAATTAAAAAGCTGATCATAATCATATGCTTCTATTGCAGGGGTATAATTTACTAAACACTTTAAATTTTTTTCAAAATCACCAGCTGATAAAAAATCCTCAATCTTCTTTTTAAGCAGCGTCCTCATCTTTATAATATTGTCTGTAGTAAAACATATATTATCAGTTTTTATTTTTCTTACTAAATCAGCGTATTTTTCATAACCGGACAGATATTGTCCAAGTAATTCAATTATTTTTTCATCTTTCACTTTACCAACATCATCTGATAATATTAAAGCTTGAAATGCTAATATTATTGAACTGATATGTTTTTCTAATTTTTCTTCTGATAAATTAATCTCACTCATATAATAATTCCCCTTGGTCTAATACAGTTAACCCCATACGTATCTCTTGTATAATAACTCATTTTCTAGTATTCATAATTTGATTCTTCCGCAACCATTAATGCATCTGATATAGCCTCTGATTTATATGTATAATTAGTAGGATCTATATTGGCGCTCATTAGTTCAGCCTGTTTAATAACTGTATCGATAGCTGCTTTTGCTTGTTCTGGCGGATACTTATACTTTCTAAGTAAATGCTTCACCTGAGTTCTCATATAAGCTCTTGCAGATTCTTTCTTATCCCAGTCAACCGTCCTGCTTTTTCTTATAAGGTCTGTTAATTCATGTGCCATTTCTACAAGAATCTGATCTTCCATATTTCTTAGGACTTCCGGATCTGCAACTAATGCATCATAAAAAGCAAGTTCTTCCTGTGTTAACCCTTTATCCTCTCCTGCTTTATATGCATCTGTCATTTCCTTTGATAAGTTCAATAATTCTTCAATTACTTCTGCACTTGTAATCATTCGATTGTTATATCTTAGCAGTACAGATTTCATTTTCTCTGAGAATAATTGCGACTTAACAACACCAGTACGAGCAAATATTCTAATGTTATCTTCCAGTAATCGTCGCAGCATTTCAGCTGCTATATTCTTGTGTCTCATCTTTCTGATTTGAGCCATATATTCATCAGAAAGTAATGATATTTCAGGATTCTTCTTTCCTGCTTGCTCAAAAATATTAAATACTCCATCCTGTTCTATAGCCTGCTCAAGCATCTTTACAATACGAGCATTTATTTCATTGGACGTAACTTTACCTTTACCTCCAACCTTACACATTCCGGCTTTAACACACTTGAAATACTCTATTTCTTTTTTAGTTTTTTCATCCAATAAGCTTCTACACAGTGTCTCCGCCTGACTAAGCGCTGTAGCTTCTTTAATAAAGTCCTTAGCCTCTTCCTCTTCAAATCCCAACGCAAAATCAACACCTTCTGCAATTGTTTTTAGGCGCTGTGTATCCGAACTTCCAAAGAAACCACTATAATCAAATGTGTAGAAGAAGTCCCTCATTATTTCAAGTTTTGCCATTGCAATTGAATATGCTATTCCCAAATCCGGGACTTTATCCTGATCTCTCTTTGTATACTGATTCAACGCAGCCTTAAGCTCTGCAGCCATTCCAATATAATCTACAATAAGACCTGCTTCTTTATCTTTATATACCCTATTTACGCGTGCAATAGCCTGCATAAGATTATGTCCCTTCATAGGCTTATCAATATACATAGTTGCCATTGATGGAACATCAAACCCAGTAAGCCACATATCTACAACGATAGCTATTTTGAAATCACTATCTATATTTTTGAATTCAACCATTAATCCATCTCGATATGCCTTATTTCCAATTATAGAATGCCATTCTTCTGGATCTTGGTTACTTGCTGTAAGTACAACCTTAACTTTTTTATCCCATTCCGGTCTTTTTCTAAGAATGGTTTTATATAGATTTATAGCAATGCGTCTTGTCATACAAACAATCATCGCCTTACCTGTCAGTACATACTGACGATCTTCATAATGGGCAATGATATCATCCGCAAGCATATTCAATCTTTCAGCCGATCCTACTACAGCTTCAATACTCGACAGATCCGCCTTCGACTTTTCTATCTCAACTTCTGTAGAATCTGCAGCAATTGCAGCATATTCCTCGTCTATCTTCTGAAGAATATCCTCATTCAATTTCAATTTTGCTGTTCTATTTTCATAGTAGATTGGAACTGTGGCTCCATCATCTACCGCTTGTGTCATATCATAAATATCTATATAATTACCAAACACCTCAATAGTTGATTTATCTTTTATATCTATTGGTGTTCCTGTAAATCCAATAAATGTAGCATTCGGAAGTGCATCTCGCATATGTTTCGCCATGCCATACTTCCACTCTCCAGTATCTCTATCTAATTTTGCATCCAAACCATATTGAGAACGATGTGCTTCATCTGCCATAAATATGATGTTGGAGCGCTCATTTATAACATCATCACCTTCTTCAAACTTCTGAATAGTTGTAAAGACTATTCCTCCTGCTTTTACTTTCAAAAGTTCTTTAAGATTTTCTCTACTCTCTGCCTGCTTTGGTGTCTGTCGCAACAACAATTTAGAACTAGCACAAAATGTACCGAACAACTGATTATCAAGATCATTCCTATCTGTAAGAACAACTATTGTCGGATTATCAAATTCCGGATCACTTACAACAATTCCCGTATAGAAAACCATAGAAAGACTTTTCCCGCTTCCCTGGGTATGCCAAACAACTCCAACCTTTCTACTGTTGTTCTTCAATGCTTCTCTAGTTCTTTCAACAGCTTTTTTTACCGCAAAATATTGATGATATCCTGCTAACACCTTTACTGTTTTACCATTAACATCCTGAAATACAATAAAGTTTCTTATTATATCTAATAACCGCTCCTTAGCGAACATTCCATTAAGCATTACGGTAAAGAAATCACTGGCATTTTCTTCCGGCTTTTCACCATTCTCAGATTTCCATGCCATATAGCGCGTAAAATCTGAAGTTATAGTTCCAACTCTAGTATCAATACCATCACTTATTACATTAAAGGCATTGTAATGAAACAAGCTAGGAATATCTAACTGATAATTCTTAACCTGTGCATATGCTTGTTCTACTGTGGTATTGTCATTTGCCATATTCTTTAATTCAAAAAGAATCATTGGAATACCATTTATAAATACAATTAAATCTGGCCTTTTATTCTTATACTCAATAACTGTATATTGGTTAACAATCTTAAAATCATTATTATCCGGATTATCAAAGTCTATTAGACGAACAGTATATGTTCTATTTTCGTTATTCTTCTTATAAGGAACCGGAACTCCTTCAATAAGCAATTTATGAAAAGATGAGTTCAAATCTTCAAGCCTAAGTAACCCCAGATTTTTTATTGATTTATAAGCTTCCGTAATAATATCTGAAGTAATACTTGGATTAATTCTTTCAATGCTATCTCTAAAAGTATCTTCCAAAATCACTTCATGATAATCACGTTCTATATCTGGACCATAAAGATAATCATAGCCCTTTTCCTGAAGCTCAGATATTATAGCCTGTTCAAGAGTATTTTCATTTACAGCCACAGTTTTCACTTCCTTTCTTTCACTACAAAACACACGTTCTGTAATAATCCTAATATTTTGATCTTATAAATCAATATCCTCAAAAGCGATTCCACCTGACATTATCTCTGGAAGTAGCGTATTTCTAATTTCGATCAATTTATCATTAATATCATTATTTAACTCAATTCTTTTATCTATCGATCGCAAAATTGAAACCATCTTACTCTGCTGTTCTTTGGGCGGAAGTTCAAACTCAAATCTTTTTATATCTTCAATTTTTATACTTGCCTGCTTTGCGCTTCCTTGAGCACTTCCTATGATATACTGCTTAAATTTTTCATCCATCAATACATAAATCAAAAAATCCTGAGTACAATCACCTTGTGCTCTAATTCGTACAGCATTCTGATTTAATAAACACCCTTCAATACGTTCTGGTATGACGGTAACCTTTCCAACAACTGATAGCGGATTTGATGGCCAAGATCCAACTGTAGAAATAACAATATCATCTTTATGCAGAGCAAATCTTTCATATTCACCATACTTTGATTCCTCTATGAATAAGCAATTTTCATCATTATATTCATTTCTGTTAAGATTTGTAACGCGAATAATCTTACAACCACTATCTACATAATCCTCAGACTTAAAAGGATACCCTTTCTGAAATGATGCAATTTCACCAACGGATACTAACATCACTATTCAACCTTCCTATTATATTATTGAACATAAATCAAACACATGTTCATGTAATTACTATCAATTTAAAAAGCCCTCTACTACGGCATACATTTATCTATTTGCTTCTCTCCATTTTGTCTCACAATTTATACATCCCCTTTTTCCCATTTGAATAAGTTTTTTAGTGTTTCCCCAGCAAATAGCACAATAATGTATTTTCAACGGATCATCTTCTAAAGTTATATATAACCCATCATCGTGTCGTATCACATTAGAATGAATCTCCATCTGTTCTTTGAGTGATTTATTCTCCAATTTTAGCTCATTTAACTCTAACTGAATGTCCAAAGCCTCTTTATTTATATCTAATAATTGTTTATAAAGCTCTATGTTATCCACCTTTTGTGCAATAATAATAGCATCTTTTATCTTTTCCAAAATACTCATCTTGTCACATCACCTCAATTCATAAACGTACATTTATATTATTTATAATCTTCAGTTTTTAGTGAAGAATCCTTCAAGGATTTAATCTTATCATTATTAAATCTGTATTTTAAATATAAGTTAGAAATAAACTCTACCCACTCATATGTGTATAAATAATCATCATGAGGCTCATCATATACACAATACCTGTCATTTGTAGAAAATTTATCCTCCGAATTTTTTCCAGGTCTTACACCGAATATTTTCCAAAGATAACTATGAATGTTTAAACTAATATTACTATTTGTTTTCTCTCTAACCTTCTCTATAACACCGGATGGCTTTAACAAATTTGAATTAGATACATTTTGAATAATTCTTTTATCTTTTATAATTGTAGTAATCTTTTTATAGTTTTCTCTATCATTTTCATCAATAGCGTCCCACTTAATAAATTCTATAGCAAAATCTGACCTTTCTGTATTGCTGATTTTGGGAATTTGTAACAGTTTTATGCTGTACTCTTGACTATCATATATTTCTTGTGATAAATCCGTCTTATATTTATCGATATATTTTTTTATATCCTGCATATCTTTTGAGAGCAGTATCTTTTGAGATTTATACTGTTCATTTGTTCTCATATGAGAAAACTGTAATGCATAAGCCAAACAAGAATTGATAGAATAATCCATTCCAAACAGGCCTATCAATAGATTTTCATAGTTATATAACAACGCTTGACACTCACCAAATAACAAGACATCCAATTCCGAGCCATTCCAAAATCTATGTTCTATCTTATTTCGTAGACCTATAAAAAACTCAAGATTAGCTACAACAGCGTCACTAATCGGTATTGGTGCAGAACTTTTCCTATAATACTTAATGCATTCTGTAAGTTCCCATGCCTTTTTTTCCCCATCAACTATCTTATATCTACCATTCTTTTCTTTATAAAAATATTTTTCGCCAATTTTAATTTGAAAATATGCATGAAATAGTTTTGTCCATGCAACAACCATTAAAATTATGTAGTTTTCTATTCTAAACGAACTGTTAGGTCTATTATATGTTTCTACCGCTGTCAAAGCACTGTTTCTAGAGTTTTCTATTATTGTCTTTGTTTTTCCTTGTCTTAAATTATACATATTACACCTTATAATAACTATAAACGATAATTTAGCAGC
>JAEEGL010961012.1_pt1 | contig 23867 bp, 19 predicted proteins | sample 9134231 | NCBI WGS metagenome assembly JAEEGL01 (sample SAMN16246548, study PRJNA631951) | gut metagenome | biome: gut microbiome; feature: rumen; material: fiber-attached | host: Bos | place: Iran: Karaj | collected 2018-10 | reverse complement strand
CATTCTTCATTATTGGAACCTCTTAAATAAATCTACGATTTCATCAATAACTTCTAAATTACCATTTTTAATATTTTCAATTAAGCATGAATGCATATGCTTATCTAAAATTAAATTAGCTAAAGATTTAATTGATTTATCTACCGCAGATAGCTGAATTAAAACATCATCGCAGTATCTATCATTTGAAATCATTTCCTTAATACCATTCATTTGTCCTGTAATTCTATTAATTCTTGTAATGATTTCTTTTTTCTCTTCTTCAGTTCTAACTTTAATTTTTTGATTTTCTTTATTACAACAATCCATATCAATCATCTCTTTTCAATGACATTATATACCCTACGGGGGTATATGTCAAATTTAATATAACGTTTCCATATTTAATTATTTTAAAAAATCTTATATAATGAATAGGGTGAGGTATTTATTATGCTTGGATATTTATTAATATTGCTTAAGGGCATACTATTTGGTATATCTAATTTAATACCTGGTGGTAGTGGTGGTACTACCTTAGTAGTTTGTGGAATTTATGAGGAAACCTTAGATTCAATAACTACTCTAAGAAAGAATTTTAGAAAATCATTTATTTTCTTATTATTCTTACTAGTTGGAACAATAATTGGTGTTGTAACTGGTTCGCTATTAATTAAAAAAGTATTATTAGTTTCTATTCCATTTATAACTTACTGCATATTTGCAGGTTTTATAATGGGTACATTACCAAATTTAGTTAAACCTTATTTAGATAAAATTAATATAAAAAATATAATAATATTTATTGTTTCTTTATGTTTCGTTTTAGTACTATTATTTATTGGTTTTTCAATAAATGGAGATGCAGTGACATTTGGAGATAAATTAGATTTAAAGGATTATATAATATTATTCATTTGTGGTTTTGTTGGAATATTTGCTATGATTATTCCTGGTGTATCTGGTATATTAATCTTCTTAATCTTAGGCTATTATGGAATATTCTTAGATGCAATTAATAATCTTTATCATATTGAAACTATGCTAGATTCAATTAAGATTGGTCTTCCAGTTGGTTTAGGTATGATTGCTGGAATTTTCCCAGCTTCTCTTTTAATGAAATATTTACTAAATAAATATCCAAATGGTACATATTTTGCAATATTTGGATTTGTTGTTGGCTCTATCATTTGCTTATTCATAAGCTATTTCCATGAATATGCTATGCCAAATGCATTAAATTGGATATTAGGTATTATATTATTAATAGCTATTGCGATATTTAGTTATTTCTTAACTGTTATTGCCAAGAAAAAACAAGATGAAAAAACTAATACTTTAAAAAATGAAGATTCTACTATAGAAGAATAAAGAGGTGTTCAAACGAACACCTCTTATTTTTTTAAATAATCTATTACTTCAAATAAATTATTAAATATTTCCTTACAATTATTTTTACAATAATCATTAGGACTAATTAAGTCTATAACCATAATAGGTATAAAGCCTCCATTTGTGGCAGCTTTAATACCATTAATTGAATCTTCTAAAACAATAATATCTTTTGATTCAATATTAAAATGCTTTGAAACTAAACTAAAGATATAAGGATCTGGTTTACTTCTTTTTCCTACATCATCAGCACATACAATAAAATCAAATATATTTAAATCTAAATTTTTAAATTTAAATAATTTTTTTATTCTTGCCATATCACTTGATGTTGCTAAAGCTATTTTATACTCATTTTCCTTTAAGAACTTTATTAATTCTATAAAGCCTTCTTTAATATCAAATGAGCCTTCATCTATTTTTTGATGAACATATTCATGAATTGTTTTTCTATATAAATCAACATCTAAATCTTTATAAAGATTTCTTAATTCTTCTTTTATATCAAGTTCACTTTTACCACAAAATGATTGTCTTAAAGCTTCATCAACTGTTATATTATATAGCTTATTAGCATATATATCTGCATCTTTCCAGATATTTTCAGTGTTAAAAATAACACCATCCATATCAAATATAACTGTTTTAACCATAATTATTTACTTTCTAATTCTAAATTTGAATCAGCATTTAAAGTTAAATCAGCTAAAGTTGGATTCTTTTGATATTGATAGTATCCTGCAGCAGCTATCATGGCAGCATTATCTGTACAATATTTAATTGAAGGGATTGAAATATTAAATCCTTCACCTTCAGCCATAAAGCGTTCCTTTAAGCCCTTATTTGCAGATACACCACCTGCAACAATAATATTTTTACAATTCTTTTCTTTTGCTAAAGCTAATGTTTTATTAACTAAAACCTCAGTTACAGAATCTTGGAATGAAGCACATAAATCTTCTACATTAACCTCTTCGCCTCTTTGCTTTAAATTATGAGCTAGGTTAATTACTGCACTCTTTAAACCAGAGAATGAAAAATTATAGCTACCATCTTCTAGATATACTCTAGGTAAATGATATGTATCTTTTCCTTGATGGGCAAGTCTATCTACATGAGGACCTCCTGGATAAGGTAGTCCTACAACTCTTGCAACCTTATCATATGCCTCACCTACGGCATCATCTAAAGTTTCACCAATTATTTCAAATGAGAAATGCTCCTTCATATAAATTAATTCAGTGTTACCACCTGAAACTAAAAGTGCTATACAAGGAAATTTCATTTCATGTTCAATTGCGTTTGCATATATATGACCTGCTAAATGATGAACTGCTAGAAGAGGCTTTTTATAAATCATAGAAAAAGTCTTTGCAGCATTGACACCAACAAGTAAAGAACCAATTAGACCAGGTCCTTCTGTTACTGCAACTAAATCAATATCCTCAGGTTTAACGCCTGCTTGCTTGAATGCTTCATCAAAAACCATTGAAACCTGATATACATGGTGACGAGATGCAACCTCAGGTACAACTCCACCGAACTTTTCATGTATTTTTATTTGGGAATTTATAACATTAGATAAAACTTCTTTACCATCTTTCAAGATGGCAACAGATGTTTCATCACAGCTTGATTCTACACCTAAAACTAACATTTTAATCCCTCCTGATATCCTTAAAATCTACTCTTAATAATTTTGTTATTTCATTTGGATTCATTTCAATTTGAAGTCCAATTTTACCACCAGAAAAAATGATTCTATCATTTTCTAAAGCCTTCTCATCAATTATAGTAGGAAACACCTTTTTCATACCTAATGGAGAACAGCCTCCTCTTACATATCCCGTTAAAGGTAATAATTCCTTAACAGCAATCATTTCTAGTGATTTTACACCAAAAGCCTTCCGGGCTTTTTTTAAATCTATTTCATCAACTACATTAACAACACAAACTCTATAATGCTTTGTGTTATCAACACAGACTAATGTTTTAAATACATATTTAGGGTCTTCATTTAAAAGCTTAGCAACATTAAAACCATCTACTGCTTCACCTTCAACATGAGGATATTCATACACATTATATTTTATTTTCTTTTGATCTAGCATACGCATAGCATTTGTTTTTTCCATATCTATACCATCCAATAAAAATAAGTACTATCAATAATATCAAAGCCCATATCTAAATACATTTGCCATACTGTATCATTTCTATCAGCTATAAGCATAACCTCTTTAATATCATTTTTGTAATAATTTAAAATATATTTAAATAAGGCACTACAGTATCCCTTATGCTTAAATTCTTCTTTAACATCTACACCCTCAACTAATAATGAATCACCTTTTACATATGTAAGTATTTGTCCAACTAATTCATTATCTTTAAAGGCACCAAAGTAATTAAGCTCTTTATTTTTAATATTTTCACTTAATCTTTTAGCATCGCCTTTAGCAAATTCCTCACCAAAGATTAATGATGCATTATAGTCATAATCATAAATCTTATCTAAATATGAATCATCTAATAATCTAATATCAAAATCATTATCCTTTAATGGCTTTAAATTAAAGATAGATGAATGCATATAAAAAAGCGAATCCTTTTCATACTTAAAATCTAATAAATCATCAAGCTCATTATTAGACATAAATGAAAATACTTCTCTAAATTTCTTATTCTTTAATTCACTAATTAATTCCTTTGAAGGATTTAACACTTTATAAAAATTAGCATAATATTTATCAGGCTGTAAATCATCAAAATATTTAATGTAATCTTTATTAATTTCTTTTTTAGAATTAACCTCTACATAAGAAAAATATAATTCTTCAGGGCTAATTAGCTTATGTTCTAATATTAAAGCATCATCACCATTTGAATAATAATTTTTTCTTACATGTATTTTTTTAAAGCCAAATTTTTCATAAATATTAATGGCATTAATATTATTATTTCTAACCTCTAAAATCATCGATTTAGCTTTTAGAGTATAAAAATAATTATCTAAAAATGATAATATTTTTGTTCCAAGGCCCTTATGCTGACTATTTTTATCAACACAGAAATTTAATATTTCAACTATTTCTCCATCAAACATTGTAGAGATATAGCCTAAAATATTTTCATCTTCCTCCAAAACAAAAAAATATGCCATCTCATTTTCTAAAGAAGATTTAAGCATATCATAGCCTAAAGATGTATTAAGCGTTGAATTTTCTAATTCAACTATTTTTAATATATCTTCCTCTTTTAATCTTCTAATCATTTTAGATTCCTTTCGGCCTCTGTATCTCTTAAATAATTAGGAACAAGTAAATGTGGTTCTCTAACTTCCTTTGCATGATTAACAACAAATAAAGGATCTACCTTATATGAAGATTCTGTAACCTTTATTCCTTCAAATTCATCAAGCTTAGAATAAGGATACATTCCTTCTTCTAATAATACCTTATCATTTAATGTATCATATACACCAGCAAAGGCATTACCACGTCTTGCATCAATAGATGCCTTTACAACGCCTTTTTCACCAGATGACATTAATAATAGGCTTGATACTGTATAAAGCTTTACTTTAGCAAAAACAGCCATCATTTTCGCAACTGTTACAGCCATTCTAACACCTGTATAAGAACCAGGTCCAAAACCTACAATAACTCTATCTAATTTAAATGAATCAATATTAGCAGCCTTTAATGCTTCATCTACAGTAAAAACAATATTTTTAGCATGATCATTTTTACCTTCAATATATTTTTCAAATAATACTTCATTATCGTTTGTTACAGCAACATATAAAACCTGTGTTGAAGAATCTAATATTAAATTATACATTATAATTCACCTACAATTCTTTCATATCTTTCGCCTTTAGCGTCAATTATAATTTCTCTTTCATTTAAGCCTTTAATAGCTAAGCTTACATTAATATATTCGCTAGGTAAAAGTTCATCAACCTGATGAGGCCATTCAATTACACATACGCCATCTGTTTCGATATAATCTTCTAAATCAAAATCATTATTTAATCCATCTAGACGATATAAGTCTAAATGATATAAATCAGCCTTTGTGCCTTTATATGTTTTAACAATAGTAAAAGTAGGTGAGTTAATAATTCTTGTAACACCTAATGCTTTTCCTATTCCTTTAGTTAATGTTGTTTTACCACCTGATAAATCGCCAATTAATAAAACAACATCACCTTTGTTTAATAAATTACCTAATTTTTCACCTAATTTAATAGTTTCTTCATTTGAATGAGTAATAAATTTTTTCACAAAAATCACCTAACACATTATATCACTAATCAAAAAATAAATAAATATTTATAAAATATATTTTATAATTGTAAAAATTAAATAAAAGAAAAAAGAAGCAATCAAAAGATTGCCTCTTCATATCATAAAAAAATTTATTTATGCATATTCTGCTTCAGTATAATCAAGGTTATAAACAATAACTTTATTGTCATTATATGTTGTACTAGAAGTACCACGATTATATGTAATAGTTATAATATCACCCTTTTGTAAAGCAATATTGCGTTTAACCTTTTTATCACCATTTGAGCCATTACCAGTGTAAGTATTAAGAGTTGAAGTGCTTCCGTTTCTAGTACGCTTAATAGTTACATTATCATTTGTACCACAAGAAATAATCATATCAAATAATAATGTTAATTCAGCATCACTTTCAATAATCATACTTCCATCTGAAGATGCCATAGTATTTGTTGATGTGAATCTTTCATTATCCTCATCATATGTAAATGGATTAACTGTGCTATATTTAACATTTAAAGGATTATAACCATATTTAATATCAAATGTTCCTTCACCTTCAAATACAATTGTATATTTTCTAAGTGCATTAAGTGTTAAGCTTAATTCTACTTCACCATTTACTGATGTTGCTGTTGCAACAACATTATCAGTCATATCCTTAACTGTAATTGTTAGTGCATCAGTAGGTGTTTCATCTTCTGATGTTGTCTTAGCACTAATACTTACATACAACCTATCAGCTGAAACAATTTCAACTTCTTCTTTAGTAGTTGTTGTATCAAGTGTAATTTGCTTGTCTACTAAAACGTAATCACCATAATCAGTTATATCATAATCAATTGAGAATGCACCTGCAGCAGATGCTTTTAATTCAATTATTGCCTCATCCACAAGTAAAACAATACCATCATTAGATACAGTTAATGGTTGATAATTTTTATCATATACTTTAACACCACCAATATTAGTTTTTGAAGCATCAAATTCAATTAAAGCAGCTGCTTCATAAGGATTTGTTACTTTGTAGTAGAAATATTCGTCTGCAGCTTTTGCTGTTCCTTCAATTGGACCATTATTGCCAGTAAGTGCAATTGGCTTATAAATTGATGTACCAACTAAAACGTCTTCCTCTTCATATAAAGATGTAGATACTAAAGTTTTAACAGCAGTAATTTGTGCTTTAAAGTAATATGTTGAACCATCAGTAACAGTTAAATATTGAATTCCATTTAAAGATGCACTTGGCTCTGATGTTGATGATGTACCATACTTTTCAAAGCCTTCACATACAACCTTTGCTGCTTTAGGGAAATATACTTTAACATATAAGTATGGATCTTCTTCGCCAGTCATTGCTAAGAAATCAGAAGCATCAAATTCTTCCATTGCATTTATTGTAATAGGAGCATACCAATGTTGACCATATTCCTCAGTAATAGTTATATTTCTAACGTCAGAGCTTGCTCTTGCAGTGATAGTATACTTAACTCCAGCTTCTAGTTCTGCAACATAAACATTATACAAGTTATTAGTTCTACTTGTTGTAGGTACAGTATTTCCTTTTTCATCTACCATTGTAAATTTATTGAAATCTGTGTTAGTTAATGTAAATGAATAAGTTGCATCTTCTGTTGGAGTGAAAGAGAACGTATTGTCGGTATAAAGACCATTCATGTAAACAGTGTTAAGTGAACCTTCTAATAGATATTGAGTTGTAGCACTTCCTTGAGCAACACTAAATCTCTTTGAAGCTTTTGTGTTTACAACAAATTTATAAACAGCATCTTTATATAGATATTGAGAATATGTTAATTCTCCATTCATATCAGCAGTTTCTTCAAATAATACTCTATTATATAAATCATAGCCTCTTAATGTATCACCAGGAGCCACCTTTAATGTAGCAACATAATTTCCATTAATAGTTGGCTTAAAGTAAACAGTTCTTTGTCCAGTATATGATAAATCAACAGTAGTTAAAATTGTTGTAGATTCAGGAATTTCTTCAACATTTAATACAAAATCAGTTGTTTGATTATATCCTCTATTAAGTCTAATTGTATAATCTGTATCTGCCTTCACTTCTACAACGCCACCATTAACAACTGTTCTATATGTATAATTAGAAGGACTATACTCACCCTCATAGATACGAGCGTTATTGTAATTTGTACCAAATACATTTGAATTTGTTGCAGATAATCTTAATTTGCCATTTCTTGTACAATGATATGTATAATAATTTAAATAATTATAATTTAAATCATTATCACCAGCTTCAAGAACAAATGGATTAATAACAGATGTGCCTACTGGATTTAATTTTTCATCTTCAGCATAAGCTACACCAAATGTAAATGATTCACCAGCAAAAGTATCTTTATAAACTCTAATTACATATGTTGTAAATTCATTTAATCCAAAGTAAGTTTTATCCTCAGTAGTTTCTAAATTTAAATCATCAGAAGTAATTACATTTAAATTTTGACCAGAGTTATATCCAGTTGGGTTGTAGTTACTATTATAATTGATTAATTCATATCTCATATTATTAGGGTTAGATAATTCATAATATCCCATACCCTTAACAATTAATTCAATATAAGTACCATCTTCAAAATAATCAAATGTTTGATTATCAGTTAACTTATGGAACACAGGATAATTTTCATGTTCACCTTTTTCCATTTCAAAATCAAGATAAATTGTTCCGTGTCTTGTATAGCCAGTAGAAATTCTGAAATAATAAGTCTTACCTTTTTCAAGTCTAACAATCTTACCAAATGATTCTTGAATTACTGCAACATTTGTATATGTAGGATCATCATTTGGATCTTCAGGTGCTGTATATAATTCTGCAGTTACATAAACATTATATCCTTTATAATAGTTTGGTATATTATAATAACCATCTTCTTCTGCAGTATACTTGAAGTAATTACCATTAGATTCTGTCATATGCATCTTGTTTTCTCCAAGTGTAATTGTAGGTGCAGATTCTCTATCTTCACCCAAATCAGTAATAGTTGTTATTTCTGTGCCTTGAGCTTGATAAGTTCTAGCATTTGCAGCATTCTTAGATGATATATTAACAAATCTATATTCAGTAGTTATTTCTTGTTGTTCGCCAGAATTGTCAATTGTTTCAGTCTTAAATCTAATAACATTAGAATCAAATGTTTTAGAAGTTTTTGAACCAGCTACTGTATAGCTATCAGCTTCAATTGCATTTCCTAGACTATTCTTAACATATTCAAACTTATAATTAGTAGCTTTACTACCAGTAATATAAACATAATTATTATATTTATTATAAATTGTTCCTAGTAATGTTTCAGTACCGCCCTTAATTTCAACACGGTATAATTTGCCATCCTTAATACCAAATACATATCCATCTTCAAGATAATCTGTATATAATTCAGTATAATCGAATGGAACTGTAACTATACCACTTGAATTTACGACACCATATTTATTTTTAACAGTTCCAATGAAGCAATTATAATCTTCATACATTACAGGATCAATTGCTTCTAAATAGGCAATTTCTTTTAATGATGAATCATATAAAACTTTTGTTGAAGTGTTATAGTAATTGCTACCAATCTTAACAAAATCATCTGGTTCATATCCATTTAGATTGTTAATAATTTTACCTTCTTCATCGATAACAACCATTTCATTTGATTTTAAAATATTATTTTCAAATGTTTGTTTAGATATTAAAGCATGACTATAAACACCTAAAGCATCCATATATGGACCATAAACATTTCTAATTCTATATGATAAATTTAAGGCTTGCTTTTCACCTTTTAATAAATCGACAGAATATGTTTCAACAACAAATTTATTTTGTCCATTAAAATATGAATATTCAGTAGCATCTTCACTTGTTGTATATGAATTTTGATAAATCAATTTACTTCCAACAAATACCATTGTTGAACCTGTTGGAACTGTAAATGTTGATTTAGGTTCATTAGTTAATTTATCAAATACCGTAACAAGCTCACCTTTTCTAGATAAATAATAGCCATCAAAGCCAAATTCCTTTAAATCAATTTTATCTAAATCTACATATTGGCTATTTTTATTAAATGGTGATGTATCTTTGTTATTATTTGCTTGTGCTTGAGGAAGCGCAGCAATTTCAGATAAAGTTCCAGTACTTGTGTATTCATAATATTTAGTCTCATTTTCTTCATCTGTTATAGTCAAATAAACTTTCTTATTAATATATGAGCTTGAAATAAAATTTCTACTATAAATATTATTAAGATTACTTAAATCAATATCTTTAGATGTGCTTTCGAATACTTTATTTCCTAATGAATCATAAATAAATAATGTATCATTATATACAATTCTTAAGAAATAACCGACATTAGCATCATTAATAACATCATATCTAACAACTTTTTCTAGATATTGCTTATTTAGTAAATAATTATTATGGTTTAACGAATAAAAGCCAATGTAACCTTTATCATTTCTTACTACAATAAGACCATATTCAGCATAATTTTGATTTACTATATCTTCACTATCGAATTGAACATTTCCTGCAATATTATATACTACAGGAGTTACTTCTTCTTGAGAATCTTCATTTTGTTTTTGAGCTTCTATATTTTTAGAAACCTCTTCAGCTCCCCAATCTCCCTTTCCAGTAGGTTCATCGTTTGCATTATCATTCTTCTTATTACCACATGATGCAAGAACGAAAGACGACGCTAACATAACACCTAATAAGCCAACTAATCTTTTTTTCATTTGTTATCCCCCTTTTATATAATTTTTACAAAAAAACTTTTGTTGACTGCTAAAAAACTATAACCAAATTTATATAATATAATTCATATTAAAAAACTAACATCTCCACCCTTCTATTTTTAATGTATTCGTTATATTTATAACGATATACTAAAAAACGATAGTTTTTCACCGTTTCTATCATTTTATAATATGCAAAAATGTTTGTAAATCTTTTGTATTTGTTATTCTATGTTATTCTACTTAAGTTAAGCATATTGTAGAGTAATATTAAAAAAAGGAGGTTGCCCTCCTATTAATTAAAATGATAATACTTTTTCTTTTTCTGCAGGTAAAAGTTGAATTTTTGATGCATCAAGCATAACAACTTCTTCTCTAGCGATATTTGAATAAGCTTTGATAACCTTTGCAGTTAATCTTATATAGTCTCCTGCAACTAAATCCATCTTCTTAGGTAATTTAACCTCATATCCTAAGAATTGAATATCAGCTGCACAACAAGTCATTACTTGGTGACCTATAACAATTGAATCTTTGTTAACTTGAGTAACAAAGGCTGTTAAGGTAAATGTCTTTCCTAAATATTTATCAGGCTTATCAAACACTTCAATATACCAAGTTGGATAATCAATTTCTTCAAGCACGATATTATCTTGATTAATATCATATGGAAGATCCTCATCAAGCATTGAAGTAAGCTGTCCATCAGCACCTTCAAAAGCTATTTGAGCTTGAGGATTAATGATTCTAATCCATCTTCTATATTGGCTTAATTCCTTATTTCCATCAGCACGATTAAAGATTACTAAGCTTGAATCCTTAACCATTTGTTGGAATACCTGTCTCATATTTTGGAAATAAACACTAAATGTTGTTGTATCAATTAATGTTATTTGTTGATAGATAACCATATAGCTTGGGAATTCTTGCTCTTCCCAATTAAAAAATGAATTATATTCAATAACATATTGATCAGCCATATAATGCTTATCTAGCTTCTTAAAATAATCAACTGTGAAATCCTCTTGTTTTTCAATATATTCAACGTGAACTCCGTATTTTTCACACCATTCTTGGTCATATTCTACTTCACCTTGTTCACAAGCAATAACAACGGTTGTGTTATTTTGATAATTTCCATTATTTTCAATGATTTCTTTAATAATAGTGGTCTTACCACTTTCTAAGAAACCATTAAGTAAAAATACTGGTACTTCTTTCATTTATATCAATCCTTTAAAATAATTTCTTAATTTCTTCTTTATCAATCTTAGATCCAATAACAACAATCTTTCCAGTAGGAATAGCCTTTGCATCTTCAATTTCAACCTCTTCTGGAGTTAAATTAAATGCATGCCACTTTCCTTCTGTATCGCAAATGATACCCTTAGATCTAACGATAATACCATACTTACCTTCTGCCATATCATCTAAAGTCTTCTTTAAGGCAACCATATCATACTTCTTAACAGTTTCGATACCTACAGATGCGAAAACCTCATCTGCATGGTGGTGATGATGGTGATGGCATTCACAATTTGGATCATCGCATTCTTCTTCATCATGGTCATGGTGATGGTGGTGATGATGCTCATGTTCATCGTCGTCATCATCGTCATCGTGGTGATGGTTATGGCATCCGCAATTTGGATCATCGCATTCATCCTCATCATGGTCATGGTGATGGTGATGATGTTCATGTTCATCTTCATCATCGTGGTGGTGATGGTGATGACATTCACAGTTTGGATCATCACATTCATCTTCATCATCGTCATCGTGATGATGATTCTTAACATCTTCAGTTAATAAATTTACATCAAAGCCTTCATAAGCCTTTAATAAATCTTCATCAGATAATTCTTTAATAGGAGTTGTAACAACAACACACTTATCATTATGCTTTCTAATAATTTCTAATGCTGTTTGAGCATTTTCTTCCTTACAAATATCCATTCTAGATAGAATTACTGTTTGAGCATTTTCAATTTGGTCAACGAAGAATTCACCAAAGTTCTTATCATACATTTTTGCCTTCTTAGCATCTACCATACAAACAAGTGAATTAATTTGATCAGAAAGACCAGCTGATTGGATAGCTTTAACAATATCAGAAAGCTTACCTACTCCAGATGGTTCAATTAAGATTCTATCAGGATTGAATTTTGCAATAACATCATTTAATGATTTAGAAAAATCACCAACTAATGAACAGCAAATACATCCTTGAGATAATTCCTTAATTTCAATTTTTGAATCAGTTAATAAATCTGAATCAATTGAAACTGCACCATATTCATTTTCAATTAAAACGACTTTTTCGCCATTTAATCCTGTATCTAATAATCTTTTAATAAAAGTAGTTTTTCCTGAACCTAAAAAACCAGAAATTACATCAATTTTTAACATAATAAAATACATCCTTTCTAAAACCTATGCATATTATATATCACAACACACGATTAAACAAGTATTTAATTGAAAATAATTTTCAATTTTGATAAAAAAAGGAGTTTTTAAACTCCTTCTTTCATCACTATTCACTAATTTCTTTAATAGTGGTATTTAATCTTTTTGTTTCTTTTAATTCATTATTTTCAAGCTTATAACAAATCACATTATTTTCACCTAGTAAATAATAATTATCACCAATATATACTAATCTTTGATATTCAGTATTATAAATCGAATAATTATTTGATGCTTTTTTATAATCAGCAATTTGTGTTAGCTTTAATGGGTTTTCACTTTCTTCATCAATAGTTAAAACATAATATTTACTAAATATATAACGTTCGTTATTATCTATATCAGATCCATATGATGCGAATCCAAATATACCTTTTTCATCATTTACAAATAATGATTTAGGATTAGATAATACATCAATTGTAAAACGGTAGCTAGAATAAAGACTAAATCTATTCATTATTATTGAATTTCCAACTTGTTTAATATTATTTTTATCACTGACATCAAAAAGTGTTATTTTATAGCTTAAAGTAGTATCTCCTTCATATCCAAAACTAATAATATATTTATCATTATAAGGATGTTGATATACACCATATCCTGTTATTTCAAGACTACTTGTGATAATAGGATTTTCTGGATTGCTGATATCTACATAATATAATGGGTCAGTATTTTTAAAAGTTACAATAGTTACAACATCACTATTAAATCTAGCTGATTTAACTTGTTCTCCTGGCTTTCCTAAACCATCTGAAATTGAACTTACAAGATTATAACCATCTTTTGTCTTCTTAAAAATAGATAATTGATTGAAACGATTATATTCTGTATCATATATGTATTTTTGATCATAATAATAATATTTCCATTCACTTCCAGTTGAAACAACTCTTACATAATCATCTTTTTCATCTATCCAATATTTATCTTTAATATTGCCTCTAACAACAAAGCTTCCGCTTATAGATAAACCATTTTCAATATTAATCACTGTTACAGTTGATGATTGATATTTACTTTGATAATCTTCTTCGTTATTAATAACATTGTTATATCTTTCAATTAAATAAATATTCTTTTCTGATGTATAAATATTATCAATTGAAGATGTTAAAACATGTATATCAGAAACTGTAATTTCATCAGATAAAAGTATTTTATATACTGAAACATAAGATGATAAATCAGTATTAGTACTATAATAAATGTTTTGAGCCAAAGGAACATAACTATCATTACCAACTAATACATAAGGGTAATAATAATCCATTAGATTATTCATAAAATCGAAATAATTATTTACAACATATAAAGTATTATCAATTAATCTTGTTGATACATTATTACCTGCAGTTTCAATTGTAGTAACTATATTTAAAGTATCTATATCTAATATTTGAAAACAGCTTGAATATACATAATCATATCTTCTATAAGAATCATATTTATCACTTTTTGGATTTAAATACTTATATGAATATTTATCAATTCTTACAACAACATATTTATCTGTAACATATAAATCATTTGGTATTGTTTTTGTAGCTGAAACTAAAGTATAGTTATCATATTCTTTTAATATTTCTTCATTTAAAGCATATTCAATAACAAATGAAGTATTTAATTCATTATTTTCTTCTGTAAAAACCATAAGCTTCTTATTTTCAGCTTCGCTTACGTTAGGTAAAAAGAAAATATGGTTGCCACATACTTTTACAATATCAGCTTCATCTACATTTTCTAATTGAGTATTTGTTTTATATGAATCACTTAGAGATTCATCTGTTGCTGTCGAGTATTGAGGTGATGTATCATAAATATTACTATTTACAGTTTTTGAGCTTTTATGTACTTTTAAATAATCAAGAACTTCTTCTTTTGATTCAAAATTAGAAAAAGATGATGGGACTTTTATTTCTTCATCATTTTGATAATTTACTTTCACTTTTCCAGTATTTGTATATTTATAATACTGAACTGGTCTTTCAACTTTATTAGTTGCTAAAGAAACGAAAAAGCCAGCTGTAAAAACAGAACATATAATAAGTATTAATGCTGCAAACCTAATGGCTTTAGAATATCTAAAATAAAAAGATGGTTTCTTTTCAGGTTCGCTATTTAAAGCTTTTTGATATATGTATGAGCTATCTTTTTCTGGCTTTGTTTTTATATAATCTCTTGATTCTTTAATTTTATCATCATAGTTCTTCATTTACTTCAATCTCCTTTTTGATCATTTGTCTTCCGCGTTCTAATCTCTTTTTAATACAGCAAGTAGTTTTTTTAAGTATTTTCGCTATTTCTTCTATTTTAAAATCTTCATAATAATAAAGTACTAAAGGTTCCTTATACTTGTTTGGTAAATTAGTAAGAATAGAATAAATTCTTGCCTTTTCCGTTTCATCTTTATTTTGTGCTACATCAATAACATTTTCATTTATTATAATTTTTTTATTCCAAAATGATGTTACTTTATTTTTACAAATGTTTGTTGTTACCCTAATTAACCAATATTTTTCATTATCTAATGATTCAAACAAATCATTTGAATTTAAATATTTGATAAATACTTCTTGTAAAACATCTTCTGAATCTTGATGATTATGCACATATGTATAAGCGATTCTATATATAGTATCTTTATAAAGGTCATATTTAATTTTAAAATCTTTTTCCGAAACATCGCGCATACTTTACTCTCCCTGTTACTTATAAGACAAATTAAAAATCAAAAAGGTGACATTTTTTTAAAAATAATTATTTAATCTGATAAATCATTATCAATAACAATATCAAATGTATAAGAAGGATATAATTTAATTAATTCATTTTTAATTTCTTCTATAATTTTTAATCTATCCTTACATTTAAAATCAAATACTAAATCAAATGAAACTCTATCATCTCTTACATAAAAGCCATGTAATTCTAATATATCATCATATGATTTTATTAATTCTTTAACACTATCCTTTATTTTAGCATAGCATGTAGATGAATCATTTGTTGCGTAAATTCCAATTGTTAAAACAACACCAAATTTATTAAATACATCCTCTATCATTTTTCTTGTTAAGGCATGTATTTCAGATGCCTGCATTTTATCATCTACTTCTATATGAACAGAGCCTATTGTCTTATAAGGACCATATTCATGAAGTGATAAATCATACGTACCTAAAACCTCTTCGTGTGAATTTATTTCTTCTTTAATATTTTTTGACATATCAGAATCAATTCTTGTTCCTATAATTGATCTTATAGCATCAACCATTAATTCAATACCAGCTCTAATGATTAATAATGCAATTAAGCATCCGACATATCCTTCAATATTAAAGCCACCAAAATAAACAATAACACCGGCAATTAAAGTGCCTAATGTTAAGAATGAATCCATTAATGAATCAGTTGATGTAGCTATTAAATTTTTAGCATTAAGCTTCTTACCAACAAATCTAGTATATAAAGCATATAAAAGCTTTAATACGATAGCTACTGATAAAATAATTAAAGAATATAATGCATAATCAGGCTCACCTGGTTCTATTATCTTTTTTATAGCCTCATATAAAGATGTGACACCCACACCTATAATAATTGCCGCCATTACCTGGCTTGTTATATATTCAATTCTTCCATAGCCATAAGGGTGTTTTTTATTAGGCGCTTTAGTAGATAAGGCTGTTCCTATAATTGTTACAACTTGTGATACTGCATCACTTAAGTTATTTACAGCATCTAATACAATTGAAATAGCACCAACAATTAAACCAATAATCATTTTAGAAATAGATAATATAACATTCATTACTATTCCTAAAAAGCTGACCTTAATGATTTTTTTCGCTCTATCCTGCATAGTATCCTCCTTTAAAAAGAAAAGGGCATTACTGCCCTTTTAGTTTTTTTATTTATTTACCAGCTTGTTGACGTTTACGAGCTTCATAAGCTTCACGAAGCATCTTAATGTTACGTAAGCATTCAGCAACCTTAGCACCATTACCAATAGCCTTAAAATATTGCATAGCTACAGCATAGTTTCTTCTTAATAATAATTTTTCAGCTTGTTCTGTTAATTTTTCCTTTGCTAAAGCCTTAGAATTTTCAGAAGTTGTCTTTGAATCTAATACTTGGCAATAGATATCAAAAGCTTCTCTAGTTCTTCTCATCTTAGAATCATAAGCCCATGAAGTTTCATATAAGAATCCTAAGTTATATAAAGCATCAGGATTTCCATTATCAATGGCAAGCTTTAAATATCTTTCAGCAAATTCTAAGTTTCTAGTTTGAGTATATAAATAACCTAAGTTATTACAAATATCAGCTTGAGAACCTAAATTACCATTTGTAGGTAAGCAGATTGAATAATAGTTAATTGCCTTATCTGAATCCATTAATGTTGAATATGCAGCAGCAATCTTTTCTTTAACCTGTAAATCATTAATCTTAAATAATTTTAATAGGTAGCATAATGACCATACAAAATTACCTGAATTATAATATACAAATGCTTCTTTTCTTAATCTACCTCTATTAAATGGGGTAACTCTTAATTTGAAGCCACCTACCATGATACAGCAAATATCATTACATAATGCTTCTACAGGGTAGCCTTCCTTAATTTCAATTTCATTATAAGAATACTTATTTTGATATGTAGATTTTTGTAAGAAAGCAGCAACTGTTTGACAACGATTATCAGCTCTTACAATTTCTCTTAAATAATATCTATAATCAAAATCTTCAGAAATGTGAAGTAAAATTAAGCATGCTGATTTATTAATATCATTTAAAATTTCTTTCTGTTTTAAATCATGCTTTTCAAAAAGATGTACATCTACATGCTTTTCAGCAAATTCATCAGCTAATTGATTAGCTAATTCTACATCTTCTGGTAAATAAACTAATGTAACATATTTCTCCATATGGAATTTTCCTCCAAACTCGTCTCAATCATACTATAACGTATTATGCATAAACATTATATCATAAAAGCGTTTTTATATTCAACCAAAAAAAGGAGATAAAAACTAAAAAATATGTATTTTTTCTAGAAAAAACACCACTATTTAAACAAAAAAGTTATACACTTTGTATAACCTCATTTGTTTTTATTTCATTAAAATTATGCTTTAAAAATAAAACTATAAATGGAGCACTTATAATTGCCGAAATTATATTAGATGTAGGTTGCGCCCAAAGAAGTCCCTCTAATCCCCATATAGCATTATTAATAAATATCGCAGGAATAAATACTAAGCCAGCTCTAAGCATTGCCAAAAAGCTTGCAATACCTGCTTTTCTTATACTTTGATAAAGCATGTTAGATGTTACTGTAAGAGGTAAGAAAAATACTCCTATTGCATTATAAATAATACCTCTTCTTGCAATTTCAATAACTGCAGCATCTTTAGAAAAGACTCTTGCAACCTCTCTTGGGAATATTATATAAATAAGTCCAATAATACCAACTAATATAGTTCCAATAAATATAGTAAATCTTAATGATTTTTTAACTCTATCATACTTTTTTGCTTGATAATTAAATGCCGCAACAGGTTGGAAGCCTTGACCAATGCCTAAGCCAAATGCTAAAGCAAATTGACTTAGCTTATTAACAACACTCATAGCCGCAATTGCTTCATCACCATATTCAGCCGCAACATTATTTAAAACACCATGAGAAATAGATGTTAAGCCTTGTCTTATAAATGAAGGGAATCCCACCTTAATAATTAAAACATATATTAATAAATTTCTAGAGATAAATCTAAATCTTAATTTAGATTGACACATTCTAATAAAAAATAGCAATAAAATAAAGAAACTAATTATTTGAGATATAGCTGTAGACATACCAGCTCCATATACACCCAAATGCATTATTTCAATAAATACATAATCACCAAAGATATTTAAAATACCACCTGCAGAAAGGCCAAACATCGCAAAGAATGCTTTTCCTTCATAACGCATAATATTATTAAACATTAGAGATACAACCATAAATGGACAAGAAATTAAAACCCACATTCCATAATCCATTGCATAAGGTAGAATTGTATCTGTACTTCCCAATAAGAACATAAATGGTTTTATAAATAATAAACCAAATATTAATAATAATGTTGATACAATTGTACCTGTAAATACAGCAGTTGTAGCATAGGTTGATGCTTCTTCTTGATTCTTATCAGCTAAAGCTTTAGAAATATTAACACCAGCACCATGGCCTAGCATAAAGGCAATTGCTTGAATTATACATTGTAATGTGAATAAAACGCCTGTTGCACCTTGTTCACTTTTTCCAAGCATACCTACAAAATATGTATCAGCCAAATTATATATATTAGTAATAAGCATTGAAATTACTGTAGGAATTCCAAGCATAATAACTAATTTAGAAACTTTAGTCTCAGTCATTTTTATGTAGTTTTGTTGTGCTACATCCATGTTATCACCATCATCTTTTTTAGTCTTTTCCATTATATCACTATTTAAATTCAATTAATAGAAAAAACAACAAGCTATTTTGCTTGTTGTTTTTGAAATTTAATTTAACTAATAGAACTTAAAATATCAACTGGATTTTTTCTAGATAATTTAACTATTGGTAAAACAATAGATATAAAGCTCATTATTATTTCTACTAATAACAAGATAATAAAATCTACTAATCCGTATTGAAATAATTTGGCAAAAGAATAATATGATGGAGCCACATTATAGCTTAATAAATTTAACAAAAATGGTATTATGCAACTTGAGGCAATTAGACCAATTAAGCATATTAGGCTTGCTTCTACTAAAAATACACAAGAAAGCGAAGTTTTCTTACTACCATATGCCATTAATATTCCTATATCTTTTATCTTTGTTGAAATCAAAGAATTAAAAAGCGTAAATATCAATATTATAGAAAAAACTAGAAATACAAAGCCTGCAATTAAACATAATTTTTTTGTTATATTTGCGACTGAGTTTACATTATCAAACCAACTATTAGTTGGATTAACTGTATTATAAAATATATTCTCATCACAACTGTTTATGAAGTATTTTAATAATGATTGAATCATTTTCTCGTTAGATGGCATTGAGTCAACTATATAATCATAGTTTGAATTTACTTTTATAAATACTTCTTTTGAAACATAACCTAATGAATGGAAGCTACATGTCTTATAACTACGAATAGAATCCAAAATTGAATCATCATATATATTATTTGAATTATAATCTATTAATAGCTCATACTTATCATAATCAAAATTAGTATCCAAAATACCACAAATTTTAAATATTTTTTCATCTCCAAATGCTCCATTTAAAGAAAAAGTATTGTTAAGCATATCTTCTTTTGTTGGATTTTCTATAATAATATTGTTTATTTGATCATAATATCCATATTCTTTAAAAGATTGATAAAAATAATCTGTTATAACAATTTCATTATCATTTAGTGGCATTCTTCCATATAGTTTAAAATTATTTCTATCAATCAATTCAGAAGATATATAAGTAACCCCTGACATATTTTCAGAAATCATATAATTATATGTTTTATGATAATCCGGATGATTCACAAAATATTTCTTTTTATCGATATTACGAAAAACACCTTGAAATTTTGTATTATTATCACCATTAATTATTCCAACTTCTTCTTCTGAAATTGTTGTTTGATACATTATCCCCTTACTTTGTTTTTCACTTTTGTAAATAGCAAAAGAATCATAATTAAGACTATTTAATATATTTTGTTCGTACACTACACTATTATAGTTAGAAATTGAAAAAGAAGCTCCAAACATTATTAATGAAAATGTAACCAACAAAATAGAAAAACAAAATCTTATTGGTTTTAATTTTATGTAATTAAGTCCAAGTTTAAAATAAAACATAAATGATAAGTGTTTTTTATTAAATTGGTTAACTCGAATTTCTTCTTCTACAATTTGATTAATTTCTTCTTCTACAATTTGATTATCTTTTATTGTTAAAAAATGATTTGAAAAAGGTAACGCATTATCAATATCATGACTTACCATTATAACAAGAATATTTTTTGATATTTCTTTTAATATTTCATAAATTATTAAAGAATTATTTTTATCAAGCATACCAGTTGGTTCATCTGCAAAAATAACCTTAGGATTTTTAACCAAGGCTCTAGCGATTGCTACTCTTTGTTTTTCGCCACCTGACAATTTATTTACTTTTTTATTTTCAAAGCCATCAAGTTTTACAATTTTTAAAGCATCTAATATTTTATTCTTATCAACCTTTTCATTTTTAACATATAATGACATAGCTATATTGTCATAAACATTTAATTCAGGAATTAAATGTATTTCTTGAAATATATAACCAAAATACAATCTTCTAATTTCATTAATACTTTTTTTAGTATATTTTTTTTCATTATATTCAATCTCACCATCATATGATAAGTCTAGGCCAGAAATCATATTTAAAAAAGTGGTTTTTCCTAAGCCACTTTCACCGCCTATTAAATATAGTCCTCTATTTAAAAATTGAAAATCAACATTTTTTAAAATTATTTTATCTTTAAATTTCTTTGTTAAACCCTTAATCTTTATCATATTAATCTAAATACAATAACTCCGTTCTAAAATTTGAAACATAATAAGCAGTAGTCTCACAACTCCATAGTTGACGTTCGCCCCAAAAATTATGAAATTGTTTACATACTACTTTCCCATAAGCAACATCACCGTATAGTGCAACAATAGCTTTAGTATGACCTGGCTCAACAATTAGGCTTGTTGTTCCATTTACTTTTTTTATATCAGAAGAAGCCAAATTGGTATTACCTATAACAGAAGGAAAAATAGTTTGTTCTTCTCTTGAATTAGTCTCTGAATCATCAACCAAATTTGCACCATACATCAAAAGATATTCATAGCCTCTTGTTGTTTCGTTAGAAAAAGCTACAAATTGATTGACAGCGCAATAATAGTTTATATCAAAGCTTTTTGGAACAATATAATCCTTCCAATTAGAAATATCAATCACATCAGACAAATTCATTATATAAGCATTATCTATTTTTTTTACATTAGAATCCGATCCAAGTGCACATATTTTATAGTAATTATCCAATATACCACTTTTAAATTTTTTTCCAGTCATAGTAGAATTGGAGTTAATTACCGTTTTCATTGTTTCTGTAGATGTGTCCGCAGAACAACTAAGACTAAAAAATACGAATAGAACTAAAAAAGTAATCAAAACAAAACACTTTCTCATATTATATTTCCCCTTTTTCTAGTGTTATTATAACACTTTTTATGTTTAATTAATAGAAAAAAACAAGCTATTTTACCTGTTGTCTTCTGAATTTAAAATAACTATAAAGTTTTGAAATTAAAATAGGTAAGCCTTCTATTATTAAAACCATTAAAATCATTATAATTGCATATGCATAAATACTTTCATATTCATTCATATATTGGGAATTAAAAATACCTTTACCTAAAGATGGTGATGCTGAAACTATGAATTCAGTTGTTACAATAACCTTTATTCCCATTCCAATAGAATTAATAAATGCTTGTTTTAAATAACCAATAATTAATGGTATATGAACTTTAAATACAACAAATGGTCTTAAATTACTATTAAGCTTATATACATCAATTAAAGCCTTATCCATATTCTTAATACCTTCAGCAACTGCCTCACTAATTATAGGTATTAATATTAATGATGTACAAAAAATAGGTATATTTTTCCATTCCTTTGATGAGACTAAAACCATAAAAACAACTACCAATACAATCATTGGTAAGGTTCTAAAAAGTGACATTAAAGGCTTTAATATTAATCTAACATTTTCATATAATCCTTCAAATATACCAATAAAAACACCTATTAATAACGCAATTGCTAAAGCAATTACTAATCTTAATAATGTTGCTCCCATCATTTCATAGGTATTTGCTTTACCTAAAAGAACAAAGAAAGCTTTGAATATTTCTAAAACATTTGGAAAAACAATAGGATCATTTTTTATTAAGCTTAATATTTGAACAGCTAAAAAAATTAATATAACACCTAAAATAAAGAATGATGCTCTTTTTATTTTAGAATGCGCTATAGTAGAACTCCTCATTAGGTAACTCACCACCATATAGTGCTAAATTTAATTTAGCTGTTTTTTCTATTGCTTCTTTTGCATCAATTGCTTTTACAAATTTAATATTACAATTAGGAATTGCATCTTTTGCAATACCAGCAGATGGAAGAATACTTAATGTAGTACTTGCATTGGCAAATTTATCTAAATTATTACGTAAAGAATCTGTTTCTTCTTTTACTTTAAGTAAGAAACTATTTAGTGCTTCCTTATGATTTGTTATTGTATCAGCTTTAACAAATATTCCTGCTTGGGCAAATTCATCATTTCCTGATGCATTCTTATATAATTCTTGAATTGAAATAGTTTGTACATTGCTTAAATTTTTAGATTTTCTAACAGCTGTAATAGCTGGTTCTGCGCACATAACAATAGCTTCTCTTTCAGTTGCAATGATGCTTTGTGTATCACTTGCTTCTGCTAAATAATTAATTTTAGAAGGAACAATATTATTCTTTTCTAATACATATAATGCAACGGCTGCATTAATTGTATTTTCACCAAATAAAGTAATTTCATTTCCATTAATACTATCTAATGTAAAATTTTCTCTTGTTGATACGAAAAATAGATTTCCCCAAGTAATAACTGCCGCAAGCTTATATGTTGATTTACCATTTTTATATAAATTAGCTCCTGCATTAATAGGGGCTATAACTATATCAGAGCCTTTAGGTCCAAAGGCTGTTCCTATAGTTTTAGCATTTATAAAATTAAAGTTATCTTCATTATCTATAGCTAATGTTGATAATGAAACGGCAGGTGCACCATTTGGTGCTGTT
>JAEEGL010146648.1_pt1 | contig 23867 bp, 19 predicted proteins | sample 9134231 | NCBI WGS metagenome assembly JAEEGL01 (sample SAMN16246548, study PRJNA631951) | gut metagenome | biome: gut microbiome; feature: rumen; material: fiber-attached | host: Bos | place: Iran: Karaj | collected 2018-10 | reverse complement strand
TTAATTTGGCACCGAAAGCAAAGATCGCCGAGTGGCATTATAACTATGGACCCAATCCTTATAAGTTAATGGTTAATAAAAGGGAGGCGGCAGACATAGATGACATTTATGATTATGTTTGCGCTCTGGCAATGTATGATATGCCAGATATAGAGGACCTCAACGATCCAAGATTATTAGAAAGATATGGAGTGAAGAACAAGTAATGTAATTATTCTAATGATAGCAAATAAAGTGACGCTGACAATGGATTTGTCTTTGTTGGTGAGATGAATAATTATAGTGTTATATGATTATTTAAGAAAAAGATTTTGATATTGTTGTGTAAAGGTAAATCATAAGAAAGGAACGTATGATTTATATTATAGGGGGATTATTATGAGAGATTTTTGTTGTATGCTTTGTAAAGGTGACAAATACGAAGTAGTAAAAGACGTTTTGAGGGGGGGCTATACGGCAAATAAAGCTGTCAGGTGTAAGATATGTGGGATGCAACAATTATTTCCATTACCTACGGTTGAAGAAGATAAAGCGTATTATGACAAAAATGAGCATGATAAATCCATAACACCAGATTTTGGGATTGAAGAATTATTTAATAAGTTTAAATATCAAAACGAGAGTCGTGTTAATTATTTGCTTGAATATGGAATTGATAAATCGTGGAAAATGCTTGATATAGCGTGCGGGTATGGCTTTTTTATTTCGCTAATGAGACAAAGAGGATACATTTTTGATGGCTTAGAGATTTCTTGTGATAGGAAAAAGTATTGCATGGAACGTAACCCCGACGCGAAAATATATGATTTAAATTTGCTAGAAGAAGATCCTGGTGAACTTGAAGGACAATATGATTTAATAACGATGTTTCATGTGTTAGAGCATTTGACTAGCCCTGTTTTATATCTTGAGCGCGTAAAAAGAATGTTAAAGAAAAACGGATTGCTTGTTATAGAACTTCCTAATGTGTCAAATCTTATGATGGAGGCTTCTCCTGCATTTAATGATTTTTTCTATTTTAGGGATCATGTTGCGTATTATTCACCGCAGCATTTAGCAACTGTTTTGGAAAAGAGTGGCTTTGAGATTATAACTGTCAAGGGAAATCAGTTATATGGGCTGACTAATCATTATAATTGGATTGTCAACGGGACGCCGGAGCGAGAAGCTCCAAGTTATGAGACATGTGATCCTTTGAAATGGCTTGAAAAAATGTACAAAGACACTTTGGATATTCAGATTCGAAGCGAATATATGTATGCAATTGCTGTTAATAAGTAAAAACAATATCATATAGGAATGATATTTATGGCTAAATAACTTATGGAGAGAACTGTGGCAGATAAAAATTTATCGTTACTTGATTGTACGCTAAGAGATGGCGGATATGTTAATGATTGGAATTGGGGTTTTCACAGCGCAAGAGCGGTTGTTCAAGCGTTGGTAAAGGCAAAAGTCGATGTAGTTGAGGTCGGATTCCTTCGGAACGTAGAGGGCTACAATCAGGATGTTACTGTGTGCAACCGAATAGAGGAATTAAACAAATTATTACCGAGTGAATGCGGTGATACTACGTTCTCCTGTATGGCGATGCGAAGCAATTATGATGTTGCCAAGTTGTCGAATTATTCCGGTCATGGGATAGAAATGATTAGAGTTACTGCCCATGAGTATGACATAAAAGAGGGAATGGATTTTGCCAAAGAAGTAAAGAATAAGGGCTATAAATTGAGCATCAATCCTATTAATATTATGGGGTATTCGGATAGGGATATTCTCTGGATAATAGATCAGGTTAACTCGATTCAACCGTACCAGTTTTCTATAGTTGATACATTTGGTGCAATGAAAAGAAGAGACTTGGATCGTATTGTCAGGCTTGTGGACAATAACTTGGACAGAAGTATTAGGGTTGCATTACATCTTCATGACAATATGTCACTAAGTTGTTCTTTGGCACAAGAATTTGTAGATATGCATTTGGACCGTCCCGTAGCCATAGATGGAAGCTTAATGGGCATGGGAAGGATACCGGGTAATTTGCCTATCGAGTTGATTGCGGATTATTTGAATGAGTATTTGGATAAGGCATATGATATTGATTATATGATGGATGCTATTCAAGATTATATAGCACCTATAAAGGGAGAACAGAAGTGGGGATATACACCGGCCTATTTTTTATCGGCTAAGTTTAATCTTCATAGGAATTATGCCGAGCATTTCCTTGACAAAGGTGATTTGACCAATAGAGACATAAATCACATTCTTTCGAGGATAGATGCGGGGAAAAGAGCGGTTTTTGACAGAGATTATGCAGACAAATTGTATGACGAATACAAAGGCCATATAGTAGATGACAGCCAGGCCAAAGAAACATTAAAAAAAGAGCTTGTTTCTCAAAAAGATGTCCTTCTCCTGGCGCCCGGCGCTACGCTTGTAAGTCACAGAGCAGATATTATTGACTTTATAAAGGAAAAGAATCCTTTAGTAATAGGAATAAATTTTGTGACAGATGACTTTGATTTGGATTATGCATTTTTTAGCAACAATAAAAGGTATGATAATTTCTCGAATTTTGTTTGTAAGACTATTGTTACTTCTAATATAGGAGACTCTAAAGCGGATTTTGTTATAGACTATAATGGCCTTTCGGGGGCATTCAAACATGGCTATAACAGTATGATTATGCTTATAAAATTACTTAATGAACTTGGAATTCAGAAGTTATTTATCGCCGGAGCAGACGGATATCAAGAAGGTGCCAACAATTATTATTCAAGCATTATGACTAATAAGAATAATAGGGGTAACGAGTATAATCTGGAGATAAAGAAAGCAATACACAATATAGGGATAGATGTAGAGTTTATTACACCTTCTGCATATGAGGATGGTAGATAAGAAGAAGGGATTATGCAGGAAGGTGTCTTTTATGACACTTAGAAACTTGAGATTGGATGGATAAATGATTAAATATTTGATTCTCGATATAGATGGTACGTTGACTGATGGCGGAATCTATTATGACGATAACGGTAATGAGACTAAGCGCTTTTCTACGAAAGATGGCACCGGAATTATCATATCCAAAGCGGCAGGTATAACCCCTTTAGTGCTGACAGGCAGGGAGTGTGCCGCAACAGTCAAGCGCATGACAGAACTGGGAGTGACGGAACTTCACCAGAATGTTAAAGCCAAAGCCGAGTGGTTAAAACAGTGGATGGCTAAAAATGGATTAAGCAAAGAGGACATGGGATATATAGGGGATGACGTAAATGATATTTCAGCAATGCGACTGTGCGGTTTTGTGGCTTGCCCATCCGACGCAATAGATGAGGTTAAAGCGTTATCCGATTATGTCAGTTCTGTTCCAGGCGGGAGTGGCGTGGTTAGGGACGTGATTAAGAAACTACTGAAAGATTCAGGAGAATGGGATTCGGTGATTAACCGCGTATATGATGCAGGAATATAAGTTATTCCAAGGAGTGTTTTGAGATAGATGCACGAAATTTTAAGAACACTTATACGAAAAGTGTTTAAAGTAAAAGAACACGAAAACATTAAAGATGCGTTGAACAGATACAAGATAAAGTATACGCGATTTCTGCACAGAAAAAGAGTTTCCGTGGAGGCGTTAGAGAAGGCGATTAGAGATTGCGGAGTTTCAGAGGGTGATGTGATTATGGTCCATTGCGCCTGGAGGAGCATGTACAATTATTTGGGAACTCCCGAAGATGTAATTGAATCGCTGAAAAGAATAGTTGGAAAAACAGGAACTATTCTTATGCCGTGTTATGGAGACAGATACGATTTTTTGGATGTTCAGAATACTCCTTCATGCGCAGGAGTGTTGTCTGAAGTGTTTAGAAAGATGCAGGGAGTTTCAAGAAGCGAGTGCACGCATTTTTCGGTGGCAGGTTGGGGTGCGAGAGCAGACGAAATGCTTGGCGAGCATTCAAAAAGCCAATATGGTTTCGACCGGTTTTCACCTTGCTATAAACTGGGATGCTGCAATAGTGGTAAGATTGTCTTTTTGGGGTTGGGAGCTTGGCCGACTAAGATTTCCGTTTTTCATTGTGCGGGCTTTGTTATGAAAGATAAAGACAAAAAAATGGATGCGTTACTGAGCCACGGATATGAAGCGGAAATTATCAGTAAAGGTATAACCGACAGACGAGAGATGTACACCAGAATTCCCGGCCATGTGAATGATAACAAAAATTTCAGAAGGATATTAAAGGCTATATCGGGTAGAAAACATATAAAAATATCAAATATAGACATTGTGTCGGTAGATTCAAAGGAAGCTTTGGAAACGGCAGTAGAGTTTTGCCGGAGAGGGGTCTACTGCTACAAGAAAATGGAAAAATTATAGCTGATTAAGGAAGGGCTTTATGCGGATATTGCATACGAACTGTGACTACTTTGGAACTTCTTTACACCAAAACATGTTTAAACATTTAAACAGGATTGGGGTAGATGGAGCAGTTTTTTCGCCTGTTCATTCGGATAAAGGGGCAAATATTCGATTGTCGGATAATGAAAAAGCTATAGTATGTTTTAACAAGATAGACAGAGTGGTGTATCCGTACAAACAGAGGAAGATTTATAAGGCGTTTTGTGATTGCTTTGAGAATATGCGGAGCGCCTCTTACTATATGGATATCGATAATTTTGATATTTTGCACGCATATTATACATTTACAGATGGAAACTATACAAGAAAAATGGCCCTTAAACATAATAAACCTTATGTTGTGGCAGTCAGGGATACTGATGTAAATGCATTCTTCGCAAAGGCATTTTGGCTTAGGCGATATGGCGTAAGGGTTTTGCGTGATGCGTCCAAAGTGTTTTTTTTATCAGAATCATACAGGCAGAATGTCGTAGAAAAATATGTTCCGAAATCGTTAAAACAAGCGATACGGGAGAAAAGTCTGATTATTCCGAACGGGATAGATTCTTTTTGGATAGAGCAAAGATATATGGATCGAGACTATGCATCGATAGAGAATCGATTGAACAATAAAGAGTTGAGGCTTGTCTTTGCAGGAAAAATACAGCGGCGCAAGAATATTCCCGCAATTATCAAGGTCGCAAATATGTTGGAAAAAGAGGGATGGTCTGTCAAGTTAGACGTAATCGGTCCGATTTGTGACAAGAAGATATATAAAAAAATAGTCGAATCGAAAGTTGTCAGATATACGCCAAAACTTCCCAAGGAAGAACTTATTAAAAAATACAGGGAAGCAGATATTTTTATTATGCTTTCTCATACAGAAACGTTTGGTCTCGTATATGCGGAAGCAATGAGCCAAGGTTTACCAGTTATCTATACAAAAGGCCAAGGGTTTGATAAGCAGTTTGAAGAAGGAGAAGTGGGTTATTCCGCGAGCGATAAAGCTGTTTCGGAAGCTGTGGAAAGAATAAAAGATACTGTTAAAAATTATGAGAAAATATCAAGGCGTTGCATTTCGTGTGTGGAAAAGTTTGATTGGAATGTAATATGCGAACAATACAAAACCGTTTATGATTCCATCTTGCCTCAAAAAGAGATTGAATGAGCATTGTAGTTGGTAATAGAAATACCTGTTATTGGCCCTATTTATGCTTTTTCTTTGCTCATATGATACATTTCGAAAATTATAATTTGAAGAAAAGGAAGAAATGATGCGAAGTAAAAGTAAATTCTTTGGCAGTGAAAAAATAAATTGTATAATTCAGTTCGTATTCTGCTGCTTATTCGTATACTTCTTTGCCCACGTGGGCATAAGCCCTTTGCAGATGTTTAAAGATATATATTTTTATGCGGGACTGTGTGCGCTCTATTTGGTGTTGTTAAGCATTAAAAAGTCTCGCTTGTTTGCGTGGCCTAAGATTCTGTTTTCTGTTGTCGTATTTGCCGGTATTCTGTTTTATCAATATTATCACCGTAATGACTGGGGATATCAGTATAGAGACATGTTAATAGCCAAACATGTTTCTTATTTGCTTTTTGCACTTGTGGTTTGGGATGTTATTGAACGCAGAAAGAAGACATCTGTTTCTGTTCGAAATAAGGTCCTTGCTATACTTTTTATAATGGCTTTTATATATGCGGCTATTATGGACAGGGCATATATTTTTGTAATTGTTGCCCCGGTTTTTGCATGGTATTCGTCGGGAATGGATAAAGAAGAATGGATGAGGTTTGTGAAGACGCTTGTGTTGTCGTCTTATACGGTTTTTATAATCGTTATGACCTGGTCATTAATTACCAGTCCGGATGGGTTCGATAAAGGCAGATATATAGGATTCTTTAATTTCCCGGCAATTGGGGGAACTCTTGCGTCGTTGGCGTTAATATCCGGGTGCTTCATTTGGGATGAAATTAAGAGTAAGTTCAGTAAGGCGATTTGGAGGTTGTTATCACTCATTGCGATACTTCTTTACCCCACGGTGGCCTTATTTATGTTCACAAATAGAGCTGCATTTATAGGTATGTTTTTTGTGCTGCTTGTTATGTATATTACAAGTGCGAGAGAGAACCGTAAAAAGAAAGCAAAAAAAAGAGCAGCTATAGTGTTTGCAGCTGTTGCCGCGTTGATGATAGTGGGGGCGTTGGGGATAGAGTTTCTTCGACATGCTGACCTGTCTGAAATCAGTCAATACTTATCAGAGCGTGGTGATAAATTTGGGGCATATGGGATAAATCACCTTGTTATGCCGTTTACACTTGAAGAGTCGTATATGGGTGTTTTCGAAGCCGGCTCTGTAAGCAATATTTTAGACAGGATGTCGAGCGGAAGATTGACGTTGTGGTATCTTGGAATTAAAAATGTCAGTATTTTCAGTGCATCCGATTTGGGAGTAATGTTGCCTGACGGTGAATATTATGGGCATGTTCACAATACCTATCTGGACTGGTTCCTTCGATTGGGGATAATCGGAGGAATACTCATGGCTTTGTGGTTTACATATTGTATTGTTCAGGTAATTAAGAGACATTTGGAATATGATGAAACGGTAGCATTTAGTTTTTGCTGGTTGGTGTTTGACGTTGCCTTTTTGTTTTTTGAGCGAGAAAGCTGGACCACAATACCTACATTTATGATCCTTGTGCTTCAATATCCATTGTTATTGAAGCTTAGAGGAGAGGAACTCGAAACAAAAAGATGTGAAAACAACCTGAATAAGAATTGATATGATTGCAGACGAGTTAGGGGATTTTTCAAGACATGAGTTTATTTTTTAATTCCAAGATGCGTATATTTATTCGAAGAATAATATTGACTTTATTCTTGTTTTTTTCATGCCTTCAATTTAATAAATCATACCAAGAAGCATTTGATGTTCCTATGAGAATGCATATCTATTTAGGAACAGTTTTCTTATTGCTGGCGGTGTGGGTGATAAGAAGAATTCCGCTTAATCGATTCGAAACCTGGTCAACTTTAATTGCCGGGGTGGTTGTCAAATATATTTATTTTACCAAGATGAACATATCACCCCTTACTTATGGAACGGATTATTATCGTCTGGTCAATTACAGATGGATTGCAATGATTGTATTTGCGGCACTAATCATTGATTTAATCAGACAGAAGACGATATTAAAACTATTTAAGCGAGCCAATTTATTTTTTTATGTTATGTTAGCTGCAATTACTTTGGCAGTTGTAATGCGACACGAAGCATTTATACCGTTGATTTGTCCGATAATAGCATTATATTTTACATATACTGAAAGTATTGGATGGGACGAGTTTACAGATTCTTTTGCCATCGGTTTTTACGGAGCTTTTGTATTTGTCATGGCAAAGTCGTTATATGAAGCGCCCGATGTATTTCAAAGCGGCCGATATTACGGAACCTTTTCGAATGTGTATAGTGCGGGCATAATTGCCGGCGGTGCGATACTTTGCGTGGTATATGCCTACTATCGTATGGCTGAGTTTAAATTTAAAACTGCAGTCAGAGTAATAGTTTCGTTATTGCTTGTTGCCTTTCCGCTTTACTCAGTTGCCATTATTAAATCGAGAACGGTGGAGGTTTCACTTCTTTTTGTTGCTTTGATTTTTGCAATATTTATGGGAGGCGGGAACAAAAAATCAATTTCAATTAAATTGATAGTGTTAGCAGTGATTGCTTCAATCGGACTGGTGGGAATTGTTTTGGCCTCTCAATATTATTACAATAAGAGGGCTGCGGGTGAATTAAATAATTGCTCATATTTTGTTGCCCATCTTATTGCTTTGGCGGACCCGGAAAAGAAAAAAGGTGTTTTTGGAGAATCTTCAATTTTGAATTCACTAAATGCTTTTACTTCCGGAAGATTGAACTTGTTATATTATTCACTTAAACAAGTCCGATTGGTTGGACACCCTTTTGAAGTAGTCCATGAAGTGAAGGGAGCGGCTTCGGCCCACAACTTTTTTGTCCAATGGCTTGTCGAATACGGCGCTGTAGGAGGTTTTGTATTCATAGCATGGTACGTAGCATGCTTTGTGAAGGCTGTGATTGCTTTTGTGAATAAAAAGAAGTGTATGCCGCTTTTGTGGATTTCATACACATTCGTGATATTCATGGCATTAACCGGAACATGGCTTAGTGTTGAAGCGTTTTTCCTTCTTGTGCTGCAGTATCCGTTGCTTATGAAACACATGAATGATTCAGGCAGTCATGCTACAGAATAGGACACTTTCGATGAACGGAAAAAAGATTAATTCGTTGCAGGCTTTGCGAGCCCTTGCGCTGTTTGGCATAATGCTTGCTCATTTTGGAATAAGAGTGAGCTGGGCTTATCTGGGAGTGGCGATTTTTTTCGTGCTTTCAGGTTTTTTGAGAGCGTATGGTTATAATGCAGAAGCAAGATCTGTTCGCGTGTTTGACATCAAAAATGCGTGCCTGCGTATCAAAAAGATTTATCCGATCCACATTATCACAATGCTGGCGGTTTTTGCTTTACAGCTTGCTTATAGCCTTGCAGGGAGAGAAGGAAGTCTGAGCATAGGAAGGCTGCTTCGTGATTTGGCAGCCAATATTTTTCTGGTTCAGTCATGGATACCTGATTTGCAGCTTACGCTTTCGATTAATGGGGTGGCGTGGTTTTTGTCCACGCTGCTATTTATCGTTATTTTCGAAGGCGCAATCATAAAGTTTGCTGATAAAATGGCCAAGAGTAAGGCACAGGGTATATTTGCGATAGCCGGTATATTGGCTGCACAGCTAATTGTAGCTGCGGCGGTGTATAAAGGATTTAGAAATCCGGGATTGTATGAGTGGGTAACTTATCATTGCCCTTTGTTCAGAGTCGGAGATTATGCGGCAGGTTGCATAATCGGTGCACTTTATAGAGACAGAAAAACGGAGAAGTCCGGTACTGTTACCGAGATAGTGGCGATATCGATAGCAGTTGCCTTTTATGCCTTCAAATCCAAGATTCCCGTAAACGGATGGACTACAGTCCTTTTAAATCCGACAACAGTGTACTGCGCGATAGGACTGGCACTTGTTTATGTTTTTGCTTTAGGGAAGGGCTTTGTCACCAAAATACTCACTAATCGGTTTACGGTTTTTTTGGGTGATTATTCGGGATACGTTTTTTTAATCCATTATGCGGTTATAATGTATGTAAATACGATATTATTCCGCTTAGATATATCTGTTACCCCGATTAGAAAATGGGTTATATGCTCGTTTGTAATCGGAGTATCATATGTCGGAGCATGGATTTATTGCAGACTTAAGAACGTTCAAAAATGATGATATTTCTAAGATAGTTTAAAATAGTTTTAAGGTTACAAGGGGTCGGTTGAAAAAAGTGCGGACTTAATGTAGAATCTGTTTAGCACGTTAGATTGAAAGGAACTTATATGTTAAACAATAAAGTAATACTCATAACCGGCGGTACCGGTTCATTCGGCAAGGCATTTACGAAATATGTGCTTACCAATTACGATCCCAAGAAGATTATTATTTATTCACGCGATGAATTCAAACAGTTCATCATGCAGAATGATTTCAGAAAAGAATTCCCTGATAAATTCAGCAAGCTTCGTTTCTTTATCGGCGACGTAAGAGACAGAGAACGTCTTACCCGCGCTATGGAAGGTGTTGACTATGTAGTGCATGCAGCTGCGCTCAAGCAAGTGCCTGCTTGCGAGTACAATCCCGCCGAGGCTATTAAGACCAATATTCATGGTGCCATGAATGTTATTGATTCCGCACTTGATACGGGAGTTAAGAAGGTTGTGGCTCTTTCTACAGATAAGGCTGTTAACCCTGTTAACCTTTACGGCGGCACCAAGCTTGTGTCCGACAAACTCTTCATTGCTGCCAATGCTTATGCGGGCCCCAAGGACATTAACTTCTCTATCGTAAGATACGGCAACGTTGCGGGCAGTCGCGGTTCGGTTATTCCTTTCTTTTACGATAAGATTCAGAAAGGTGAGAAGGATCTTCCTATTACCGATTATCGCATGACCCGTTTCTGGATCAGCCTTCAGCAGGGTGTTGAGCTTGTTATTAAGGCGCTTCATGATGCTAAGGGCGGTGAGACCTTTATTTCAAAGATTCCTTCTTTCAAGATTACAGATCTTGCGGAAGCTATGCTTCCCGGCTGCAATAAGCCTGAGGTAGGTATTCGCGAAGGCGAGAAGCTTCACGAGATTATGGTCACCGTAGAGGATTCCATGACCACTTACGAGTACGATAAACACTTTATTGTTTATCCTCAGATGGTCTTCCAGGAGAGAGCGACAGTTCTTCCCGGTGGCAAAAAGGTTCCCGAAGGCTTCTCTTACAGCTCCGGTAACAATACCGAGTGGCTCACCGTTGAAGAGATAAGAGAACTCATTAAGACTATAGATTTAGAAAAATAGATAGATTGCTAAGACAAAGCGGCAATAGGTCTTGACCGGGCCTGGTGCCGCTTTTTGTATAGCGTATGTATGTATTTTGATGATAGAATATATATGTTTGGAACAGTTTCCGCCGTGAACTTGGAAAGGGTTATGCAATTGATGGCTGATTCAAAAGCAGGAATGAATAAAAAAGATAAAATCTTTGGACTGATAATAATTGCTATAGCATCTATGGTTTGCATTAAGTCTGTTTTGACCGACTTTGGATTTGACCAGGCATATACTGTCGCCATGTCATATCGCCACATTCGGGGAGACAGAATGCTGGCGGAAATGTGGGACCCGCTCCAGACTTCTATGTTTGTCACAGAAGCCTTAATGCGTTTATATAAACTTTTTGTGCCGTCTCTTACCGGATTGGCAATCTATCTCGGCATTTGCGGGACTCTGTTATTGGCATTAACCGGTTTTGTTTTGTACAAAGAATTAAAAGAAGTAACCAATGAGTATGCGGCTTTTTTGTCGGCTGTGTTCTTTTTGGTGTTTCGTGCGAGGATTTCGGCATTTCCGGATTATATTAACTTATCGGTGATTTTCTCGGCACTTACGTTTGTGTTTATTGTTAAGTTTATAAAAAAAGAAAAAATCGGGTATTTAATGCTCTCGGCAGTTTTCCTTAGTCTGCAGGTACTCGTATATCCGTCCATGGCGTTGGTGTTAGGCGGTCTTATAGTTATTCTTATATTGTTTTCGCAGCATAAAGTCAGAAACTGTTTGACACTCACGTTTTTTTGCCTTCTTGCGGGCGGATTATATGTCGGATTCTTTGTGTTAAAAATCGGGTTTGGCAGGTTTTTGCAAACTGTTCGGTATATAATAAGCGGAGATGCGCATGGCGGCGATTATGAGGGGCAGCTTGACAAGCTTGCCGGCATAAAGTCAGGCTTCTATTTCAGACAATTTCTTTTGATGGCAGGACTGGCATTAATAATTGCGGCATTGTTTTGGGGCATTAAATTATTATGCAGAAGAATCGCCCGAAAAGAGATTTCGATACTTCCGTACTATGTTTCTGCTTTGTTTGTGTCAGAAATAATTTATATGGTTTTCTGGAAATCGAAACTCTTGCCGGAGTGGTGCGATTTTGGCTATGCAATACCGCTATTGCTGATTATTATTTCTGCTATCAATTACAAAAAAATGGATGAGAGCAGGAGAAAAATCTGGGTATCCGGAATAACAGTCTCTTTGTGTACATTTCTTGGGGCGTGCCTGTTTTCAAATATGCAATTATTGTATGTGTTGCCCTTCCTGGTTTTGGGAGGAGTCGTTTCGTTTGTTTCGATTCCGGATTTCAAAAAGGGAATAACTGTACTGACGATTGCACTTTGTATGGCGTTGTTTAAAACCGGCTTTTATGTGGGCGGATACGCGCAGATTGCATCCGAAAATACGATAAGGCTGATTGATTACCACAACCGTACCCTTAAGGGACCGACTGCCCAGCTGATATCAACATGGATTATTGCAGACGGTGAAAAGCGGGCAAGTGAAGAATTTTCGGAAATAGTGAGTAATGATGATAAAGTATTTTATGCCGGCGGATGGATATTCGACCCGATGATGTTCCTTGCCACCGGCGCGGAAATATCCAATCCGAATACAACAGACACCCCATTTTACGGCGAATCCATAAACCGATACTTCGAAATGAATCCGCAGAAGTATCCGACGCTGGTAATAGTTGAAATGTCTGATGGAATGCCTGCGACGGGAGAAGACTCCTGGATAATGAACTGGATTAAAGAAGAAGGATTTGAGAAGTGCTCGGAAAGTGATTACTGGAACTACTATCGCAAACCTTAACATGATACGGACTCGTTTATCGATGGCAGAATGTGGCGCTTGGGGAGACAATTGATGACAGAATTGACCACTCAAAAGATTAAAAAGAATATTTGCTATTCACTGATACCGGGCATCTTAATCGGTCTCTTTATTGCGCTGGGCTATAAGGTTAAGTATGAGCATGGATTTGTGTTTTCTGTTTCATGGTTGCTGTTTTTACTGCTTATGTGTGTGATTTCAACGATGGCAGTCACCATAGTTTTTTCTTTGTGGGACAAAGTTAATGAAAAGCATTTACATGCGGAGTCAAAAGAATATTTACCCAATCGATTGATTAAGAAATCCCGGGTTTATTTCTTTATAATTGCGGCATTGCTCCTGATAGTCTGGCTTCCTGCCCTTTTGGCGGTATATCCCGGCATCTACGCCTATGATGCTTCCTGGCAGTATGACATGTATACGCAGGCTTGTGTAACCGAGCATCATCCGGTGATTCATACATATCTGGTGGGATGGCTTATAGATACCGTATATTCCATGACGGGTCAGTTCAATAAGGGAATTCTGGCCTATACACTGGCGCAGGAGATTCTCATGGCTCTTGGATGCTCCTTTATTCTTTATGAATTCCACAGGCGCAAGAGCCCTACATGGATGCACGTTTTTGCCATGGCAGTCTTCTGCCTGTATCCGCCTTTCGTTCTTTTTGTTTTCTCCAGTACCAAGGATTCGCTGTTTGCAATCGCCGTAGCCGATTTCGCACTGTTGAGTCTGTCGATGGCTGAGGATGTAACCGTGTTCTTCAGGCAGAGGGTCAACAGGGTTCTTTGGATAGTTTTCGCACTGGAAATAGCGATTTTAAGAAATAACTCCATTTACGCCATATTACTGACGCTTCCGTTTGTTATCGTATTCTTTGCAAGAGCAAAAGAAGTCAGGGGCAAAGCCTTCAGAACACTGGCGATAGCGATAGTTGTTTTTTTGATATACAAGTACCCGATTACCAATGCGGTTACCGTTGAAGGAGTTTCCAAGGCGGAAATGCTTTCGGTGCCTTGCCAGCAGATTATGAGGGTGTATACATACCATGGTGATGAAATGCCGGCTGAGGACAAGGCTATGGTCGAGCATCTCTTCGATGGCGACAAGTGGCAGAGATACTACAATCCCTGCATAGCCGATGCGTCCAAAGGAAGCCTTACCAAGGCGGCGCTCAATGAGGAATTCGGTGACTTCAAGGCGCTTTGGCTTAAACTGTTCAGAGAATATCCGGGAGAATACGTTGACTCTGTTCTTGAGAATACCTATGGATTCTGGTATCCCTGGCCCACATATGTGCTTCACAGCTGGGGAATGGAAGGCTATACCACCATTACGGTAATCGTTCCGGGCGAGATGAACAGCAAGATTCCTAAGCTGCTGGACTTTTTCAGACTGTTTGAAGACAGCAACGTTGTCATGGGTCGGAATTGGCTGTCCTGGATTTTTGCTCCGGCGACCTTCCTGTATCTGGCGCTGATTGTTGCTTTTTACACTTTAAAGACCAAAAAGAAGGCTGTTTCAATTCCGTTCGTATACCTGGCTCTTTTATGGCTCACGTATCTGCTGGGCCCTGTTGCCATGGTGAGGTACGCACTTTATCTGTATGCGTTGGTACCTGTGTGGCCTGAATATATTCGCTCCAAGGCGGTAAAATAGATGTCTGTTAAAAAGTTTGACAAAAAACTCATAATCCCCATTATTCACTTTATCCTTTCCTTTTTCTGGGAAAGGCTCGTTTTGATGCCAAAAGATGCGGCAAGAGTGGCTTTTTCCGTTCCGCTTAACGATACATTCAGTCTCGGCTTTGAGCAGGCTATGTGCTATGTGATATCCAAGATTATGGCGGGTATTGCAATCTTCCTTCTTTGGAAGCTGGTATTCAGTATTTTAGGCAAAAAAATCCATTTGGAAACCACCATTGTTTTTGGAATAATTTGGATTGTTTTCCTTGGGATTACCGTCATCATGTGGCCCGATGTTTTTGAAGCGGGAGGAGATAATTTTATCCCGTATTCTTACGCGGTTCGTCTGGTGCCCGAATATTGGCATTCCATTTATTTGAGCTGTTTATACTCTGCATCGGTTATGGTTTTCCCTCATGCAGTAGCAATTAATATTTTGCAGATGACCGTTTTTGTGGCAGCGGTGGGCTATCTTTACAATCGTATCCGGGTTAGCAATGCATTTGGAGGAGCAAGATGGTGCAGATTTTTGTGCCTTCTAATGTTCTTTTTCCGCGACACCTTCACGGTCGCTACCAACCCCGAAAGGGCCGAGTACAACGCTTCATTCACGCTTATATTCATATCGATTATCCTCATCGATATGCTGGAAAAGAAAGTTCGTTCCGGCAAAGAACTTGCCGGTTTGTTAATATTCGCCGCATTTCTCGCTGTTTTCAGGTCTGAGGGAATTGTGGTGGCGATGCTTGGATTTATTGCGTTATTTGCAGGGCTCTACAGACCCGGTTTTATAAAGGGTGCGCTTGTGATTATTGCACTTGCGGCGATGTTCTTTGTATTTAAGCTCCCTATTAAGGTGGGTGAGATTAAGTACTACGGCAGTGACTATTCCATCATCAATTCTTTTAACTCGCTTCATAATATTTTCTGCAGCGATAAGGCAGAACTGAAATATAGAGGTGCCGAGGCAGATCTTGCCGCAATTGAAGCAGTAACGCCGGTGGAACTTATTAAAGAGTTTTCTTCTGAAGGATACAGACGATTCAATTACTCCCGCGGACACGCAGACATCAATCAATCCATGATTGACAAAGAAACTGCAGAGAGCTATCAGAAGGCGTATCGAAGAATTGTGTTGCATAATCTGCCCATTTATCTCAAAACCCAATGGAGCATGCTGCTGCAGGCAAGTGGAGCCGGCGTTAAAGCCTATTCGGAACCTTACACCGGCGACGGTACAGGTATGCCTGAGTTTGGCATGGCACTGTGGGAAGTCGGAAGGGCCGATTTTATGGTGATTCCCGGCAGATACACCTGGGAAAGAAATAATCTCAGAAATAAGATGGTTAAGGCATTCACAATTCCGAGATTCAAATATATTGATTTCCTCACAAATACCCGCATTTATACAGGATTTTTGGCGCTTGAGTTCATCTTCGGAATCTTTATGATTATAAAGGCTATAGTGGGATTGTTTAAGAAACGGTATGACAACCTTGCTACAGGCGTAGTTTCCCTTATTCTGGAGGGGTATGTGGTGTTGCTGGCGCTTTTAATGCCTGTCGGTGCCAATATGTATTTCCATGCTTTTATATATGGCATGTTTGCTACGATAATTGTTTTTTTGAGAAAGCGCATTTAGGGTATGCACCGGCGGTTTCTGCATATTCTGCAGGCGTGTAAATCAGGGCCTTTTTGTGTTAGAATGGTCTGAGGAGAATCGGTATGAATAAAAAGACACTTGTTTTTATTCCCATGTACAACTGTGAGAAGCAGATTGTGCGCGTGCTGGGAAGATTTGACCAAGAAGTGCTTGAGTATGTTGATGAGGTTATTGTGGTCAACAACAGGAGCACGGATAAAGGTGAAGAAGCGGTACTGGAGTTTAAGAAGACGCATCCCGAAGTGCCGGTAAAATTATACAGAAACAGAGACAATTACGGGCTGGGCGGCTCTCATAAGGTTGCATTCAACTATGCGCTTGATAACGGGTTTGACTACGTAATCGTGCTCCACGGTGACGATCAGGGTGATATACACGACCTTTTGCCCTATCTTAAGGACGGAAGCGCTTACGGGTACGATTCTTTTCTCGGCTCGAGATTTGAAAAAGAATCCAAACTTGTGAACTATTCGGGCTTCAGAATCTTTGGCAACCACGTATTTAATGCGTTTATGACCGTTATGATGGGACGTAAGATTACCGACCTCGGCTCCGGACTTAACATGTATAGCACAGATTATTTAAAGAGCGGTTTCTACAGGTATTTCATTAATACACTGACCTTTAACGTATACCTGCTTATGTACGGAGTTTACTCCAAATCCAACTTTAAGTTCTTCCCGCTTACCTGGCGCGAAGAAGACCAGATCAGCAATGCCAAGTTTTTCAAGCAGTCAAGAGAAATACTTAAGGTTGTATTCAGGTACAAGTTCAATAAAAAGAAAACTTTTGCTTTGACGCCCAACGAGTACTCGGAAAAAGAATACTTATCGGACGAGATTACGGACATATAAAGGATTAATAGTTTATGGAGAAGATTCATTTGCTGATGCCCATGGGCGGTGGCGGTACCAGATTCGGCAATAAAGGATTTAACGTACCCAAGCCTTTAATAGAACTGAAGGGTAAGCCTTTCTTTTACTGGGCTGCCGGATGCATTACGCAGAATATTGATGTGGCGGATATTACGTTTATAGTGTTACAGGAGCATATTGACAGGTTTTCGATAGACAGGGAAATTCTTAAGTATTATCCGAATGCGCGCATTCATGTAATTCCCGAAGTACTTAGGGGCGCGGTTTTGACCTGCCTTGAGGGACTTAAGGAGATAGATGACAATCGTCCTGTTTTATTTGAGGACTGCGACCATGCTTTTTTAAGCGATGCGTTTTGGAAGTATGTTAAGGCCGGGGAGTTTAACAGCCCCGATGCGGCCCTTCTTACGTTTGAATCGGACAATCCCGCCTACAGTTATGCGGAATTTGACGATGCCGGCAGAGTTATCGGCACCATAGAGAAAAAAGTAGTCAGCAATGAAGCTATATGCGGAGCGTATTATTTTAAATCCGCAGAGATTTTCAAGAAAGCTTCGGAGAGTTATCTGACTGCCTGCGCTTACAATGAATTCTTTGTGAGCGGTGTTTACAACGAACTTATTAAGTCGGGCGGGGAGGTTAAGACCTTTAGAATCGATGAGCATATTTCTTTCGGCACCCCCGACGAATATGACGAATCAGTTAATGACAGTCGACTTGGAGAGTTGATTAAATGATATTTGCGGGCCTTGCACTGGCAATTGTATTAATGAGCATCGGCCACTTCCTTAGGACTTTGCGTTGGGAACTGTTTATCAGCGTATATGAGAAGCCTGACAGGAAGAGGCTTCTTAGCGCGCTTTCTCTTGGCTATACGGTGAATTTTATAGTGCCTTATAAGCTTGGTGATGTCGTAAGAGGTTTCTATGCGGGACGGCGCATGAAAAACGGTAAAGCGCTGGGACTTTCCACGGTTATTGTGGACAGATACCTCGATATTCTTGCGGTAGGCATTATTTTCTGCGTTCTTTCGCTGATTCAAAGAGGCGATGCTGCCTTTGCGAGTGCTTCGAGATTCTACATTATTTTGTTTGCGGCACTTGTTGCGGCGACTGTTCTGGTGTTTGCGTTTAAGAATCTGCTTAAAAAAGTTATCAGGCTGATTGCAGGTATTTTCAATGCCAGGATCGAAGGAATTATACTCAGGTTTTCCTGGGCGCTTATCTGGAATTTTAAGGATATAGCGCTTAAACTTAACAAGCTTAAGCTGATAGTTGTTACTGTGGGAATGTGGGCGGTATACATCCTTTCCTACGGATGCTTTGCGTTCTTTTACTCGTCTCTTGGAACGGATACCGGCTGGCGTGACATTTTCTTAATGCTGTTTGGTGAGAGCGGTGTTAAGGCAAGTACCGTGATGGTATCACTGTTTAAAGGTAAGTTTGAGGCAACGCAGGTTTATTTTGTGCTGTATACACTTCTTCCGTTAGTGATTCTTTCGCTGGCTTCTCTGCTGATTAAACGTTTTCACGGAGCCGAGGCTGAGGAAAAAGAATATCTTAACCTTCTTCCGCAGATTAATGCCGAGGAGCGTCTGGTGTTCCTGGACAAATATTTCTCCGGCGAGAACAGAGAGTATGTTAACAACTATTTAAAGATTAACCAGGGAATATCGATTATTCGTGATTATTCCGCGGGTTCCAACGCAACTACGATGCTGTGCGTGGACAGTCGGGGCACTTTCTTTAGAAAATATGCTTTTGGCAAGGACGGAGAGAAACTGAAAGAACAGGTTGAATGGATTGAGAGATACCGGGACATTTTACCGCTTCCGAAGATTCTTAAGACCGATTCCAACGATTTCTACTGCTACTACGATATGCCTTATGACAGTGCAGCTGTTGGTATGTTTGAGTATGCGCATTCGATGCCGATTGATAAGAGTGTCGCAATATTAAGAAGGGTATTTGACAGGCTTGAAGATACTCTTTACAGGACGGCCATCAGCGTAGCTATACGTGAGGATATTGATGCGTATATTACCGGTAAAGTTGATAAGAACATTGAACGTATTGTGTCTGCGAGAAGACTTAAGCCTTTGTGCGAGTACGATACGATAGTGATAAACGGCAAAGAATACAGAAATTTAAAGTTTTACGAGAAGATGTTAAGCCATGAAAACCTGCAAAAGGTATTTAAGGGTGATGTTATCACATCGGTTCACGGAGACTTGACCATTGAGAATATAGTATGTGTTCGAAAGAACGGCGCTGAGGATGATTTCTACTTAATCGACCCTAACACCGGCAATATTCTGGATTCATCTAATCTGGATTACGGCAAGATGCTTCAGTCCCTTCACGGCGGATACGAGTTTTTGATGTCGGTTCGAAATGTAAAAGTGTCGGACAACAGAATAGATTTTCTTTTTGCCAAATCTGCTGTTTACGAGAGCCTTTACGAGGAAACGGACAAATACTTAAGAGAACGTTTTTCGCCGGAGCGTGTACGCAGCATCTATTACCACGAAATCGTGCACTGGCTGAGGCTTATGCCTTACAAAATTGACAAAGACTATCACACGGCTCCCGCTTTTTATGCCGGACTGCTGATGGTTCTTGACGATGTATACAAAAGATTTTCGGAGACTTAATGAAAAAGAAACTTGCACTTTTTGACCTGGACGGGACCCTGTTTAATACAGATGATGTTAATTACAAGGCATACAGGGAGGCTTTTCGCCCTTACGGTATTGAACTTGACAGAGAGTACTTTGTTAAGTACTGCAACGGAAGACATTACAAAGAATTTGTGCCCAAGATTATGGGTAACGGCGACCATCTGGAAGAGGTTCATGACAAAAAGAAGGAATTCTATAAGACCTTCCTTGACGATGCTGTGGTCAATACACATTTGTTTTCCATGATTGAAGCCATGCGCGGCAATTACCATACAGCGATAGTAACAACTGCTTCACGCAAGAATGTTGAAGATATACTGGGCCGTTTCGGTGTTAAGGATTGTTTTGATTTTTGCATCACTCAGGAAGATATTCACAAGCCTAAGCCCGATCCCGAGGGATTTTTGCTGGCTATGAAGCATTTTGACGTATCACCTGAGGATACGGTGATTTTTGAAGATTCCGATGTGGGAATCGAGGCCGCAAGAGCTTCGGGAGCATCAGTTTTTGTGGCTGACAGATTTTAACGGAAACAAAGGATTATGATAAAAAAACTATTTATTCAGGCTATAAAGTTTGTGGGAATATCCGGAATAGGCTGGCTCATTGATTTCGGGGTATTCACCGTTTTGGGGCTTTTGGGAATTCCTTCGTGGATTTGCAATATTATAAGCTCTCTTTGCGGAGTGACATTTGTATTCTTTCTTTCGACCAGAAAGACATTTGAGGTCAATTTAAAGCGACTGACGCTTAAGCAGAAGTATGTGATATATGTGCTTTTTGAGGTGGCGGTAATACTTGTGGCTTCAAGATTCGTGGGAATTCTGGATGCCAAATTTAACGGAACAGATATTGCGCTTTTAAGCAAGTATTCGGCAATTGCCGCCAAAATTTGTGTAACGCCGTTTACAATGATTTGCAACTTTATTTTCATGAAATTATTAACGGAAAAAGTGTAATGTGCGGAGTCGTGTTATATGAATAAAAAAATAGTATCGCGGGCAGCGGCTGTGTTGTCGGCTGCCGCTTTGCCGTTCTTACTGGGCTTTGTATATTGCCTTGTCAGAGGAGTAAGCATTTTTGATTTGTACTTACCGTCCTCTATCAATAATGACTGTGCTTTTTACTATAAACTGGTGGATGCTGCCATCAAAATGTGGAGCCCGGCCGGTTATTTCGGCTTCAATGAGAGCCACGCGTTAATAGGCGGATACGCCGCATGGAGCCCCTTTATTTTGCTTCCCTGGACCATTTTCGGAAAGATAGCGGGCTGGAGTTATTCAAGTGCTATAGTGTGCAATCTTGTTTTGTGTGCGCTGGCATTTGCTTTGTTTGTTTATTTTGCGGATATAGGGTTAAAAGAAATAATTCTTGTTGCCATATCCCTGTTTTTGTTTCCGAGCTTTTCGATTCATCTTTTAAATCTTCTGCCGGAAATAGTGCTGGGGTCCTTTTGCCTTGTTTATCTGGGTCTTGCGGTGGGAGTTGCGAAACGTGGATTTAAGATGTCATATGTTGTCGCAATGCTTGTCATAGCCTGCTATTTGACTCTGACGAGACCTTACATGGTATTGTTTGTCATTCTTCCGGCATACTACCTTGGCAAGGGCAAAAGAAAGTCTGCGGGCATTTTAACCTTTGCGACAGTATCGGTGCTTGCTTTGGCAGGTAACCTACTGATAGGACATTTTTTTACAAGCGCATATTTTACGCCCCTTTATGAAACCGAAATTGTTGAACTCGTTTTCCGGGGCAAATTTGTTGATGCATTCTGGAAAGCCGCACATGTTTTTTCGGGAATGAGCAAACGAATAATTGAGGCTGTTGGCGGTGCATTTTCATACGGACTCACCATGGGCACCCAGTATGTAGCGGCTATTCTTACGGCGGTGATTGCATTTGCACTTGCTTTTGACAAAAAAGACAGTAAGTTAAGGCCGGTGTATTTTTTCTTTTCCGGCTCGACGTTTGCAGTGCTGCTGGCTGTTATATTCTTTTTACAGCGGCCTATTGAGGGCGCAAGGCATTTGTGGGTTTTTGCGCTTATGGGTATAGTTTTGTGCTGCATCGGAGGAGTCAGCATTGTTTTCAGCATCCTTAAGGGCTGTCTGATTGCGCTTTTCGCTTTCTTTTGCTTCAGGGGTGCGATGGTGCCGACCGACTATGATATTCCGATAGAGCGGGGAAATGACAGAGAAGCTGTTGCCTGGTGGAAAGATTTCTTTGCCGGGGAAGAGCTTTTTGATGAGGTTGCCAAAGGCTACGATAATACAGTGATGTGGGTTTACATGGACAGCACTGAAGATTCGTATGTGGCTACGGCTTATTATGAGCTGTATGCGCTTCCTGCGGGGACGGCTGTAAGCTGTTGCCTTCCGGAATATGCTATAGTGAATTTCGACTCGCTTAAGAGTAAATATATAATCACCGATGACAGGGGTAACGTATCAAAGCTTTGTGAGAGCAGGGGGCTCAAGGTTGTCGGAAGACATGAACATGTTATAATGTATCAAAGATATTGATTTGTTACCGTTAGGGGGAAACATGAGATACGAAGAATTGTCTACAGGAAAGAAGGTTTGCTATTCGATAGCAGCGTGGCTGCTGTTTCTTATTACTTTGGGAGCGGTATGGTACGTTAATTTTGTTACACCTTTTGAATACGAGGCGAAACTCGCACTTAAGGTGTTCCGGTATGAATTTGTCACTGATATAGTGCACACGGTAATGCTTCTTTTGACGGCATTGCTGATTACCGGCATCAGTGAGACTATGACAAGGCTTAAGAGGCACGCAAGCGAGCGCGTGATGTGTATGGTCTTCGTAATGGGAGTGCTGCTTTCTTTGGATGTCAGCTTTAAGAACAGCTTTTTTGCGGAGCCCGGAGTATTTAACTACCTTTATGGAATGGTTGCCGTGCTCATATTTATGTGGGCATATTTGAGAGAACTTCCTTACGACTGCTTTGGCAGCAAAGAACCCTGGTTCTTCGTGACCATATGGATTATACCTGTCGGATTGCTGGCCGGATTTGCCAACAGAAGTGTGGGACTCATGCTTTTCGTCTTTGCGATAGTGGCTGTCGGATACGTTAAAAAGGTGGATCATCGCGTCTTTGCATGGATGCCCATAGGCGCCATAAGCGTTTTCCTGGGATTCGCGGCTCGCATTATGCTTCCCGCATATCTTCAAAAGAATCCGGAATCCGCGCTTACTGTTTTCGGACCGATTCCCGAACTTTACAACTACGGTATATATGAATTAAAATCCCTGTTTTTGTCACTTTGTCCCGCTATTTTGGTGACTTTGGCGGTTGTGGCGCTCCTTAAGGGCGTGCATAATGTCTCTTTGGGCCGTGAGATAAACTACGTACTTGCGGCTGCGGCGGGAGTGTGGCTGTTTACGGCTTTTGTGCCTTATAACGACGGCGTATCGGTTTATCAGGTTATTGTTCTTTTGATACTGGCATGCGCGGCTATGTGCCTGAAACTCTTTGAAAAGAGACCTGCCATGAAGGTGTATATTTATATGGGCTGCGGATTTTTGTGGTTAAGAGCCGCTTTCCTTATCTGCGACATGCTCTTTTTGTAAGAAAAACATAAGAATTTAAAAAAGCTTTTTTGCATAAGGGACAGTTATAATTCGTAAAAAAGCTTAGGAGAGATTGATTAATGGATAAACTTGCTATCTTTGGCGGAACACCCGTCAGAACGGATAAGATTTCATACGGAAGACAGTGTATCGATGAAGATGATATTGCTGCGGTTTCCGAGGTTTTAAGAAGCCCGTTTCTGACTTGCGGTCCCAAGATTGATGAACTTGAGAAAAAACTCTGCGAGATTACTTCAGCCAAGCATGCTGTGGCGGTTTCCAACGGTACAGCGGCTCTTCATATTGCCTGCATGGCTATCGGTATAAAGCCCGGGGATGAAGTTATTGTGTCTTCCATTACATTTGCCGCAAGCTCCAACTGCGTTTTGTACTGCGGCGGTACACCCGTTTTTGCCGACATCAGACCCGACACATACAATATTGATGTGGAAGATGTCAAAAGAAAAATTACGGCAAAGACCAAGGCTATAGTGGCCGTGGATTTTACCGGCCAGGCCGTCGAACTTGACGAACTTAAGAAGATTTGCAAGGAGCACAACCTTTACTTAATCGAGGATGCCGCTCATTCAATCGGCACCAAATATAACGGCAAGCCTGTAGGCTCTGTTGCGGATATTA
>JAEEGL015618162.1_pt1 | contig 23868 bp, 23 predicted proteins | sample 9134231 | NCBI WGS metagenome assembly JAEEGL01 (sample SAMN16246548, study PRJNA631951) | gut metagenome | biome: gut microbiome; feature: rumen; material: fiber-attached | host: Bos | place: Iran: Karaj | collected 2018-10 | reverse complement strand
TGGGAGATTATTTTTTTCAAGATCAACACTTTCCCAATCTGTAACTTTACTCCAATCCATGGTTAATAAATTAAACATTTTATTTATCGATAAGCCTTCACTTAATTCAAATTCTACCTCTTCCTGTTGATGATATTCATTTTCATCCATTTTTCGTTTTCCATCATCATCTTTTCCTTGTAAAAAAAGAGATTTTTTATCGATTAATCCCATTATATTAGATGTTCTCAAATAATCAACGTACCAAGTAAAATCATCTTCAAAGGTTTCCCCATCAAGTCTAGCAAGATTCCAAGCATGTTCAGAATTATGTATTACAGACACATCAAGATTAAAATAATAACATATCGCTTCTATAATCCTCGAAAAACCCGCACAAACAGTTTGATTATTTACTAATCCATATAAATTCTGTGTTCTACCGGTACGATAATTTCCTTCAGAGTTATCCTCCTCTTCAAGCAATCTACAACTTTCCTCATCATATGAAACATCTTCATCTGCAATTGCTCTGATTATTTGTGCATATATTATTTTTTCTCTATCTTTAATACCTTCTGGTGGAACATTAACCTTAGCTACAATTTTTCTTAATCTTTCTTGTATTTGTTCTATTTCCTCTATTGAATAACTTTTCCACTCATCTAATTCCATAATATTTATTCTGTTTTCAACTTCTGCAGCAAAGTAATCGTTTCTTATTTCAATTCTTACAGAGAAAGGAATATTTTTGATTCTATCTATATCGCAGTCCCAAATATTATTAAACAAAAGCGTCATTTTCTCATATTCAACACTTGATTGAATTCCTACTTCTCCTCTATATGTTTCTTCTCTTTTTTCTATATCAAATATTACAATATATCTTCTATGTTCAAGTGTTTTTTCATCCATTAATTCATATTCTATGTTTAAATACTTATCATTTCTTTTTGCACATACTGAACATAATCTAGTTCCTTCTATTTTTTCTATTTTTATAGTGCCTTCTGGAATTACAATTTCCTTCATTTCTGCGCTTGCAGTAATAGTTAATTTTTCTAACTGTGCTTCTTCAGGAATAATAACTCTTTGTATTTCATTATTAAGATATATATGTAATTTTTTTATTGTTACTGGTACATTAATACTTTCATCATGTGGCAATACTTGATAATCATCACATAAATCTAAAGCCGCACCATTTTGCAACTCCAAATCTCCTTCAGCCCCATTAAATGCTAGCATTCTTACTTCTTTTATTGTGTTTGGTATAATCACTTTATTTTTAAATTTACATCCCCAAAAAGCTCTTCTACCTATGATTTCCAAAACACTATTTTCTTCAAAATATAATTCTATACCTTCATCTAAAGTTCTTCTTTGTTCTTCATCAAGTTCATCTTTATATTCATTAATTGCATCTCCCAGTCCATCTACGCTTTTTGCTTCTTTTGGAATTACTATTCTTGTCCCATTCATTCTTAAATAATTCAAAAACCATAATGCATCAATCTCCAATATTCTCCCTCCTTCCTGTTCATGTTTTCCACTGTATGTTTTATGCATAATTAATTATCAATTTATTATTTATTAATAAAAAGATTTTTTATGATATTTATAAATCTTGTTAATATACTCTCCTTTTTTTCTTCTTTTGCTTCTACTAATGCTGTTTCTTCTTGTTTACTTTTTTCTCTTTCAATTCTACTTTGCATTATTCTTTCTTTGTTCTTTTTAAAAATATCATCAGAACCCAAATTAGAATCTTCATAAATCATTTTTATATTATTAATATTATCTTGAATTATAGCTTCATATCCTTTCTTTTCGTTTTCGTCACATAAATACTCAATATATATATCGGCCAAAACATCTCTTGTAAGATCACTAATTGGTTGTTCATCTATCGATTTGCTATAATCATATTTAAATCTAACATTAGTTGCTGTATATTTATCAAAAACTTCAATAATATCCTGAGGTATTTTACTTTTTAATTCTTCTGGCATCATATTTATAATAGTTTTTAATTGTGCAAATGCTTCAATATATTCATTATCAGTATATTCCATGTATTTTTCCTTCTTTCGTTAGATTTTATTAACTATTTTTATTAAGAAAGGGTAAAAATAAAATTTTACCCTTTCTTCCTAAATATGCTTTTTATTTTATTTAATATCTTTTTAAATATATTATCTTCTTTTACCTCTACTGGTAAATTCTCACTGCTTCCCTGATATTTTTTCTTGTTTTTAAATAAATTATCTGCTGAATATAATTTCTTTGCTGCCTCTTCTTCTTTTCTTATATCATTTGCTTCTTTTGCTAAAATTCTTTGTCTTTGATAAGGTGTTGCCCAGTAATCTCTTGCAATAATTGCGAAGATTGTTCTTGTCTCATCCAGCATCTCCTGTTCTTCAAAAGTCTTTTCCTTGTCAACTTTATAATCATATGATTCATCCATGTTGGCCAGTAATGCTTTTATAAAAGAGTCAGGAATTTTTTCTATATCTTCCAAAGAGAAGAATTTTAATAATTCAATTACTTCTTTATACGCAATCGCATAATTCTCTTGTACCATAAATTTTCCCTCTTTTGTTTTTATCTTTCTTGCTCATCTGATTCTATATTTGCTTGAATAGATTGATTATATTCATTTAGTTTTTTAAACGCTAATTGTAATGTATCTATATTTATTTTCATAAACCTTTTGTCTTTTGATTGAGTGCGAAGTGATGCTCTTAATGCCCCTGTGGGTGTAAATAAATTGCTTTGTGTTTCTGCATCTTTTTTAAACTGTTCAAACTTGCCATCTGTCACATATGACATAAAATCACTCTCCTTGCAAATTATATTTTAGCATAACAAATTTTTTTCGTCTAGTAATTTGTAACACTTTTTTTATAAATGAATAGTATATACCATACTAATGATTTTTAAACTTTACACATTAACATTTAAAACATAAAGGAGGGAATTTTAGTATGCCAGAAAACAGAGGTTGTTGCGGTAATGGTTTCGGTTTTGGCGGAGATTGTTGCTGGATTATTATTCTTCTAATTTTAATATGCTGTTGTTGTGGTGGTAACAATAACGGTTGTTGTTAATTGTAAAAACCTCAGCAATCGCTGAGGTTTTATTATTTGTTTTCTGTTTTTTTTATTTTTTTCTTTTATTTTTACTCTTTTCTTTTCTATTTTTTATTAATACATTCCATCCATTCCCATTGGCATTTCTGGTGTTCCCATAGGTGGTGGTGGTAGTTTTTCTTTTTTATCTGTTATAATGCTTTCTGTTGTTAAGCACATAGAAGCTATTGATGCTGCATTTTGAAGAGCACTTCTTGTTACTTTAGTTGGATCAACTATTCCAACTTTTTTCATATCTACATATTCTTCATTTTGAGCATCAAATCCAAATCCAGGAGCACTTGTTTTAACTTTATCAACTATAACTGCTGGTTCTAAACCTGCATTTCTTGCAATTTGTTTTACTGGTTCTTCTAATGCTTTTAAAACGATTTTTCCACCAATCTTTTCATCTTCTTTTAAACCTTTAACTACACTTTCAACTGCTGGAATTACATTTATATAAGCTGTTCCTCCACCTGCTACAATTCCTTCTTCCACAGCTGCTTTTGTTGCAGATAAAGCATCTTCAATTCTTAGTTTTTTCTCTTTCATTTCTATTTCTGTTGCAGCACCAACTGCAATAACTGCAACTCCACCTGCAATTTTAGCTAATCTTTCTTGTAATTTTTCTCTATCATAATCACTCTTTGTTTCTTCAATTCCAGCTTTAATTTGTTGAACTCTTGCAGCTATTGCTTGTTTATCACCTGATCCATCAACTATAATTGTATTTTCTTTTTGTATTTTAACTTGTCTTGCTCTTCCTAGTTGATTAATAGTTGTATCCTTAAGCTCTAATCCTAAATCTGATGTAATAACTTCTCCACCAGTAAGAATAGCTATATCTTCTAACATTTCTTTTCTTCTATCCCCATAACCTGGAGCTTTAACAGCAACAACATTAATAACTCCTCTTAATTTATTTAAGATTAATGTTGATAAAGCTTCGCTTTCAATATCATCTGCAATTATTAATAATTTTCCTGATTGATTCATTAATTCTTCTAGTAATGGTAATATTTCTTGGATATTACTAATCTTTTTATCTGTAATTAATATATATGGATTATCAATTACAGCTTCCATTTTTTCAGCATCTGTTACCATATATGGTGAAATATATCCTTTATCAAATTGCATACCTTCAACAATATTTACTTCTGTTGAAGATGTTTTAGATTCTTCTATTGTAATAACACCATCTTTAGAAACCTTTTCCATCGCATCTGCAATTAAAGCTCCAATTTCTGAATTATTAGCAGATATACTTGCAACTCTTGCAATATCTTCTTTACCATTTACAGGTGATGTAATTTTCTTTATTTCTTCGACTGCTTTTGTAACTGCTTTATCCATTCCTCTTTTTATAGCAATTGGGTCTCCACCTGCTGCAACATTTTTAACTCCTTCTTTAATCATACTTTGAGCAAGTACAGTTGCAGTAGTTGTACCATCTCCTGCTATATCATTTGTTTTAGTAGATACTTCTTTAACAAGTCTTGCTCCAATATTCTCATATGGATCATCTAGTTCTATTTCTTTTGCAATTGTAACACCATCATTTGTAATAAGTGGTGCTCCAAAGCTTTTATCTAAAACTACATTTCTTCCTTTTGGTCCTAATGTAACCTTTACGGTATCTGCTAGAATATTAACACCATCTAAAAGTTTCTTTCTAGCCTCTTCACCAAACTTAATTTCTTTTGCCATTTTACTTACCTCCTAAAAATACTATTCAACAATAGCTAAAATATCTGATTGTTTTACAATTATTAAATCTTGCCCTTCGTATTTTATTTCAGTTCCAGCGTATTTATTTGTTATAACTTTATCTCCTTTTTTTATAAACATTTCAATTTCTTTTCCATCTACATTTCCTCCAGGCCCCACTTCTAGTACCTCTGCTATTTGTGGTTTTTCTTTTGATGAACTTGATAGAATAATTCCACTTTTAGTTGTTTCTTCTGCTTCTATCATTTTTATTACAACTCTGTCTTGTAATGGTCTAATCATTGAAATCCCTCCTTTTTATTCCGCTAAAATTGTAATTAGCAGTCTTATTATTAGACTGCTAATACTTTATACCTTTTCTATAAAAAAGTCAATAGTATTTTTACATTCTTTTAAGGTTTACACCTATTATTCCGCCTAATCCACCAGATATTATACTAACAAAAATTAAGATAATAGAATCAGATGTTAATGAAAAATTTCCATTTACTATACTTGATAATGTATATAGTAGAGAAATGTAAATCATACCTACTATTCCTCCATATAACATGCCACTTTTCTTTATTGCTATTATTGTTCCAATTAATAAACTTAAAGCTGTTATAACCCATATACTAGGAATTATTATACTTTCACTAATACTAGTAGAAACAAGTAAAAAAGAAATTCCCAAAATAAATAGAAGTGTAACAATTAAACTAATCATTAGTCCTTTTATTACACTTCCAATTTCTTCTTTTTCTATTCTTTCTTTGTTATTTATTATTTTTGAATCATTAATCATAAAACTCACCTCTTAAATCATTTTTGTAAATTTTATGATTAAAAATTTAATTTATTACTCATTATTATACATTATCAAAAAAGTTTTCAGCTTTATCATATTTTTCAAATGTACCATTTTTGTCTAAGTAATCAACTATATCATATACTTGTCCCTCAGATTCCATATATGCTCTTCTTGAACCATAAGCATTTGAATAATATACTGTTGATAAAGCAAAGTTTATAACTTGTTTTCCTTGCCAGTTAACTAATCCATAGTTATTATCTTTATATAAAACTATAATTCCATACTCTGGTACGATAATTGCTGGTTGTGAGTTTCCTACACTTGATTTGCTACATCCAACTCCATCATATTCAACTGCATAAATTATATTTCCTTCAATATCCATTATTCCCCATTTGTTGTTTTTCTTTACAGGAATTAATCTGTCATATAAAATATACCCGTTTGTTATATAGTATTTACTAGCGTCTACTCCTATTGCATCATATTCTACTGGAATTATCATTTGACCATTAGCATTAACAACTCCATATTTTTGATTAGATGTTACTAAATATAATTGTTTTTCTTTATCCATTATTTCAATAGTATCATATTCATTTGCAACAATTGGTTTTGCAGCACTGTTTTCAACTTTCCAAATACCTACTTTTCCATAAGTATCTGTTATATTAAATAAATCTGTATATTCATCATATTGTATTTTGCTATATTTAACACCCATGATTTCATTACCATTATAATCGATCATACCATATTGATTACTTGATCCTTTTACAATTGTTACGCCTTTTAACATCATTTTTTTATTTTCATAGTTTTTATCACTAACTGTAGTATAACCTTTTTCTTTCGCAGCACTATCAAAAGCATTAGCAAAATCGTCTAATGTATAGATTTGTACTTTTTTCCCGTCATTGTCATAGGTTACTTCAACATTGCATGCTTTTTGTAATCCATTTTTAGAAATATATAGTTTTCCATCTATATTTAAAACAGGATACTGTATGTCAAATTCTTTATAATCTGTTGTTTTTGGATCTGATTCTACATCCATTTTATAGATTATACTGCTATTTTCAAAAAAAGTAACAGTTTCAAAAGAGTTTTTAATATAACATTTATCTGTATCTTCTGAGCTAATCTTATATTCTCCTCTATTAAATTCATATCCTAATTCTTTTGCAAAAGTATCTATTGGATAATAAGGAACTCCGTCTTGGCTTTTAATTTCATCCATTGATATTGTTGATTTTGCGTTACTTATCCATATTCCAGAATCGTCTGCTATACTATTCTTTTTTTGCATCATCATTAATAACACTAAAACAACAATAATAGTAACACTGACTATTGCAATAAGTGCAAATAAGATACCATTTTTACTTTCTTTTTCTATATTTTTCCCACTATCCACTAATTTCATTAGTAACCTCCTACATATTTATATTGAAATATCTAAGATAAAAAATAATAAAACGATAAATAATAAATATATTATTATTTAATCTCTTAGATTTTGTAGTATTTTTTATAGAATTCATCTCTAAAGGTAGCTAAATTATCGTTCTCTATTTCTATTCTAACTCTTTCCATAAGCTTAGTCAAGAATCTCAAGTTATGAATTGATAATAATCTAACACCTAAAATCTCATTTGTTTTTACTAAGTGTCTTATATAAGCTCTAGTATAATTTTTACAAGTGTAGCAATCACATTCTGGATCAAGTGGTCCCCAATCTCTTTCATAAGTTGCATTTCTAACAACAACTTTTCCATTCCATGTCATTGCTGTTCCATTTCTTGCAATTCTTGTTGGCAATACACAGTCACACATATCGATTCCTGCAATTGCTGCTTCTATTAAATAATCAGGAGTTCCAACGCCCATTAAGTATCTTGGTTTATATTTTGGCATCATCGGAGCTGTAAATCTTAATATATCCAAAAATTCTTCCTTTGGTTCTCCAACACTAATACCACCAATAGCATATCCTGGAAAATCCATTTCTATTAAATCCTTTGTACTTTGTTCTCTTAAATCTTTATAGAACCCTCCTTGGATAATTCCAAATAAAGCCTGTTCGTCAGTATTTTTATGAGCATCCTTACATCTTTTAGCCCATCTAGTTGTTCTTTCCATAGACTGTTTCGTATATTCATATGTTGAAGGATAAGGACAACATTCGTCAAAAGCCATAATTATATCTGCACCTAAATCTTCTTCTATCTCCATTACACTTTCAGGTGAAAAGAAGTGTTTACTTCCATCTAAATGAGATTTAAACTCCACACCTTCTTCATGTATTGTTCTTAAATCCCCTAAACTAAAAACCTGAAATCCACCGCTGTCAGTAAGTATTGGTCTGTCCCATTTCATAAAGTTATGAAGTCCACCAGCTTCTCTTACTAATTTACTTCCTGGTCTTAGATATAAATGATATGTATTTGATAAAATAATTTGTGCTTCAACCATTTCTTTTAATTCTTCTGGTGTCATAGACTTAACTGTTGCTTGTGTTCCAACTGGCATAAACACTGGTGTTTGGATATCTCCATGTGGAGTATGGATTACTCCTCTTCTTGCCCCTGTTTGTTTACATTCATGTAACAACTCATATGTTACTGCTTCACTCATTTTTACTTTCTCTCCCTACTAATTTTATTCATTTATTTTTTTTATTTTTGATTTTCCTATTATTCTATAAACATTGCATCTCCGAAACTGAAAAATCTATATTTTTCTTTAACCGCTTCTTCATAAGCTTTCATGACATAGTCTCTTCCAGCTAAAGCAGAAACTAACATTATTAATGTAGATTCTGGTAAATGGAAATTAGTTATTAAAGCATCTATACATTTAAATTTATAACCTGGATAAATGAATATGCTTGTATCTCTTTCCTGAGCTTCAACCATTCCATTTTCATCGGCAATTGATTCAAGCACTCTACATGAAGTTGTTCCAACTGCGATAATTCTTCCACCATTCTTTTTGGTATTATTAATCTTTTCTGCATCTTCTTCCTTTATATAAAAATGTTCTGAATGCATTTCGTGTTCTTCTATTGTTTCAACCTTTACTGGTCTAAAAGTTCCTATTCCAACATGAAGAGTTACATTAGCAATCTCAACACCCTTTGCTCTTATTTCTTCTAAAAGCTCTTCTGTAAAATGAAGTCCTGCTGTTGGTGCTGCTGCTGATCCTTCATATTTTGCATATACAGTTTGATATCTGTCTTTTTCTTTTAATCTTTCTTTTATATATGGTGGAAGTGGCATTAGTCCAATTTGATCTAATATTTCATTAAATATACCATCATAAGTAAATTTAACTTTTCTATTTCCATTTTCTAAAACCTCTAAAACTTCTCCCTCAAGCAGTCCATCACCAAATGTTGCCTTAGCTCCCTTTAGTAGCTTTCTACCAGGTCTTACCATTACTTCCCATATATCGCCTTCTATTCTTTTAAGTAATAAAAATTCAACTGCAGCCCCTGTTTCTTTTTGTCCATATAATCTTGCTGGAATTACTTTTGTATTATTTCTTACTAAGCAATCTCCAGGTCTTAAATACTCTAATATATCTTTAAATTGTTTATGTTCTATTGTTTGATTTTTTCTATTTAAAATCATTAATCTTGACTCATCTCTATTTTTTATTGGCACTTGTGCAATTAATTCTTCTGGTAAGTCATAATTAAAATCTGATACTTTCATTTTTTGCCTGTCCTTTCGCATTTATAATATCTATATTATACCTGATTTTTTAGGATAAAACAATGTTTTTATGAACTTTTATTAAATTAATGTTACAGTTATTTTTTATTTTCAAGAAAGTTGCATTTGCAACTGTACAATTCAAAATTATTGTTTTTATAATTTTATATCGAAATCATTTTTTTACATTGGATTTTATTTACAAAATAACACCTGTGTATTATAATGAGGCGTGCAAATGAGGAGGTAAAATAAATGGATTTTAAAGAATGGAATAATTTTAATGAAGGTAATTGGACTAAAGAAATCAATGTTAGAGATTTTATACAAAAAAATTACACTCCATATACTGGTGACGAGAAATTTTTAAGCGCACCATCAAAAAATACAGTAACATTATGGAATAAGGTTTTAGACCTTTATAAACAAGAAAAGGCAAATGGTGGCGTTCTTGCTATAGATAATGAGACAATATCTACTATAACAAGTCATGAAGCAGGTTATATAGATAAAGACTTAGAACAAATAGTAGGTCTTCAAACTGATGAACCTTTAAAAAGAGCTATTATGCCATTTGGTGGTATAAAAATAGTAAAAAAATCTTGCCAAGCATATGGTAAAGATACTACTCCAGAAATAGATAACATTTTTAATAATATTCGTAGAACTCATAATGATGGAGTATTTAGTGTTTATACACCTGATATTCGTGCTGCTCGTTCAGCTCATCTTATTACTGGTCTACCTGACGGTTATTCAAGAGGTCGTATTATTGGTGATTACAGAAGAATTGCTTTATATGGTGTTGATGCTTTAATAGAATTCAAGAAAACAGCATTACTTCATACATCAATTGATAATTTCACTGAAGAAGCAATAAGAAAAAGAGAAGAAATGCATGATCAAATTGCTGCTTTGGAAGAATTAAAAGTAATGGCTCAAAAATATGGATTTGATATTTCAAGACCAGCTGCTAATGCAAAAGAAGCTGTACAATGGACATACTTTGGTTACTTAGGTGTTGTTAAAGAACAAAATGGTGCTGCTATGAGTCTTGGAAGAGTATCTACTTTCTTAGATATTTATTTTGAAAGAGACTTAAAAGCAGGTATCCTTACAGAAGAAGAAGCTCAAGAAATTATGGATCATTTTATTATGAAACTTAGAATGGTAAGATTTTTAAGAGCTCCTGAATATGATCAATTATTTAGTGGTGATCCTGTATGGGTTACAGAATCTATTGGTGGTATGGGAATTGATGGTAGAACTTTAGTTACTAAGAATTCTTTTAGAACACTTCATTCTCTTACAAACTTAGGACCTGCTCCTGAGCCAAACATGACAATACTTTGGTCTAAAAACTTACCAGAGAATTTCAAAAGATATGTTGCAAACTTATCTATTAAAACATCTTCTATTCAATATGAAAATGATGATTTGATGAGAGGTTTCTGGGGAGATGATTATGGAATTGCTTGTTGTGTATCAGCAATGAGACTTGGAAAACAAATGCAATTCTTTGGTGCTAGATGTAATTTAGCAAAAACTTTACTTTATGCTATAAATGGTGGAATTGATGAACTTTCAGGAAAACAAGTAACAAAAAGATTTGAACCTATCAAATCAGAATATCTTGATTATGAAGAAGTGATGCAAAAATTTGATGAAATGATGGACTATGTTGCTCATATCTATATAAAAGCATTAAATGCAATTCATTATATGCATGATAAATACTATTATGAAAAACTTGAAATGGCTTTGCATGATGAAGAAATTTTAAGAACAATGGCAACCGGTATTGCTGGTCTTTCTGTAGTTGCAGATTCACTTTCAGCAATCAAATATGCTAAAGTAAAGACAATCAGAAACGAAGATGGATTAGTTGTTGATTTTGAAACAACAGGTGATTTTCCAAAATACGGTAATGATGATGATAGAGTTGATCAAATAGCTGTTGACGTAATGAAGAGATTTCTTTTAAAATTAAAACAATATACAACATATAGAAATTCAAAAACTACAATGTCTGTTCTTACAATAACATCAAATGTAGTATATGGAAAACATACAGGAAATACTCCTGATGGAAGAAAAGCTGGAGAGCCTTTTGGTCCAGGTGCAAACCCAATGCATGGTAGAGATAAAAATGGTGCTTTAGCTGTAATGAATACAATCGCTAAATTACCTTATGAATATGCTGAAGATGGTATATCTTATACATTCTCAATTACACCAGCTACTTTAGGTAAAGATGATGAAACAAAAATTGATAACTTAGTTACAATGCTTGATGGATTCTTCTTACAAGAAGGACATCATATAAATGTTAATGTATTTGATAGAGATCTATTAATAGATGCTATGAATCATCCAGAAAAATATCCTCAATTAACAATTCGTGTTTCTGGTTATGCAGTTAACTTCACTAAATTAAGTAAAGAACAACAATTAGATGTTATTAATAGAACTATCCACGAAAAAATCTAATATTAATCATTAATTAAAAATGGACGACCAATGGTCGTCCATATAAATACTATAAATACTTTTTAAAATAAATATTATTAATAATTTTTAAGGAGGCTATATGGAAGAAAAACAAGTTTATGGAAGAATTCATTCTTTTGAAACATTAGGAACAGTTGATGGTCCAGGTGTAAGATTTGTTATATTTGTACAGGGTTGTGCCCTATCTTGCAAATACTGTCATAATCGTGATACATGGCCAATAAATGCTGGTCAAAAATATACAGCTTCTGAAATAATTCAAAAAATCAAACATTATAAAAGCTATATCTGTCCTAAAGGCGGTGTTACAGTAACTGGTGGTGAGCCTTTACTTCAACCAGATTTCTTAATTGATTTATTTAAAAATCTAAAAAGACTTGGTTACCATACAGCCATTGATACATCAGGTATGGTTGAGATTACAGATAAAATAAAAGAAGTTCTTTCATATACTGATCTAGTTCTTCTAGATATCAAACATATAGACTCTAGAAAATGTAAAGCATTAGTTGGGCATCCAAACAAATTAGAATTACAATTTGCAAAGTATTTAAGTGATAATAATATTCCTATGTGGATAAGACAAGTTATTGTTCCTGGCATTACTGATAAAGAAGAAGATTTACTAAAATTAAAAGAATTTATAGCTTCTCTTAAAACTGTAAAAAAAGTTGAACTATCAGGATACCATACAATGGGTAAATATAAATGGGAAGAACTTGGTGTTCCTTACCCATTAGAAGGTGTTAGAGAAGCAACAAAAGAAGACATCAAAAGAGTTAAACAGATTTTAGAAATAAAATAAAAGAAAATAAAAAAAAGTAAAGTAAAAATATAAGTAAAAATAAAAGAAACTATTTATAAATAGTTTCTTTTATTTTGTCTATATTATTCATTGTAGTTTTATATCCATATTCGTAGCAAAGATCAATTTTTTCTAAATCAAATAATCCAGTTCCATCAGTTGAAACAGTTAAAACAAAATCACTTGAATTAATATTGCTTTGAAATATTTTTTCTCCCATTATATCTATTGATTTCATAATATAATCCATTACATTACTATTTTTATTTACCTTATCACTTTCAAAATTAACAGCTATAACTTTATCTGCTCCCTGCTTTCTTACTTCTTCAGCTGGGGTATTATCTAATAACCCTCCATCAATAAAAGCAAACTCTTTATATTCAAATGGGCTAAATATTGCAGAAAAACTACTACTTGCTCTTACTGCTTTTCCTATTGATATATCTGTTATATATTCTGTCTTCCTATTTTCAGGAATTCCGATTTGTAAAAACATATTCTTTCTCACTAATCAAATCAACTGTAGGAATTATTATTGGCATTTTAATATCTGTAATACTCTTTATCCCCTTTTTTATAGCCAACTTGTCACAAATCTCTTCTATCTTTTCATTAGATTTTAAACCTTTTATTCTTATACTTTTATTTCTTAAAAAGCTCGTTAATCCATGTATTATTGGCAAGCTATTAATTGTTGCAATTTGCTTAGCATATTTCTTACATAATCTATATATTTCTTCCGGATTATACCCCATTGCATATAGGCTTGCTACGATACTTCCTGAACTTGTTCCTCCAATAATATCTATTTTAATATTCTTCTCTTCAAAAGCTTTTAGTACTCCCGCATGAGCAATTCCTCTTATTCCTCCACCTGATAAAGCAAGACCTAATGTCATACAATAACCTCCAATTCACAATCAATATTTAATAGTTTGTTTATTATTATTTGCAAATTGTGTTGTTTTAAACATTAGATTAATATAAATTTATATTAGATAAAAAAATAAACGAAAAAAAAGACTCAATACTTGAGTCCTCTTTATCCTTATTATTAGTCATTTGCTGTATGTGGTAATACTGCAATATGTCTAGCTCTTTTAATAGCAAGTGTTATATCTCTTTGATGTTTAGCACATGCTCCTGTAGCTCTTCTTGGTAATATTTTACCTTTTTCATTAATGAATTTTCTTAATTGTTCTGGATTTTTGTAATCTAAAACAAAGTTTTTATCACTACATAAAGCACAAACTTTTTTTCTCATTTTTCTAAATCTTGGGTTGTAATCTTCATCATTATTTCTATTATTGTTTCTTTTATTTTGTTTCTTGTCTGCCATTATATTCTCTCCTTTCTAGATATAAGGACAATTAGAATGGTAAATCATCATCAGCTGTTGTTTGGAATTCTGGTGAAGCACCTTCACCTGCAACGCTTCCAAAAGTATTTTCGAAAGAAGCTCCTGCTCCTTCTCCATCTCTTTTAGAATCTGCAAAATATGTTTCTTCAGCTACAACTTCTGTAATGTAATGTTTTTGACCATTTTCGTCATCCCAGTTTCTTGTTTGGATTCTTCCGATAACTCCTACTTGTTGACCTTTCTTAAAGTATTTGCTAACGAATTCACCTTGTTTACTCCATGCGACAACATTTATAAAATCTGCTTGTCTTTCCTCTCCTTGTTTTGCAAATCTTCTGTTTACTGCTAAACTAAAGCTTGCAACCAATGTATTGTTAGTTTGTGTATATCTAACTTCTGGATCTCTTGTTAATCTTCCCATTAATACTACTTTATTCATATTATATTCCTCCTATTTTTATAAATATTGCCCTTTATATTTTATCTTTTTAATTATTCTTCGTCTTTACGAACAACGATAAATTTAATTACTTCATCAGTAATTCTATAGTTTCTTTCAAGTTCAGCTATTAGATTTGGATTAGCTTCGAAATTAAATAATACATAATTTCCTTCTTTGAATTTTTTGATGTCATAAGCTAATTTTTTTCTACCTAATTCTTCAACTGACTCTACTTTACCATCACTATTAATTATATCGCTGAATTTTGTTGTTAAAGCTTTTACGCTTTCCTCTTCAACTTCTGGATTAATAATGATAACACTTTCGTATTTATTCATTATATTTCACCTCCCTTTGGATTAATAACCCACACCGTTACATGTGAGTAAGGAATTACATTCCGACTTGCACTATTATACCACGCAATCTTTTTGTTTTCAAGCTTTTATGAAAATTTTGTTTGATTTTTATTTTAAAATGTATAAATTTAAAAAATTTACAAAATATAATAATTAATAAATTTAAATCTAAAAAACTAAACTAATCATTTGGAGGTATTTATGAATCCTTTAGAAACAAACAAAGATTATCAAAACTATGTTGATAGAAAATCACCAAATTCCCCTATTTTAAAGAATTGCTGTCTTGCTTTTTTAATAGGCGGATTAATTTGTACTATTGGTCAGATAATAATGGATTATTGTAAATTCAGAGGATTATCAATAGAACTATCTGGTACCGTTACATCAATTATCTTAATCGGTATAAGTGCTTTTTTAACTGGTATAAACTGGTTTAACAAGATTGGTAAAATTGCAGGTGCTGGTTCACTTGTACCTATAACTGGATTTGCAAACTCTATAGTATCACCATCAATGGAATACAAGTCTGAAGGTTATGTTATGGGTGTTGGAGCTAAAATGTTTACAGTTGCTGGTCCTGTTTTAGTTTATGGGATTTCTACTTCAATTCTTGTAGGTATTGGATATCTAATATTTAATACTCAAGCTATAACTTTTATTTAGAAAGGAGTACTTTAATGAAAAAAATTGGTTCACATACAATAAAATTTGATACCCCTTCTACTATTTTATCTACTGCTTCAATTGTTGGTCCAAAAGAATCAGAAGGCCCACTTGCTAAATATTTTGATAAGTGTCTAGATGATGAATTTTTCGGTGAAAACTCTTGGGAAAAAGCTGAAACAAAAATAATAAAAGAAACAGCAAATATGGCTATTGCAAAATCAGGAATTTCATCATCTCAAATTGATTATTGTTTTTCAGGAGATTTACTTAATCAATGTATTTCGTCTAGTTTTGGGCTAAGAGAATCAAACATTCCATTCTTTGGAATATTTGGTGCATGTTCTACATTTGTTGAAGGACTTATTTTAGCTTCAATTTTCTTAGATGGTAACGCTCGGAAATTTCGTACTTTCCAGTGCTTCAAGCCATTTTTGTAGTGCTGAAAAACAATTTAGATTTCCACTAGAATTAGGAAATCAAAGACCTCCTACTTCCCAGTGGACTGTTACTGGTGCAGGAGCTTGTGTTCTTGCAAGAGAAGGACCTGGTCCTTATATTACCCATGTTACTCCAGGAAGAATAGTTGATAAAGGCATAAAAGATTCTAATAATATGGGAGCTGCTATGGCTCCTGCCGCACTTGATACTCTTATTACCCATCTTCAAGATACTGGAAGATCTCCTGATTATTATGATGCAATAATAACTGGTGATTTAGGTTATATTGGAAAGGATATCGTAACTGACTTAGCATTAAAACAAGGCTATGATATAAAAAATAATTATAATGATTGTGGTGTTTTGATTTTTAATAAAGAATCTCAGGATGTTCACTCTGGTGGTAGTGGCTGTGGTTGCTGTGCAAGTGTTTTTTCTGGTTTTCTATATAATCAATTAAAAACAAAACAGTATAAAAAAATACTCCTAATAGCAACAGGAGCATTAACCAATGCAACAACTGCTCAGCAAGGTGAATCAATTCCAGGTATTGCTCATGCTGTAAGTATAGAAGTATAAATGTTAAACATTTATACTTCTATATGATTTTGCACTTTTATTTTTCTTCATTTAAAATATTTAAAAATTGTTCTTCTGTTATCTCTTTTTCCTTCAATAAAAATCTCACCGCTTTAGTCATTTCTTTTTTTTCTTGTTTTATTAACACAATTGTCTCTTTATAACATTTATCCAATATTTTATTAATTTCTTCTTGTATTTTTACTTCTAGTTCTCCTCCTGCATTTTCTATTTTTCCTAGACCTAAATCTGACATTCCAAACCTTGTTACCATATCTCTTGCTACACTAGTAGCATATTCTAAATCAGATGTATTTCCATTCTTAAAATCTCCAAAAAATACTTTTTCTGCTGCCATACCTGCCAAACTAACTTTTATATCATTTAATAAGGTATTCTTACTTTGTGTATATTCTCCTTGATTAATTTTATGTTTCACATATCCCAATGTTCCGATTCCTTCTGGATTAATTGTTATGATAATAATTCCTGGTGTTTTAAACAATTTATATCTTACATATGCATGTCCTATTTCATGAACTGCTGTTTTTTTCAGAGATTCTTTTGTGATTGTTTCAGGATCTATCATTTTGTCTCCATCAAAAATCTTGTTTGTCATTTCTTTTATTGTTGGTATATCTTGTTCCTTTATCAAGTTAATCTCTTCATCATTATTCTTTGCATGTTTTATTAATATTTCTTGTAACACTTTATCGACAAATCTTCCATTTCCAATATTTTCAACATTGCAAAAATACCCCATAATTTTCTTTACTTTTTCTTTTGCTTTATCATCAATTTTCATATTGCTTTTTTTTATTTTTTTATACAATATTTCTGCAAGCTCATTTTTTTCATAATCTGGAAAATCAAATACATAACCTATCCTTGATGCAATTCCAGAATTTGCATTAATAAAATCAGCCATCTCATTTTTATATCCTGCAAATATAACAACCAAATCACCTTTATGATCTTCCATTGCTTTTATTAAAGTTGAAATTGCTTCTGCTCCAAAATCCCAACCATTTTTTCTTTGAGTCAAGCTATATGCTTCATCAATAAACAAAATACCTCCCAATGCTTTTTCAACAACGTCATAAGTTTTTGGAGCAGTTTGTCCTATATAGCTTCCTACTAAATCTTTTCTTTCTACTTCAATCAACTTATTTTCTTGAATCAGTCCAGCATTGAATAATATTTTAGCCATTAATCTCGCAACTGTTGTTTTACCAGTTCCTGAATTTCCTGTAAAAATCATGTTCATATTTCTATTTGGTAATTCAATCTTTTCCTGTTCTGCTTTTCGTATAAATTTAACATATGATTCAAATTCTTTTATTTTCTCTTTTAACTCTTTTAACCCTATTAAGTCTTTTAATAATTCATCTGTAGTCTCCAATGGTTCATTCGTATTATTTAGTTCTTGAATTGTAGGAATATCTTCTTCTGTGTTTTTTTTTATGTCATACCTGTCATTTATTGCATGTTTTAATGTTGTTTCCTGTATTAATTTATCAATAAATCTTCCATTTCCAAAGGATTTCCTTTGTACAAAATATGTACATATTTTTTGAATTTTCTCTATACATGTTTTCGAGCAATTAAATCCTATATTTTCAATTTTCTTATTAAATATTTCTATTAGTTCATCAACAGTATAATCAGGAAAATCAAATTTATATCCTATTCTAGATAATATTCCTGGATTACTATCTAAGAAACTTTTCATTTCGTCTTTATATCCAGCAAAAATAACAACAATTTCATCTTTACAATCATCCATTGCTTTTATTAGTGTTGCAATTGCTTCGTGTCCAAAGTCATTATCACTTTTACCATTCAAAGAATACGCTTCATCTATAAATAATACTCCACCTTTTGCATTGCTTATAACTTCCGCTGTTTTAATTGCAGTTTGGCCTATATATTCTGCAATCAAATCTTTTCTTTCTACCTCTATTAACTTGTTATTTTTAATGATTCCCATATCATATAACATTTTTGCCATAATTCTTGCAATTGCTGTTTTTCCTGTCCCTGGGTTTCCTGTAAATATCATATGCATATTAGTATCAGTCAACTTTAATCCCTGTGTCTCTGCTTTACTTTTAAATATCATATATTTTTCAAATTCTTTTATTTTCTCTTTTACTTTTGTTAAACCAACAATATTATTTAAAGCTTCATCAACAGTTTCCTTTTTATATATATTATCTGGAAATGTTACATCGTCCTTTGAATTACTATATTCCGCTAAATAAGCTGCTAGTTCTCTATTTGTAAACGGAATAAAACTTTTATTCAAACTGATATACTCTATAAAACTACTCTTATATTTTCTTTCATCACTTTTTAATTTTTTATATACAGATTTATTAATTTTTTGAGTGTATAATACAAAAGTTTCGTCCAGAGACAAATCAGGAATTTTAAATCTTGAATTTTGGTACACAAATTGTAGACGTGGTTCTAATTTTAAAAACTCATCTATTTTAGAACTTGTATCTGTTAAAATAATATACGTTGATTTACCTAGTTCTGTTAACAAATTCAATATATGTGCAATCTGTTTTCTTCTTATTTCTTCATTAATAAATAATCCTTTATTATCTCTGAATGTTCTATAATCATTCAGAAATTCATTTAGTCCACTTATAATATATATATGCTTTTTTTGTAAAGTCGTGTATTTGATTTCAAAACTACTTTTATATGGTGTACCATTTGAATCATATTGTTGTTTTCCATTTAATACTCTATCCTGATTTATAAAATATGCATTACTTGCTGTTAAATTTTGTAAAGACACTTTAGTTACATTCTTATCAGATATTTTTTTACTTCTACATATGAAATCTATTACATTATTAATTAGTTCTTGTCTTTCCTCTTCATCTTCTCCTTCAATTGTACAATGTATGTCAGATTGTGTTTCATTACTTATTTCTGAAATTAATTCGTCAAATCTATCTATTTTATTCTTATACTTCTCAAGTTTTTTTATTATTTTATTTTTATTATTTTCTAATTCAGTTTCTTTTGATTTTATAATATTTTTTAATTCATCATCCATTGCAAGTTTATGTTCCCTATAATACTTACGTTCTTTTGTTAATACATCTTCTTTCCCTGATTCTATTAAAAATTCAATAATTCCTGCAACTGCAAATGGACACCCATTTAACATACATTCATATGTGTCACACAATTCAATATTTCTATCTGGAAAACGATTTATGCAAGACCATTTTTCAAATGGTATATCTACCTTTTTCATTTGTTCTATATGACCATACATTAATTTAAAATCCGTACAGCTAAAAGGACTCCAAATTTTAATATAGTTATCATATAAGCATTTAGATGTAAAAACCAATTTTGCTTTTACTAGTTCATAACAAAAATAATACATTTCATCTGGTATGATTCTTAAAATTTTTCCAAACTTCCAATCATATGTATATATGTCATTTACTTTATTCTTTTCACGAAAATCATCCCTATCTTGTAGCTTTTCTTCAAGTAAATTTTTATTCATTAAATAATAAATATATCCAGCTAAATGTTTAGGACATTTTTGAAATTTACATTTATAGCAAACTCTGTCTAAAGGCGTATTTGTATTTATTGAAAAAGTTGTACTACTTTTAGTAATAAATTTGCTTGGATTATTTTTTAATATTTCTAATGATTCTTCTGTTGTATAGTTCGATTTACAAAGCGTGCTTATATTATTAAAAATATTAATTTGATTGTTATTTTTTTCTAAAGAAATGTTTCCATTTTTTATTATTTCATATGCTACTTCTAAACTTTCATCTGTAACAAATCTTAAACCATCTTCATAATTCCATTCAAACTCTAGGTTTTGCTTATTTTTATATTCTTCACCTAATTTTAGTAAATTTTCAATAATATTAGAATTAATCTTCATTTTTCCCCCTAATTAGATTATTTATTATTTATTATTTATATTATATAAAATTGTGAAATCATTTGCAATAAAACTCTTCATACAATTTTACCAATATTGAAGATTAACTAATCATATGTTGCTCTTCACTAAATACGATAGCTATATATTAAATTTAGATATTGTCGACATATGTTATATTAAATAATTCATGAACTTTATGACTCCCTTATTTTCTAAGATACTAGGATCTTTAACCAGTGTAACAAGCGCGCATCAAGGCGAATCAAATCCAGTTCTTACTCATGTTATATGTATAGAAATTTAGCTACAATTATTTATATTACTATTAATTATAAAAAAGGAAAGCCCCTAGGCGCGAAACACGCACCCAGGGGCTCTGATCATGCCTCTTCAACCGGCTCATTTTCCTGTTCTTCAGCAGGTGGAGCAAATTTAAGACGCCTGATCTCCCGATTGAACGGAATCAGCCACTCGCCGATCTTGAATTCATCGGTTGTCGAACGTTCTTCGTACATGCCCTTTTCTCCTTTCTGGATTTCTAGAACATTTTTACTTTCTTGAAACACGACAGGAAATATTGTATCACAGTATGTTTTTATGTGTCAAGTACAATATTTGATATTTTATGTTAATTATGCTTAATGTACTTATGTAACCCCTCCACCAAAAAAGGACACCCTGTAGAATTTCAGTTCTGCGGGGTGTTCCTTTTTATTTTCTTTATTTTCTCTATATTTCAACTTACTAAATACTATAACTATATATTATATTTTGGTCTATCTACATAAGTTGTATGAAGTAATTCATGAGCTTTATGGCTTCCTGGTTTTTCTAGGTACTCGTCATAAAGTTTTTTGATTGCAGGATTTTCATGAGATTTTCTATATACACTCTTCTCATCTATTCCATAAAGTCCTTCTGCTCTCTTCTTTCTAATATCAACTGTAGCTCTTACTTTTGATGAATGAATTGGTTGTCCACCACCCATTACACATCCACCAGGGCAAGCCATAATTTCAACAAATTGATAATCAGCTGTTCCATTTTTGATTTCTTCCATAATCTTTTTAGCATTTGCTAAACCAGAAGCAACAGCAACTTTAACGTCTTTTCCAGCAATATTTAAAGCAGCTTTCTTAACATCTTTTTGTCCTCTTACTTCTTCAAATTCTATTTTCTTTAATTCTTTACCTTCAAGAACTTCTGAAACAGTTCTTAGAGCAGCTTCCATAACTCCTCCTGTTGTACCAAATATAACAGCAGCTCCTGTAGCTTCACCCATTGGATCATCAAATCCTGTTTCTTCAAGTGTTGTAAAATCTAGATTTGCTTGTTTAATCATTCTAGCTAATTCTCTTGTTGTAAGAACAGCATCAACATCTGGATATCCAGCTCCATCCATATCATCTCTTGTCATTTCAAATTTCTTTGAAATACATGGCATTACAGATACAACAAATATTTTAGCTGGGTCAAGATTCATTTTTTCAGCATAATATGATTTTATAATTGCTCCAAACATTTGATGAGGAGATTTACAACTTGATACATGAGGTAATAACTCTGGATAGTTCATTTCTATAAATCTTATCCATCCTGGGCTACAAGATGTAATCATTGGAAGAACTCCGTTATTTTGTAGTCTTTCGATAAATTCTGTTCCTTCTTCCATTATTGTTAGGTCTGCTCCTGTATTTGTATCAAACACTTTATCAAATCCTAATCTTCTTAATGCTGTTGCCATTTTTCCTGTTACATTTGTTCCGATTTCCATTCCGAATTCTTCACCTAGTGCAACCCTTACAGCTGGTGCTGTTTGAACAACAACATAAGTATCTTCATCTCTTAATTTTCTCCATACTAATTGTGTGCTATCTTTTTCTTTTAATGCTCCAACTGGGCAAGCTTCAATACATTGACCACAGAAAGTACAGTTAACATCATTTAAACTTGCTCCACATGTAGTAGAAACACATGATTCAAATCCTCTGTTTGCAACTGCTATTGCTCCTATTCCTTGTACTTTGTTACATGTAGCAACACATCTTCTACAAAGAATACATTTATTTAAATCTTTAACTATTGATGGTGATTTATCATCGATTTCATAGTGCTTTCTTTCACCTTCATATTCTATTTCAGTCATGTTATATTTTTCTGCTAATGCTTGTAATTCACAGTTTCCATTTCTAACACATGTTAAACATTGTCTATCATGGTTTGATAAAATTAAATCTAAAACAACTCTTCTTGCTTCTACTAAAGCAGGAGTATTTGTTTTAACTTTCATTCCTTCTTCTACTTTTTTAATACAAGAAGGTGTGTATCCTCTCATTCCTTCTACTTCAACGATACACATTCTACAATCTCCAACTTCATTTACATCTTTTAAGTAGCATAAAGTTGGTATATCTATATTTGCTTGTCTTGCCGCTTCTAATACTGTTATTCCCTCATCCACGGCAATTTCTTTTCCATCTATAGTAATATTAACTTTTTTTACATCAGACATTTAATTTGCCTCCTTCTAATTATTTACTGATTGCCTTGAATGGGCATTTTGAAGCACAAGCGCCACATTTAATACAAATACTTGGATCAATGCTATGTGGTTCTTTAACTTCTCCAGAGATTGCTCCAACTGGACATTGTTTTTTACAAAGTCCACATCCTTTACAAATTTCAGGATTGATTGAATAAGCAGCTAATGCTCTACATTCTCCTGCTGGACATTTTTTATCTTTAATATGAGCTTCATATTCATTTCTGAAATATTTAATAGTACTTAAAACTGGGTTTGGTGCTGTTTGTCCTAATCCACAAACAGATGCTGTTTTGATATTTTTTGCTAGTTTTTCTAGTTTTTCAATATCTCCTTCTTCTCCGTTTCCCTCTGTAAGTCTTGTTAATATTTCAAGCATTCTCTTTGTACCTATTCTACATGGAGTACATTTACCACATGATTCATCAACAGTAAATCCTAGATAGAACTTAGCTAAGTTAACCATACATTTTGTATCATCCATAACAATAAGTCCACCTGATCCCATCATTGAACCAATTTTAGCAAGTGATTCATAATCAATTGGTGTATCTAAGTGTTCTTCTGGAATACATCCTCCTGAAGGTCCACCTGTTTGAGCTGCTTTGAATTTATGTCCATTTGGAATTCCTCCACCTATATCAAAAACGATTTCTCTTAATGTTGTTCCCATTGGTACTTCAACAAGACCAATATTGTTAACATTTCCACCAAGAGCAAATACTTTTGTTCCTTTAGATGTTTCTGTTCCAATTGTGCTATACCATTTAGCCCCATTGAATATAATTTTTGTAATGTTTGCATATGTTTCAACATTGTTAATTAATGTTGGTTTTTGCCACAAACCTGCATTAGCTGGGA
>JAEEGL014677258.1_pt1 | contig 23869 bp, 24 predicted proteins | sample 9134231 | NCBI WGS metagenome assembly JAEEGL01 (sample SAMN16246548, study PRJNA631951) | gut metagenome | biome: gut microbiome; feature: rumen; material: fiber-attached | host: Bos | place: Iran: Karaj | collected 2018-10 | reverse complement strand
ATACAGGAAATGTTTCGAATTTCGCATACCCTGCTTTTACTCCTCTTTTATTTTCATGATAAATTTGTGATAAACATGTAGCTAACTTACCACTACCAGGGCCAGGTGCATTTACTAAGATTAATTTCTTTGTAGTTTCAACATATGGATTAGCTCCATATCCTTCCTCACTAACTATTGTATCTACATCAGTTGGATAACCTTTTGTAAAAGTATGAATATATGTCTTAATACCATTTCTATTTAATTTCTTAATAAATTTATCAACACTAACTTGATTCTTATATAAAGTAATAACGACACTATTAACAGAGAAACCCATCTTCTTAGAATTCTTTATTAACTTTAATACTTCTAAATCATAAGTGATACCATATTCACCACGAGTTTTATTCTTTTCAATGTCTCCAGCATTAATACAAAAGATTATTTCTAAATCATCTTTTAATTCTTGAAACATACTGATCTTAACATCATTTTTAAAACCAGGTAAAATACGAGCAGCATGGGAATCGTCAAATAGTTTACCTCCTACCTCAAGGTATAACTTATCAAACAATTTAAATCTTTCTTTAATCTTCTCACTTTGTACTTTTACATACTTTGCATTGTCAAAACCTTTTTTCATAAAAACACCTACCTTTTACCAAAAACTACCTTAATTATAAAACTATTTTTTATAAAAATATATAGTATTTGTGTATTTTTTACACATCAATTTTAAACTTCCCCATTTTACCTATAAAAATAGTATTATTTTTTTACAAAGATTTACAATATATTGATTGTTTTCATAATGTCAAAGTGTTAATATTATGGTATAAAAAATGTTTAATTTAAATGTAAGGAGAAAAAATGGAAAATAGGAAAATTTTAATTGATGAAAAAACATTACAAAAAAGAATTAAACAACTTGCAGAACAAATAACAAATGACTTTAACGGTCAAAAAATCACACTTTTATGCATTCTAAAAGGATCATTATACTTTTTTGCTGATCTAACTAAAAGAATCGATTTAGATTCTGAAATCGAATTCGTTAGAATATCTAGTTATGTAGGTACAAATAGTACTGGTAAGATATCACTAAAACTTGATACAGATGAAAAAGTAACTGGTAAAAATGTTTTAGTTGTAGAAGATATCATTGATACTGGTCGTACCTTATCTTATCTAATGGCTTATTTAAAAAAACAGAAGCCAAAAAATTTAAAACTTTGTACTTTATTAGATAAGCCAGAAGGCCGCGAAGTTGATGATATTAAAGTAGATTATGTTGGTTTTACCATCCCTGATCGTTTCGTTATCGGCTATGGTTTAGACTTAGATCAAAAATATCGTAATCTTCCAGAAATACAATGCATTATAAAAAATACTCAAGCCGAGATTAAACAGATTGAAAAAGATGTTCGTGATATCAAAAAACAAGCAAATAAAAAGACTGAATAATCAGTCTTTTTTTTAATATCTTTTAATCTTATTCTTTAAAATAGCAACTACACAAAGTGATGCTATCAGTAATAGTATAATTTCATATAAATACTTATTACCAGTTTTTGGATTAACTTGAGATTGTGAATCTACTTCACATAATACTTTTGTTATTATAACATCATATACAGTTTCCACTTCTTCATCTTCTAGATATTCGAATGCTAAGAAATGCGCTGCATACTCTGGTTCTCTTTGTGCTTTAGCTTCAACCATATGACCAATACCTAAATACAATGTAGTTAGATGGTCTTCACTCCAGAAAGCTTCTGTACTAATTTTAAAAGCACCTAACTCATCTTCTACTGGTGTAATATTAACTCTATTAGCATACGTTTTGCCAGGGACAAGTCCATTATTGTCAGAAACCTTATAGTAATAAGAATTAGATCCATTACCCATATAACCAGATAATACTAAATGAAGTCCATCATAATTAGTTAACTCCCAATAACCTTCATAGTATTCATATAATTCATCATCTTCAGGTAACTTTTCAAAATGCCAAATAGTTACAGCATCTGGTTCTGTAAGTAAAGTATAATATGATTTTTTACCATTAATCATCTTATAATCAGGTTCTACTTCAACATATTGATGATATAAATCACCATCTAATAAAATAAATGGATCACGATCATTATATTCATGATACCAGTTATCTGTTAATAAAACATAATCATGTCCAGGTTGAATATCTTCTGGCATAACTTGTACCCATTTATTAATCTTCTCTTTTTTATAAGTAACTTCAGAATCTTTTAAAGTAACATATTTACCGTTTTCTAAATATTTAACTTCATAATTAATTTCTTCAAAAGTACCATCATGGAAAACAGGTAAATCTTCAAATACTGCTTTATATTCATTATCTTTATTTAATTCTACTGAATATCCATCAACTATTTCACCATCAGCAAACAATTGAAATGTAATTGCTGGTTCGTATTGTGGATCACAATATTCACAATTTAAAGATACATTAATATCTTTTAAGAATTCTCCTTTATCATTAGCTTTTACAACAAGTGGAAATATCATTAGTAGTATTACGATTATTATCTTCTTCATATAATCACCTACAATAATTCTTATATAATAATTATATCGTAAACACAATTATATGAAAACAAAAAATATTTTACATATCTATATTGACACTATTTTTTTACATTTTGTCATATTTTATATTATTAACAATATTATTAATAATCTTCTTCATTTTATCTGAAATAGCATTTGGCAAATCAAGTATATCTACCCAAACTAGTTCTTCACATTTATCTGCTTCCCCTATCTTAGGATCAATTAAATTCCCATCTATTTCAAATATAAAATTTAGTCTTTCTCCTGTATAATGATGCATTAAATGAACTATCTTTATATCTTCTCTTTTAATATCTACTAACAATTCTTCTTTCGCTTCTCTTATCATAGCATCATAAATATCTTCACCCTTCTCTAGGTGACCTCCAGGAAGTTCATACTCACCATCATTATGACCTGTATTCTTTCTCTTGCTTAATAATATTAGTGTTTTACCATCAACCACCTTTCTAGCTAATAAATCAGCACACACTACATTTTTAAATCTTTCTTCCATATCTATCTACTCCTTTCAAAGATTTAAAAAAAAGACTATTTCTAGTCTTTTTATAGTTCTATAAGTTCGTAATCAGTTGTTCCTAATCCTAAACTCTCAGCATATTCTGTAATATGTCTTCCTTTTCTTGTATCTATTCTTTCTTGAATAGCTGGTGTACCTTCTTCATGTGTCGCCCATATTGCATCAATAAATGCTTGGTCATTTGCAACTGGATCAAGTGAACCAAAGATACCAATATCAGCAATAACTGGATCTCCTTGATGTGCATCACAATCACAATCAACTGAAATAGCATTTGCTACTGTAATATATACAATTGGTTTATTATTTTCTTTTAAATAATCAGCAACTGCTGTTGCAGCTTCTGCCATTGATTCAATGAATTCTTCTTGTTCATATTTTGCACTCCAACAAGCATCTGGATCTTCTGTTTGACCACAACTATGGATATAAGCTTTTCCGTTTCTTGAAGCAATACCAATAGATTGATTCTTTAAGTTAGCTCCAAAGCCACCCATTGCATGTCCTTTACCATGTGCTAAATTTAAGATTGAATCATAATGTTCAAAACCTTTACCTATTAAATCATATTTAAGATGTTTACCTTTATGTACTGGTATTTTAAATTCACCAATACCATCCATTATTTCAACACCTTGACCAATTTCCATAAATCCATGGTCTTTAGCAACTTTCATATGATCTTCTACTGTATTTCTTTCTCCAGGGTAAGCGGTATTACATTCAATAATAGTTCCATTTAACTTATCTACTAATGGTTTAATTAAATCTGCTTTTAAATAACCTTTAGCACCAGCTTCACCTGTTGATACCTTAACACCAACATTACCAGTTAACTCTACACCTAACGCTTCATAAATCTTAATTAAACTTTCTGGTGTTATTTCTTTTGTAAAATATACTTTAGCTTTTTCCATCTTTTCACTCCTCACCTATAATATATCATTTATTTTTCTAAATATATATTAATTTTTTTAATACTTTTTTTAACATCTTTAATACCCAAATCATATATTGCTTGTAATTTATTAACATCCTTTTCAATTCTCTTAACATGTAAGTTAACTGAAGGTCTAATTACAAAAACTTTTTCATCTTTTTCTAATTCAATTAATCTATCTATGGAATCATTATAATCTTTATATCTATTATTAATTGTTTCTACTAACTTAGGATATTTCTTATAAAATAATTTGGGTATCAATTGATTAGTTTTTTTCTTTCGATATTCAATATCTCTAGTTAAAACAACTATTATCTTGTCATAACCTAATTCCATCATTTTCTCATAAGGAACACTATCAGCTATTCCTCCATCTAGATACTTCTTCTTACCTATCTCTACTATTTTAGATACAATTGGCATACAAGAAGAAGCTCTTAACATTTCTATTTCTTTTTCACAATTTTTAATTAAAGGATATTCTGCTTTGCCAGTTTCTACATTGGTAACAACAGCATAAAAATCTATGCCTGATTTTTCAAAAGTTTCTTCATCAAACTTATCTAATTTAAATGGAATCTCATAATAAGCAAATTCTTTATTAATAATATTACCTGTCTTAATTAAAGAACCTAATCCCATATATCTTTTATCATTAACATATTTTTTATTATATCTTAATGTTCTTCCTCTTTGTTTGGAAGGATAATTAACTCCAAATAAAGCTCCGGCAGAAACTCCCATGATTCCATCTACTTTTACATCATAATCCATAAAAGCGTCTAAAACACCAGCAGTATACAAGCCACGCATAGCGCCACCTTCTAATACTAATCCTACTTTCACTTTATCATCTCCAATTCAATTTTATCTTTTTCTCTATTTAACATCTTTTTTAAAGCAATTAGATTCTCTTTCGTTTGAACTGGTATTCCTTCAATCATCTCATGTTCTTTATGATAATAACTATGACCGAAATTTAACATATTATCTATAAAGAAAATACATTCACCTTCGGAATTTACTTTTTCAAAACTACATTTATAATTACTCAATAATTCAACATAATAATCTTTACTAACCGTAATATCAATATCTCTTGTCCATTCTTTAAATCCATACAAAACCATTGCTGCTCCACTAATGATTTCATATCTTTCCGAATCCAAATCATAACTCTTTACTATTTTTATAATATCTTCCTTATATAATTTGTTTTCTGAAGCTAAATGAATATCTGTACCATCTATTACTTTTTTTATTTCCTCTTCATTATCAACATGCATTAAATAGACATCTATTCCTTTTTTAGTTAATTCTTTTAATAATTTCAAATTATCTTTCAAATATAAATGAACATCATTTTTTGCAAAACTTATATCAGTATATAATTCATCACCATTATCTAAATAAGGCATGAATGGTTCTAATGTTGCAGAATCGCCAGTATATACTATCTTTTTATTATTTAGTTTCAAAATAAAGCCATAACAATCTAAAGCTGGTGTATGAATAGTTTTAATAAACTCAATATCTTTATCTTCCCCTATTTCATATTCATCTTCTTTTAAACCAGTCAACGCTAATCTTTCTTTTATATTTAAACACTTAGCTATAATCTTAACCTTTTTCTTTAATACATAAGTACAATAATAAATTAATGTACTTAATGAACCAGTGTGATCATCATGCATATGTGTAATAACTATTTCTATTTTATCCTTATTACTTAAGAAATGATTATTTTGTTCCATCTTAAATAATTCACTAAAGACAGTACCTCCACAATCAATTAATAATAAACTATTATCACGTACCAAATAAGCAGCATTATTATTAATACCAAATCCTGTATCAGTACCTATAAAAGTTAACGCCTTCATAACAATCACCTCTCCTATTATATCAAAAAAAATATAGAGTTTTCTCTATATTTTTTATTTTACTTCTTCAGGTTCGTATACAGCACCAACGAACCAAATATCATTAGTTTGTTTATCTTTTATAACAAACATAAATGGTTTATTAATATTAATACGCAATGGTTCTTTTTGAACAGGCATTGCACTATCTTTAACCATTATTACCGTTACAGCAGCTGCTTTAACACCTTTTTCACTAAACTCTATTTTAGCTTTATGTTTAGCATCTCCTACAAATAATGGAGGTACATCTTTATCAACAATCTTTGTTAAACCAGCTTTCGCAGGATCAAATATATTTTCAATTCCTAAACTTCTTAAATCTCTAACAAATTGTAAATCTACTTCAAAATCAAATCTAGGTATAGAAAGACTAACACCGTCTTTGTTTGAAGAAGCATCCTTCATATCAGCAGTAATTTTATTGAAGTCTTCTAGTGTAAATTTTTCAACATAGCTAGGTAAATCTCCTCTAGGCATTATTGCATAGAATTCAAATTTTGTACCTTCATACTCTTTTAAATTCAAACGTACAGCAGTTACATCATCATCCATGTAATAAGCTAAACTATCATCTTCAAATGTTTCATGCATCATTTGAGCAGTCATTGTTTTACCATCTGCTTTAGTAAATGTTCCACCATGAGTTCCTTCACCATCAAATTGATGTTCCCATTCCATATCAATAGATAAAGCATTAACAATAATTAGTTTTAAATCAGGATCATTAACATCATTATCTTTTAACATTTTTTTAATCATGCCTAATGTTCTTTCTTCAATCCAAGCATTTACATTATCAGCATTTTCAAATTTATCTTCTATAATATCTGCATCATATTTTTCTTTTACAGTATCTAAATAATCTTGTTTAACATTTTTAAAATATGAATCTCTAATGAATAAAGCATTACCAAATCCTAAGTGTTTTTCAATAGCGCTATGTTTATTTGTATTATATTCTCCTAATACAGCATCTAATTGTTCCTTAGATTCTCCTTCAGCACCCTCTGCTAATATTTGTAATGCATATCTAATTGATAAAGGACTATAAATTTTGTTTTTCTTATCATTTTCTAATTTCAAGAAAGCAAATACTAAATCATCCTTTAAATCATCTCTGTGTGTTATTGGTTCTTCTTGTCTTGGTTCTTCTTGTTTTGGTTCTTCTTTTTTAGTTTCAATAAGACCAGCAGTTTTCAAACCCACAAAGGCAATTCCTGCTATTAACAATATTGCAATAACAGCAATTAAAATCTTTTTTCCATTTCCTTCCATTCTTATCACTCCTACTATTAATTATACCATAGAAAAAAGAACTAAAAAGTTCTTTTTTTATACACATGTATATCCACCATCAACAGGTAGTATTACACCAGTTACATAACTAGCTTCTTCACTTGCTAAGAATATAGCAGCAGCGTTTAATTCGCCTTCCTTACCATATCTTTGCATTGGTACATGGCTTTTAGCAAATTGTTGGAACATTTCTGTATCTAATACTTGTGTAGTTAATTCAGTATAGAAATAACCTGGGCATATACTATTAACAGTAATTCCATATTTAGCTAACTCAGCAGCTGCAGCTCTCGTATAGTTAACTACACCACCCTTACTTGAATGGTAAGCTATTGTAGGTATTTCTGTATTTCCTACCATACCATACATAGAAGCAATATTAATAATTCTTCCATAGTTATTTTCTTTCATAATATTACCGAAAGCTCTAGTCATTTTAAATACAGAAGTCATATCTGTTGCAATAGTAAAATCCCATTCTTCATCTGTCATATCTAAAGCGCCTTTATCTTTAGAAGATCCAGCACAATTAACAAGAATATCAACTTTACCAAAAGTATCTTTTGCAGCTGTTGCAGCTGCATTTATATCTTCAGTAGAAGTTACATCACACTTAACAGGTAAAACTTTAACTCCATACTTTTCTAATTCAACTTGCATTTCTTCCAATCTTTCAAGACGACGAGCAAGTATTACTAAGTCAGCTCCTTGCTTAGCAAATGCTGTACACATTTGTTTACCTAATCCAGAACTAGCTCCACTAATAACTGCTACTCTTCCTTTTAAATCAAACATTTTTTATCTCTCCAATCATATAAACATTATACCATTTTTAAAAACATTTTATACCATTTTTTTAATTATTATTTTATAATAAAGCCAAGGAGTGATTACTATGGATAACATAAAGAAAAAAATCGAAGAAATCGTTAAAAAAGTAAAAGAAGACAAAGACATTGCAAAAAAATTTAAATCTAACCCAATTAAAACAGTTGAAGACTTATTAGGTGTTGATTTACCTGATGATCAAATCAACAAAATCGTTGAAGGAGTACAAGCTAAAATAACACTTGATAATGCTGGTGATTTATTAAGCAAAGCAAAAGGACTATTAAAATAGTCCTTTTTTATTTCATTAATTTATTAATATATTTAACATCTTCATTGATTTTTTGAATAGCTTCCTTAACAGAACTATCCTTTTCCATCATTGCTTCTATTTTCTTTTTACCAAAGAATAGAAAAGTTAAATTATTTAACAAAACACCTTCTAGACTCTTTAACCCATTTTCTTGTAAGAACATAATAACATCAATTAATTTTTCTTGATCAAGTAATGCATTCTCTATTACTCCAGGTTCATATCTTTTATATAATTCTTTAATAGTATCAGAAGTGATACCAAATTGCTTCAACCAATTCATAATTAACCAAACTTCCTTTCATTAATTACTGACTTTAATTCTTGCAATTCAGAATCAACATAATAACTACCATAAGTTAGAGTATACATAAATAATTGATCTAAATCAAAATCATTATCATAAGCTTTTTTTATTGCTTTCCAAATTCTTAATACTTTAGGCAATGAAACTATAACACCATTTATATCATATGCAAGTCCACCAATTTTACTTTCTGAACCAACGATATAAGGCATTAATCTTTCTATATATTCATCACTAAAACTAAAATCTGTTTCTGTTGCAGTTTCAGCTATTTGAACATATTTTTCAGGTATTGCTTGTCTTTCTATTTCTAGATTTTTTCTAAAAATAAATGTTTTATAGTAATCTTCTGAAACAGAGAATATTTCTTGTCTCAATTTCTTTAACTTACCATTTGGTAAATACTCTAAATCATCTGAATAACTATTATAAACAATGGCTTCTAATAATTTTTGATCATAATACAATACAGATGGATAAGATAATGCATAAGCAAATGATTCATCTCTATTACCATTTCTTACACCATTTTCTATCAATACATCTATTCTATTTAATAATAGATTTGTATCAATTACTAATGCTCCAAACCAAGGCATCTTTTCAACTGTTTTAGCATTTTCTAATATTTCAAATTTAAAACCATATTGTTTTAGAACACCAAGATTAGTTTTAAATCTATCTGCATCAACACCTAAGACAGTAGAATATTTTTCACAGTTAATTGCATATTGTAAATAATCTACTCCACCATGTTCTTTAGATAATTTAATTAATTCTTCTGAATTAGCTCTATAATTTTCAAATGTACCTGTAACATGTAAATCATCAACTGGTGTTGAAGGAGATTCTCCAGCAACTCTTCCTCTCTTATGAGATACATGTTTTACTACACCTTTAACTTTTAAGATTACTTCTTCTAGATCGACATCCTTATCATCACAATCACGTTCTAGATATCTTAATATACTAATATTAGAATATCTAATAATTTGAAATAAAATAACAAATTGTCTTCTAATTAAATTATTGTTTTTTGGTATTTTAAATTCAGATCCATCTGGTTTCTTTTTAATTATATCTTTCTTACCATAATCCTTTAAGAAATGATAACTAGGATTAGAATTAATATAACCAAATATATCTCTTATTCTTTCAGCATCACAACTATCTAAAATAGCATTAAATATATCATCTGGCATACCATCATAAGTAAAACCAAATTCTTCAAATATACTCTTTAAGACACCTTCATCTATAGAGTATTTTTTCTTATCTTTATTATCAATAGTTACATCATCTAACAAATCTTCAGCTTGTAAAGATTTATTATTTAATACTCTTCTATTATATTCATAAATATATTTCATTACTTCTTTGAAATAAGCGAATCCTCTATCTTTAATTAATTCATGTAAGATACCTATTTCTTCTTCTGTAAAGAATTCTAATTCTTCTTCAGAACGTAATTTATCATATAAAGAATAATATAGTGAATGACTATCTTTTTCTGAGTTGTATCTAGCTATTCCATCTTGATGGAAACGATCTATTACTTCAACACAACCACTTAAATATTCTATTAATTTATTAACTGTTGCCATTTCTTCTTGATCATACTTAATATTAATACCTTGTGTATAACCTCTAGCAACAGCAGCTGCTAAATTATATCTTTTTTCAAAGAACGCTGTTAACTCATCAATTTCTATTACATGAGCACCTACTAGATATTTAGTAAAATAATCTAATAGTTCTTTTTTATCTAATGTAGCTAATATGTAAGGATCATTTTTAATATCCTCAATTAATTTTGTAATTACTTCTTTTTTAGGATCAATTACTAATTGTCTTCTAAGTCCTTTTTCGAACTTCTTGATTCGACTAGATAGGATATCTAATAAATCTTTTGATATATTCAAGTCAGCCATCTTAGTAACCTCCTAACATTACATTAATTTGATCTAATACATCCAAATAACCAGAATAATCATTCTTTGGATTAATTAATGATTCAATAAATTCATCATGATCAATATGTAATTTATCACATAAATCAACTACATTAACATTATACTTTTTAATATTGTCACATATTTTTTCAATAACATCATATATTATTTCTTTAGCTTCGGTAGATAGTTCTTCAAAATCCATACTATACTTGTGGTTCATTATTCATCGCCACTCCTAACATTACTCTTAATTCTTCTCTTTCTTTATTACTATCTTCCATTAGCTTCCTGTATTCAGGTCCCTTTTCTAAAACAGCTTCTAGTTCATCATCATAACTGATGATTGATAACATATTATCTGTTTTCTTTGAAGCTAAATCTCTACTTAATATAACGTTAAATATAAATATGTGTCCATTTTTTACTTTATAGAATATAGCAAATGATCCTTTATTCTTATATTTAAAGTCTTGAACTTTTCGATCACCACTAAACATTCCATTTTCTAATTCAACTAATATTTTTTCAATGTTTCCTATATTTTCATAAGATCTTAATTCCAACAAGCTCTTACTAAAATATGATTCTAATCCATTTTTAACAAAGACTATTTTGAATTTGTCGTCTTCTTCCATTTCACTTTGTTGTACTGTTTCTGTATCTGCATACTCTAAACTAATCTTTTCAATCATTTTCTTTAATAACTCATATACTTCTGTAATTGGATGCATTTGATCTTCAAATAGTTCACTAATTACATCTTCTTCAATTTCATCTACAGTATCTAAGAAATCATTTAATTGTACAACTTTATTTCTAATATAAACTGCTAATACGTAAGCAAATTGTCTATCAATAACTAAAATACTTCTTAGTATTTCTAAATCGAACTCTTTATTACCTAATCTTTCTGCTAAATCCATTAAGTGTTCTTCATGTGTATGTGTTTTTGGTGCATATTTACCAATCGCCTTATCAGCATACAAACCAATTGAATTTAATAAGTTAACTTTATCTAATGAAATAACACTTCTATATGGTCCAACATTTTGTGCCACAATTTCTTTCTCTCTAGGATTTGTTTCAACCTCAACAGTTGTTTTATCCTCTTTAGGTGGCACTGGAGTTGGTGGAACTTTTTCTTCTTTAGGAGGTACTGGAGTTGGAGGAACTTTTTCAATCTCTACTGAAGGAGATTCTGTAGTTGATCCAGTATCTAAAGTTTCTTCATTAGAAGAAGGAACTATTTCTTCATCTCTAACAGTATCTAGTTCTTCATCAACTATAACCACTTCTTCACTTTCGTTTATAGCATTTTCTTGTCTTCTAATAGCTCTATTTTCTAGTTCTTCACTAGCTTTATTTAAATAACCTAAATCACTAATTAATAATTGCTTAATGATTTCTTCTTTTTCTTCATCAGTAAATTCGTTTAATGGAACTGATTCAAATAATTCCATTACTTCACCTATATTATCAATAGGTCCAGTTATTTTACCTTCTTTTATTTTCGCTACTAACTCTTCTATTAAACTACAACGTTTTTTATAGTCTTCTAATTGTTCTGTTGGAATTCTTTTTAAAGATTCTACTCTTAACTGATTAGCTAATGCCTCAAATGAATCTCTTGCTTCTTTATATCTATATGTTCCATTAAAAATATCTTCTGAAAGAATATACTTAAATTTATTAATATCTTCTATAGTAAAACTAATATTTGCATATTGAACATATTCCATTATTTCATCTGAAGGTATTTCTAAAAACAATTCATATAAATTACTAGTACGTGAGCCAAAAATGTTTCTTAATTGACCAACCATTTTAGCTTTATTTTCAAGTTTTTCAACTTCTCTAGTTAATTTATCTTTTAAATATATTAATTTTTCTTTAAAACTAACTACAAGCTCTTTTAAATTCATTTGCATATGCCTCCTTATATTTTTCCAACAAACCAGGTATTGCACTGTATAAGTGAACTCTTATACCACAAGCAATATTTAATAACACTATCATCTGTTTTATCTCTGGTATTACCGATTGCGTTAAACTTATAACCATATATTGCGATAATATTTTTTTATAAAACTCACTATATCTCATATAAAGTTCTTCACTCTTATCCATCGCTCTTTTTATAATACCAAGTTCTAATAAAATCCTTTTCTTTTCATCAAATCCAGCATACAACTTATCTTCTTGTTCAGCACAAGTAGTATTTCGTTCTTGCTCTATTTTCCTTTTATATAACTCCAATGTATCTATGTATTTTTTATTACTGAACATAGACATATCAAGACTACTCATAGATACACCTTCCTATCATAAATAATTATATCATATTCAAAAAAAAATAAAACCATTTATGGATTTATTTTTAACTAAATATCTCTATTAATTTGTAGTAAACACATTAACATAATTCCAATCAATCCACCAATAAAAAAACCTACTAGAAATGCTATCAATTATATCATCCCCCTTCAATAAAAAAAACATACTTCATCCATTAAAATAAAGCAAATGACCATAATCTTTTTTTTGCAAAAAAATATATCAAAAATTTCTTTTTGATATACTCTTTTTCAAATTTTAGTTTTTCTTTTTCTTCAATATTTGCATTATTACCCAAAATTATTTTTTTTAATCACTTACATCAATATCTATTGTTATTCTTATTTTATATTCTGGATATAATTCATGTACTTTATCATATATTTCTTGATAAACAGCTTTTTTATCCTTACAAGCGAAATCAATAATCATATCAAAGCTAATTGCTTTATCTTCTTTATTAAAATAAAATCCATGAAATTGTAAAACATTCTTATTCGCTCTAACTATCTTTCTAATCTTTTCTTTTATTTCACTAGCTTCTTTATCTTTTGTATTAATTGAATAAATGCCAATAGCTGATAGTAAAACATTATGTTGTTTATATACTTTTTCCGTAATAATTCTTGTTAGTTTATCTATTTCTGCAGCACTCATCGTATCTAATACTTCTATATGTATTGATCCCATATATGTATCTGGTCCATAATCACTTAACATCAAATCAAAAGCACCTTGTACTTCTGGAAAACTCGATACTGTTCTTTTAATACCTAAAGATATATCTTTTTCAACTCGCTCACCTAGTATCTGACTATAAGTACTCTTAATCATTTCAATACCTGCTTTAATAATTAATACTGAAATAACAAGTCCTAAATAAGCTTCTAAACTAACATCAAATACAATAAATATTAAAGCAGCTATTAAAGTAGTAAAAGTAATAATCGCATCATTTAATGCATCTTTTCCTGAATTAACTAAAGATTCAGAATTAACTTCTTCTCCTACTTTTTTAAAGTGTCTTCCTAAAACAACTTTAACTATCGATGCTACTAAAACAAAGATTAAAGTAACTGTACTATAATCAGGTATTTCAGGAGATATTACTTTTTTAAAGGCTTCTACTAAAGCTGTAATACCTGCATACAAAATAATAACTGCAACGATCATTGCACTTAAGTATTCTACCCTTCCATGTCCAAAAGGATGTTCTCTATCTGGTTCTTTACCCGCCAATTTAACACCAACGATTGTTATAACAGATGATAATACATCGCTTAAATTATTTAATGAATCTAAAACAATTGCTATTGAGTTAGATAAAAAGCCTAGTATTGCTTTAAAAGTAGCTAATAAAATATTAGCAACTATTCCTAAAGCACTAGTTTTTACAATTATTTGTTGTCGTTCCATAATGATCCTCTATCCTATAAGAATAATAAACCTATAAATGGACCAACAATAACTCCAACATAAGTTAATATTGTCCATATAAGATTATCTTTAAACAATTCATCAATAGTAAATGAACATGCATTTTGTATTATAACTCTAAATAATAAATCAAACATCACTACTAATAATAACCAAAATACTGAACATAATAAAGCCGTAATAACACTATAGTGAATTAAACTACTATTATATGCATAACCCAAAACACTAAAAGTTATAATAGCAAATATTACTCGCCAACATCTACTATTTTTAAATATATAATTAAATAAATCTTTTTCTAACGGTTTCATAGAAAAAACTTTTATTTTAACTATTGCTAAAATTATTTCTAATAGTGATACTATCACATAAGCTAATAAAAAACATATTATCGAATTAACTGTATTAACCATTTGTATCACCTTCTATTCAACCATAATTATAACATAAAAAAAGTAGGTTTAACCTACTTTTTACCTGGTCCATTATTTTCATCCACAATAATTGCAATATCCATTGGTACTGGTGGTTGTGGATCTAAATAAGTAGTAACTAATTCATCAACCAACATACATCTAACTGGATCAAAATGTTCTTTTTCTTCATCACTTAAAGACTTATATCTAATTATGCTTTTAAATAATTCTGCTACTAATCCTCTTCTCATAGACATAATTAATACATTAGATTGAATAGTATGATTTTCAGTTGCTAAATAACTAGTAACAATTGAATCAAAAATTTCATCTGGATAAGTTTGAGCTAATTTATCAAACTTTTCAACTTCATCAAATGTTATTATAAGACCACCATAATAAGTAAACCAATGTCTAAGTAAATCCAATTTTGTTTGTGAAGGTAATTCTTCCCATTTCTTTCCTTTTTCCATATAAAAATCCCCCTGATAGTTAACTATTTTATAACTAAGAGAGAGATTTGTAAAATTTTTATGAAAAAAAGAATTTCACTGTTAAGACAATTACTATAGCTATTACTAATATTAATATTTCTCTAAAGTAGTTTCTTTTTAAATCAATAACTTCTAATTTCTTTTGATTAGCTTTATATTCTTCTAATACATATTGCATTGCAATAGCACTATTTTCATCTTTATCATTATAATCTATAGCGTATTTAACTCCATCATCCATATAGAATACAAATTGAGGTAATCTACTAAAGATCAACTTATCATATTTAACATATTCTAGTTTTACTAAGCTTTCTACTTTATAAGATCTAACCGTTCTATTCTTATCTATTAGTATTAAACCTTCTTTTATCTCTAAATAATTATGCTTTAAATAGTATTGTGTTTTTAACCATGCAAGAAATAAACATAATGCAAATATTAATAATAATAAACCTTCTGTTAAACCTACTACAAATATTCCTAAAACACCAAGTGCAATCATTATTATCATATATACAAATAGTATTTTAGAAATATCTTCCATAAAAATATCTTTAGGAAAAACATGATCAAATTTATCAATATGAATAACCTTTTTCATAAAATTACCTTCTATTCTATTAAATATTATATCATACTTTATTGTAATTTTTTATATTCCTTTATTAACTCTAAAACATCGTAATATTTATAATTATCTTTAAACTCTTCTATATTAATTTTTTCCAAATCACTTAAGATAGAATCTATTATTTCACCAAAATTATCAAAGATAGCTTTTTTATCACCAAATGCATCACACATAATACTTATCCACTTTAATAATGAATAAACACCTATAGCTAGTAAATCTGGATATATATTCTTTATTTTACAATATCTTATGTATTCTCCCTCAATAGCATCCTTAACACTCTTAATTGTTAAAGAATTTGTTATACTATCTTCTCTCATTCTATAACAATAATGTGGTTCACTAGTATAATAAGCTGTCTTTATTTTACCAATTAAATCTATTGATAAATAAATATCTTCAAAAACCTTACCAACTTGAAATCTTACATCTTTAAATAATTTTCTTTTATATAATCTAGACCACACATAATTTTGAATATTTTCATCTTTTAATAAATCATATAAGTAATCTTTTTCTGAATTAATATAATAATCAGAACATATAGAACGTGGTTCTACTGAAGCCTCGTTCATTAAAAAATAATTACATACTACAATATCCGTATTATATTTAATAATTTTTTTAGATAAATCTTCATACATAAAAGGACTTATAAAATCATCGCTATCAACAAAAGCAATATATTCACCCTTAGCTACATCTAAACCTGCATTTCTAGCAGCTGACAAACCTTGATTTCTTTGCGTAATGATTTGAATTCGTTCATCGTTTTTTTGAAACTCTTCTAGTATTTTCAAAGAATTATCTGTAGATCCATCATTAATACAAATAATCTCAATATCTCTAAGTGTCTGTGAACAAACACTTTCCAAACATTTAACTAAATATTCTTCCATATTATAAACAGGAACAATAATTGAAATTAATGGATTTTTTTTCACAAAATCACTTCCTCTTTTTATTACAATACTTTTTATAACCTTCAATAAATTTTAAAACATCTTGATATTTATAATTATCAGAAAAACTAGTTAGATCTATTTTTTTAGCTTCTTCTACTATTTCTTTAATTATTTTATCAAACATTTTATAAAAATCGTTGTATTTATCTTTTTCAAAGTTCTCTATTATAAAACTAAACCACTTTAATATAGAATAAACATTAATATCCATAATATCAGGATATTCTTTTTTTACATGTTTAAAACGCACATAAAAACTATCTATTGCATCTTCTATTGAAGAAATAGTTAAACTATTTGTAAGACTATCTTTTCTATAACGATAGTAATATAAAGGTTCATTAGTATAATAAACTTTCTTTATTTTACCAATCAAATCATTTGATAAATATATATCTTCAAATACTTTACCTAATGGAAATCTAACATTATCAAACAATTCTTTTTTATATAAACGAAAACATAAATAACTACGTATTTCATCATCCATTAATAATAATTTAAGGTACTCTTCTTCACAATCTATGACACAACTTGGTAAGTCTGAATTCACAGTTATAATTCCATCTCTATCTAAAAAATAATTAAAGAGTACAATATCTATTTTATTTTTAGTAATAATATCATATAATCTAGAAAACATATAAGGACTAACATAATCATCGCTATCAACAAAAGCAATGTATTTTCCAGTAGCCATATCTAAACCAGCATTCCTTGCTGCAGATACACCTTGATTACTTTGCGTTAATACTTTAATTCTCTTATCATAAGCTTCAAATTTTCTAAGTATTTCTAATGAATTATCAGTTGATCCATCATCAATACATATTATTTCTATATCTTTAAATGTTTGAACACACAAACCACTCAAACAATCAATTAGATATTCTGCTGTATTATAAACAGGAACAATAACTGATATTAAAACTTGTTCACTTTTAGATGGACTAGACATATAATCACTCCGAATCTATTTTTTTCTTTTTTGCAATCCCAACGTTTTCAATATTTGTCTATCAAACTCTTCTTGCTTTAATGGTAAACCATACATCAATCTTGTATAAAAAGAATACTCATTTTTTTCTTCTACCCTTTTCTTAAATAAATAATATTGATGATACATTCCCATATTTAACATAAACCTATAAGTAGGTGCTTCTATAAAATAAGGATTCTCTTGATAACCATGAATAAAAGCATAATACAATTTTGATTTAGCAATAAGTAAATCTTGTGTCGTTCTTTGATTCTTTAATAGATTTACTAAGTACTTCCATGCTCTTATATCAGCTAACCTTTCCTCAGGATTTACTCTTCTATTTTCTTTTCTTCGCCAATTAAAATCTTGCATAAAGAAAGCAGTTTTATCATAAAAATCAAATCTTTCTAAGCCATGATCGATTGCATAATCTCTTAATGCAATCTTGATAATTGCTGATTCAATATCATCTTTACCCTCATGCAACTTTTTCAAATCTCTTGCATGTTCTAATTCATGTCTTACAACTCTTAAAGTAAATATTGGATCATTCTTTATTGGTTCAGCATCTAAATTTTCTCTTAATAAATCCCTATCTACTCTAATAATTCTTTCTCTCATTGAATAAGAAGCAATATTACCTTCACCATCAGGTTCAATTTTAAAATTATTAACAAATGGTACTAATTCTGGTTCTTTTTGAATCATTAGTTCATAAGCTTTGTTAATAAAATCATCATCTATTCCCTTATTCTTATACTGTTCATATAATTCATATATAGGACTACTCACTATATATCACCTCAATTATTGAAATATTTAATAATAAACTTTGTCCCCTTGTTATTCGATTCTAAGCTGATATTTCCATTATCTTTTTCAATAATCATTTTTGCTAAAGACATTCCAATACCTATACTATTACTACTAGAATTACTTCCTTTATAAAATCTATCAAAAATATGTTTTTGATCTTTTTTACTCATTCCTTTTCCATAATCTCTAATAACAAGTTTTGTAAAAATGTCATTTTTTTCAAAAGTAATATCTATATTACTATCATCATCAGAATACTCAATAGCATTTTTAACAATATTACTGATAGCTTCTACTTCCCATTTATAATCTACTTTTACTTTTATATCTTTATCACCATTAATATTTAAACTTACATTTTTTAAATCTAATAATAAAGATAAATTATCTTCTACATCATCTAATATCTTACTTAAATGGATCTTCTCTTGCTTAAAAGTTATTACATTAGCATCAAACTTTGATAATTTAAGTAATGATTCTACTAAAAAAACCATATTTTTAATTTTATGATTAATATCTCTTAATAATTTCTTCTTTTCATTCTCATCTATTTTTTCTTCTAAAACATTATCAATCATTAAATTAATTGATGTTAAAGGAGTTCTGAGTTGATGAGATATATCACTTAATGAATCTTTTAAAGATTCTTTATCTCTTCTACTTAATTCTGTTTGTTCATTTAACATAACAGCAGTTTTATATAGTTCGTTTAATAATATAGAATAATCTCCTTCTATATTCTTTTTTATTTCTATTTTATAGTGTTTATCATTTATATCCTTTAAATATTTTAATAATTCTTTTAACTCTTTATCTCTTTTCTTTTTATACATTACTAAAGTAAATACAATTAAACAAAAAGCAATTATTATTATTACTACTAAACTAATAAAATAGTTTCTTTCAATCTTCTTATTAGATAATAAAACATATTCTTTATCTTTATTTATTCCATATTTCTCTAATCCTTGATACTTATCTAAATCTTTACTATTAATTATTTCTATTATTTCTTTTTTGCTAATGTCTACATCTTTTTCATCTAAAATATATAAAATACTAGCAATAGCTTTATTATTATTTTCTTCTAATCTTTTATTAAAATAATAACCATTTAATAATAAAGCTATTAAAGTAACAATACATAATACTAGTATAACTATTATTCTTTTATTCTTCATCTATTCTATAACCTATTCCTTTAATAGTTTTAATTATATCAGTATCAAGTTTCTCTCTTATTCTTTTTAAATAAACTGTAACTGTATTATCATTTATGTCATTACCTGTCCAGTTCCATACATTATCTATAATTACGTCTCTTGTAATTACTTTATTTAAATTGGTAAATAATAGTATTAGTATTTTTAATTCTAAACTAGTTAGTTTTATTTCTTCTTTATTTTTATAAACACACATTTTATCTAAATTTATTTCTATATCTTTAACTTTTAAAATATTATTCTTTTTATTTCTAGCTAAGACTTTCTTAATTCGAGCAACTAATTCTTTTGAAGAAAATGGTTTGGTCATATAATCATCTGCACCGATATCTAATCCTTTAACAATAGATTCTTCATCATCTTTAGCTGTCAAAAAAATAGTTGATATATTTTTTTCTTTAATATAATCTTCATATAAATCAAAACCATTACCATCAGGTAAAGTTAAATCTAAGATAACTAAATCATATTTATTATTTAAGTTATTAATTGCATCTTCAACAGAACCACTAATCGTAACTTCATAATTATTATTTATTAATAATATTTCTAAATTACTAGCAATATCATTATCATCTTCAACTAATAATATATGCATATATAACCACCCACTTGTATTATATCATTATATTAAAAAAGAACTATAAAATAGTTCTTTTAAATATTTTCATTTCTAATAGTTTCTATAATATTTTGCTTATTAATTTTATTAATTGAATACTTCATTATACATGCTATTAAAACAAACACTGCTACTATCGAAATTATAATTGATAAATATGGTATTGGATAATGTCTAAATGATGATGCCTTTGTTAATAGTTTATATAGTAACATAGATAATACTATACCTATTGGTAAACCTATTAAAAGTGCTTTTGTTCCATAGAAGAATGTTTCTAATCTAACCATTCTATTAAACTCTTTTTTCGTCATACCAACACTCTTTAACATTGCAAATTCTTTTTGTCTCAATTCCATATTAGTAGTAATTGTATTAAATATATTAGTTACACCAATTAATGTAATTACAATTATAAATCCATATAAGAAGATACCTATTAATAGCATTAATGATCTCATTGTTCTAACATCTTCTAAGACATTACTCATTGAATAATCATCTTCTTCTAAAATCTTTTCTATTTCATCTTGTAAGTCATCTGCATTATCTGCATCTATTAAGATTTCTACATAAGGAACTGGATTTTCAACCACTTTGTCATATGTTTCATCATCTAGTATTATAAGTGGATCTCCACCAATTACGATACCGAATGGTCTATCTAGTGTCACATAAGCTATTTCTAAATCACCAACATCTTTAGTATACTCTTCTTGTTTTTCAGGATCATATTCATATGATGATAAATGTATTTTCTGGTTGTTCTTAACATTATAGAATTCTACTTTAACCATATCTTCTTTATCATAATCATATATTGTTCCATAATTTAACAAGATTCCTTTACCTTTTACATCTTCTGCTTTTAATCCTAATTTTTTAAGATAATTATTATATGCATGTTCACCAATTTTAATCATTGCTACATATTTATAATTTGAGAACTGCTTATTTGGATCACGGCTATCAATTTTCTTATAATCTTTAGTAAAAGTAACATCTTCATCATCAATAACATATCCACCAAATGAATTAACTACTGCATAATCTTTAACACCATTTAAATGTAATATTTGTTCAATCTTCTGTGAAGCATTTTCGCTTCCTTCAGTTTTATAATTTACTACTAAAGTATAATCTTTTTCATTATATTCATTTTTAATTGTTTGATATAACAAAGTCATTAAAGAAGATAAAGAAATAAATATAGCTACGGATACAATTATCGAAATAACTGTTGTACGATATTTCTTTTTACTTCTTTTTAGATTCTTATAAGAGATTTCTCCACCAACACCAAATATCTTTTTAATAATTCCAGGTGCTTTTACATTTTTTGCTTTAATCTTAATATCTTCACTATTTCTAATTGCTTTTATAGGAGCTATCTTACTTGCTTTACTTGCACTTCTTAAACTAGATAAGAATAAAGTAACAATACCAAGTATTATAGAAAAAATAATAGCTGGAATAGAAATACTAAATATTAAGAAATCTATTGTAAATCTACTCATATTAAATAATAACAAGTTACTTACTTTTACTAATATAAATGATGCTACTAAACCTAAAGCAATACCCAAAGGAATACCCACTATTCCTAGTCTATAAGCTTCGTAGAACACATTTCTTCTAATTTGTTTTTTTGTTGCACCAACGCTTGCTAACATACCATATTGTTTTGTCTTTTCTGCAATTGATATATCAAAACTGTTCTTTATACAGAAGACTGATGTCACAATTATTATTAAAATAACAACTCCAGCCATCGTTCCTAAAGATTTAAACATACCTTCAGCAAAAACACCTGTTTCTAAAGTTACTAAATATAAATTGGCATCCATTTCTGTATGAATACTTTCTTCTAATTCTTTTGCTTCGTCTTCCGTTAATTCTTCATTATCCATTTTTAAATAAGTTGAATAATCTATTCCCATTAAACTTGCTATTGCTTTTTTATATTCACGTAAACCTTTCTTATTTAATCTAATATAAATATTTGATTTGTCACTCACTTTATCAGTATATGTAATTATACTAAAACCAGGTGCTGAATAATCTTCTACTACTCTAGATGGTCTTTCAACGATACCAACTATCTTATATTCTTTCTTTTCTAGATCAACCAATTCTTCTTTCACTTCTGGATTATATGGATTATGTTGATTTAGTTCATAACCTTCACTCATTCTTTTACCAACATCAAGTTTTAATGTATCACCAACATTGTATTTAACTCTTGCATTAGTTTTTAAATGCGTTGTAATTAGTAATTCATGATCGTTTTCTGGTAATCTTCCTTCACTCAAAACCAACCCTGCTTTTTCTAAACCTTCTTTATTAAATGCTAATACATATAAATAAGGTTTATACTCATTTTTACTTTCTTTTAATTCACTATAACCAATTCCATAACTATAAAAATAATTTTCGGTATAACGATTATTTTTTATTCTATCGATATCTTCTCTTTTTACATTTTCAAAAACAATATGATAATCGCCTTCATATACTTTCTCAAATTGTACTATTGATTTATAACCACTCATAAATACAGTCGATACAGCAGTTATTAAAGCAACTGATAAAATAATACCAATTATCGTTACAATCGTTCTTTTTTTATTTAATTGTAAATTTTTCTTTGTAAGTCGATGTAATAAATCCATCTTATTCACCTTCTACTATTTTACCGTCTTCTAACTTAATAACACGATCTGCTTGACTAGCTAAATCCAAATTGTGTGTAATCATAATTATAGTTTGATTATATTTTTTATTAGATAATTTTAGTAATTCCATTATTTCTTCACTAGCTTTACTATCTAAGTTACCTGTTGGTTCATCAGCTAAAATTATTGCTGGATGATTAATCATTGCTCTACCAATAGATGTTCTTTGTTGTTGACCACCTGATAATTCATTTGGTAGATGTTTTCTTCTAGATTCTAAGCCTAAAGTTTTAAGTAAATCATTTAAATCTTTATCATCAACTTTTTTACCATCAAGTTCTACTGGTAATTTAATATTTTCTTCTACATTTAATATTGGTAATAAATTATAGAATTGATATATCAAACCAACTTGTCTTCTTCTAAAAATCGCTAAATTATCATCGCTTAATTTAAAGATATCTTCTCCTTCAATAAATACTTTACCTGAAGTAGGACGATCTACTCCACCAATTAAGTGTAATAAAGTACTTTTACCACTACCAGAAGCACCGATAATAGCAACAAATTCACCTTT
>JAEEGL012487322.1_pt1 | contig 23869 bp, 23 predicted proteins | sample 9134231 | NCBI WGS metagenome assembly JAEEGL01 (sample SAMN16246548, study PRJNA631951) | gut metagenome | biome: gut microbiome; feature: rumen; material: fiber-attached | host: Bos | place: Iran: Karaj | collected 2018-10 | reverse complement strand
TATAGATATTTGTGGACTATATTTCTTAATGCAAGCAAAAAAAGAAAAATAAAATTCAAATTAAAAATATATAGATTAAATACAAGAAATACTACTGATATAAACAGTAGTTTTCTTTATCACGTGTTCTATGGTTTAGAATTTTTTTAATTCTTCCATCCAATTATTAATAAGATTTAGTACTTTTATATTTAATAAAAAAATCAAACTATCAAGTTTGATTTTATTTTTTAATGGAGCAGGTGATGGGAATCGGACCCACGTAGTCAGCTTGGAAGGCTGGAATTCTACCATTGAACTACACCTGCATAATTGGTAGGCATTTTTAATTATACTAGAAATAAAATAAAAGTCAATACATATGATAAAATTTTTATAATTTTTTTTGATAAAAATATTGCTAAAAAGATATAATTAGTATAAAATATAATAAGTTTAAGGATGGTGGAATAAATGGGAAGATTTCCAAATATAGCTGCAGCAAAAGCAAAAACAGGAGCAGCAAAAGGAAAACTATATGGAATGTATGCTAAAGAAATATATCTAGCAGCGAAAAATGGTGGTGTTACACCTGAAGGTAACCCAAGTTTAAAAAGATTAATTGAAAAAGCTAAGAAAGAACAAGTACCAAGTGATGTAATTAAGAGAGCTATAGATAAAGTAACTAGCGGTGTTGGAGAAAACTATGAAACATTAACTTATGAAGTATTTGGACCATCTGGATCAACATTTATTGTTGAATGTTTAACAGATAATGTAAATAGAAGTGTTAGTGATGTAAGAGCTGTAGTAAATAAATGTCATATCAAATTAGGTGCTATGGGAAGTGTAATGTATAACTATGATCATTTAGCTGTAGTAGGTTTTAAAGGATTAACAGAGGATGAAACAATGGATGCATTAATTGAAGCAGGTGTTGATTTTGTTGACATGGAAAAAGAAGATGATATGATAATAGTTTATGGAACTCCACAAGATTTAATTGGTATTAAAGACGCTATTTCAGCTAAAAAACCAAATGTTGAATTTGAAATAGATGAAATATCATATTTAGCTAAAGATAAAGTTGAATTAACAGGAGAAGATTTAGATACATTTAATAAAACAATGGATTTATTAGATGCAGTTGATGATGTTCAAAATGTTTATCACAACGTAAAAAACTAATCATTTGATTAGTTTTTATTATATGTTATAATTAAATAGGTGGTTGTATGAGAGTTATATCAGGAAAATATAAAGGATTAGTATTAAAGGAATATAATGTTACGGGAACAAGACCAACAATGGATAGAGTAAAAGAATCTTTATTTGCAATGATTCAAAATAAATTAAAAGATAGTGTATGCCTAGATTTATTTGCAGGTTCAGGTTCATTAGGACTAGAAGCACTAAGTAATTATTCAAAAGAAGTCTATTTTGTTGATAAAAATAAAATAATAACAGATAATTTAAAACAAAATTTATCAAAAATAAATGATAAATATTATATATATAATTTAGATTATAAAGAAGCATTAAATAAACTTAAAAATAATGATATTAAATTTGACATAGTATTTTTAGATCCACCATATGATTTACATTTAATAAATAACTCAATCAAATTATTACTAGAATATAATCTATTAAATAAAGACTCATACATAATATGTGAATATAGAGATGAGGAAATAATTTGTGATTTAGAATTAATTAGAGAAAAAAAATATGGTGATAAATATATAAAAATATATAAATCATAAGTTAACAAAATTAACTAATAATTTATTTAAAAAATAAAAGTAGTTTTTTAAAACTACTTTTTTTATTGATAAATAAGTAAAAATAAAAAATATGTAAAAAAAAGAAGAAATTTATCTAAAAAAGACAAATATTAATTATGAGGAGGTGATAAAGTGTTTTATAAATATCCATTTTCAAAGCAAGAAAGTCTAAAAGATTGTGGACCAGCATCATTGCAAATGATAATAAAATATTATAATGGTTATACTTCTATAGAAAAACTAAGAAGTTTAATGAAAACAGATAAAAATGGAACCAATGCTTATAATCTAATTGAAGCTGCTAAAATATTAGGATTTGAAGCATATGGAGTAAAAACAAAAATAGAAGAATTAAATAAGAATAACCTAATTTTACCTTCAATCGCACATGTTGTTATAGAAAACTCTTACAGTCATTTTTTAGTAATATATGATATAAATTATACTAAAAAACAAATAACAATAGGTGATCCTGCAAGTAAAATATATAAATTATCATTTGAAGAATTTAACAAAATATGGTCAGGTGTTCTAATAATTCTTTATCCAAAAGAAAAATTAAATATTGAAAAAAAATCAAATATTTTTGAATTAATATTTGAAATAATAAAAAATAATAAAAAAGACTATTTAAACATATTTTTGCTATCATTATTTATCTTATTTTTTACTGTAGTAATATCATTTTACTTTCAATTTATGATTGATAATATATCACACAAACTATATATAATTCAATTATTCTTATTTTTCTTAGGATTAACATTATTAAAATCATTAACCAATTATTTTAGATCTGAATTAGTATTGATACTTAAACAAAAAATTGATTTTTCTTTGACATTGGGTGTTTTTAAACAAATTATTAACTTACCTTATCAATATTATAAGACAAGATCTACAGGAGATGTGATTTCAAGAATAGGAGACTTAGAAAACATAAAACAAATATTAAATAATACAATAATTACTTTATTTATAGAAACCCCTTTTGCTTTAATAGCACTCTTAATTTTATTAATTTATAATAGGTTACTATTTTTGGTTTCATTAATTACAATTATTTTGTATTTATTATTATCTTTATTATTTAGAAAAAAGTTTATTTTATCAATTAATAATTGTCAAAGAAATAAGGCAAATGTCACCACATGTATGGTAGAAAGTATTCAAGGATTTGAAACAATAAAAGGTCTTGATATTAATGATAATATTAGTAATAACCTTGAAAATAAATATTCTAAATATTTAAAAGAAATGTATCAACTAGAATCAAGTTATAATTTAGAAGATAATCTAAAAAATACAATTAGTGAATTTAGTTTTTTAACAACAATTTTAATCGGTGTATTTTTAATAAAAGAAAGTTTAATAACAATAGGTATGTTAATTACATTAAATACATTAATATCTTATTTTTTGGAACCTATAAAAAATATTATCAATTATGATTATTCATTTAAAGAAGCAAATAATTCTTACAAAAGAATATGTGAATTATTTACAGAAATAAAAGAAAATGATTTTCTAAAAATAAAAGGTAATATAAGTATTAATAATCTTAATTTTACTTATGATAATAAAAAAGAAAATTTAAAAAACATAAATTTAAATATAAAACAAGGAAACAAAGTTTTATTAATAGGTAAATCTGGTAGTGGTAAATCAACATTACTTAAATTAATAAAAAAATACTATGAAACAAGCAACATAAATATAAATGATAATATAAATTATAGTGTTTCTAATATAGCTTATATTGCTCAAAACGAAATATTGTTTACTGATAGTCTTGTTAATAACTTAAAACTCAATCGTAATATTGATTATAAAGAAATAGATAGTGTGGTTAAAATGTGTTATGTAGATAGTATTGTAAAAAATAATAATTTAGGCCTGAATATGTTAATAGAAGAAAATGGATTTAACTTATCAGGCGGTGAAAAACAAAGAATTATTTTAGCTAGAACTTTATTAAATAAATTTGATATTTTATTAATAGATGAAGGATTGAATCAAATAGATATTAATTTAGAAAGGAAAATATTAAAAAATATATTTGATAAATTCAAAGATAAGACAATTATTATTGTTTCACATAGATACAACAATATGGACCTATTTAATCACGTTGTTGAAATGTCAAACGGAATTATAAGGAAGGATTTAATAAAATGTTAGAAGATATTAATAAGTTTGAAGATTCATATCAAGTTTTAAAAAATAAAAAAACTTCTAAAATAATTAATTTCACAACTATTTTATTAATCTTAATTTTGTTATTTATAGTTTATTTTATCTTTTATCCTTTGAAAAATATAAAAGAATATTATGGAACTATATATAATGAGAAAGGAGTAAGCTATGTCGTTTTTAAGACAAATTATATTGACGAATTTATATATAATAAGAATCTTAGGACTATTTTAAAAATTAATGATAAAGAAGTAAATTATGAAATTGTAGATATCATAAATAACATAAATTATTATGATGTTATTTTAAAACTACAATTGAACTATGAACCGAGACTAATAAAACTATTATTCATCTTAAAAGAAAAAACACTATATGAAAAAATGAAGGAGGCTTTAATATATGGAAAAAATTTCTAAGAATGAATTAAAAAATATAAATGGTGGTGGTTTTGGATTAGGTCTATTAATTGGAGGAATTGCCACTTTCTTAATAGGCGTAATTGATGGGTATGTAAGACCACTAAAATGTAGATAGGAGGAAATCATGAAGTTAGAAAAAGAATATTTAATTAAAATACAAGGTGGAGGAATACTAAGTGGTGCAGTTATAAGTGCACTATTAAAAAGTGTTGGTACAATCTTAGATTTGGGTAGAAGTCTAGGATCTGCTATTAGAAGAATAAGTGCTAAAAATGTTTGCTCAATATCAAATTAAAAATAAAATATTAAAATCAATAATAATTATTTCATTTCTTATCATTACTATACCTCTAATAAGTATATTATTAGAAGTTATAAAAACATATGGTCAAATAACAGGAAGTATTGCTAGATATGTGATAACTACAAATCAATTACCATAAAAAAACACAAAAATATTGTCTAGTAGTTTATACTCCTTTTTATTAAAAATCCCTATATTTATAGGGATTTTACTATTTATATATTAAAAAATAACAAAAAAATAATTTTTTTGTTGTAAATGCTAATAAATAGTGCTATAATGATTGTAATTGGGAAGGGAGGGATTTATAATGAATAAAGTAGTAGTTCGTAATGGTAATGTTGATAGTGCCCTAAGAACCTTTAAACAAAAAAATGTTAAAGATGGCCTTCTCAAAAAAGTTCGCGAAAGAGAAGAAGGTTATATGAAACCTGGAGTTAAAAGAAGAAAAGCTAAAAAAGAAGCTATTAAAAACTCAAGAAGACGCGAAAGAAGTTACAATTAATGGTCGTTTTTACGACCTTTTTCTATATAAAAGGAGAAAAGTATGAGAGAACAAATTTTAAGTGATTTAGTTACAGCTATGAAAAGTCAAGATAAAGAAAGATTAATGGTAATTAGAAGTGTTAAAAGTGCTATGCAATTAGAAGAAATAAATTTAAAAAGAAATTTAAATGATGATGAAGTAATTGGTGTAATTACTAAACAAATTAAGACAAGAAAAGATTCCATTGCTGAATTTGAAAAAGGAAATAGACAAGATTTAATTGAAGCAACACAAAAAGAAATTAATATTTTACAAGAATATTTACCAGAGCAATTAACAAGTGAAGAATTAAATAAAATAATTGAAGATGTATTTAATCAAGTACAACCAACTTCTTCAAAAGATATGGGGCGTGTAATGGCTACTATCACACCTTTAGTTAAAGGTAAAGCTGATATGAAAGAAGTTAGTAATATAATTAAATCAAAATTAAACTAAAAACCTAGATATTAATCTAGGTTTTTAAATTCATCATAAAATATTTTATCCGGTTTTTGTTTAAAGATTTTTGCTATTTTAATTGCCATTAAATAAGATAAAGTCCTTTGGTTATTTTCAATTTGCCAATAATAACTTTTACTTATTTTTAATAGATCTGCCATTTCCTTACAACTATAACCAAATTTTTCTCTATATATTTTTAATTCCTTCATATTATCAACCCCATATTAATTATATATTAACTATTAGTTAATTGCAATAATAAATTAACAAATAGTTAATTTTGTTTTAACTATAAGTTACCTTGATATAATTTTATTAGCAAATAGAAAACGGGTGACTAATATGGTTATTGGAGAAAGAATAAAAAAAGAAAGAATTTCAAGAGGATTATCCCAAGAAGAATTTGGTAAATTATTGGGTGTTACTAAAGTATCAATTTGTGGATATGAAACTGGTAATAGAGTGCCAACCATATCTAAGTTTGAAGAAATGTTAGATATATTAAATGTTGAACCTAATTATATTTTAGGTAGAGATGCTAATATTGTAAACGATAAAGATGAATCTTATGTTATAAAAATGGCTAAAGATGATATCATTATTTTAAATGAAATAAAAAAATATCCTTATTTATATAATAAATTATGTCATGATCCAGTTAGAACAGTTGAATTAATTTCTAAAAAAATAAAATAAGTTAAATACAGTGTAAATAAACTGTATTTTTTTATTTTAAATTAAATAATAAATGATATACTAATAATAGGTGGAAGTATGAAAAGAATTATTTATTTTTTAATTATATGTATTTTAATAGCAACAATAATACTAGTTCTTTTATTAATAAATAAAAAGCCAAAAATAGAAAAAGATAATAATGTTTATATGTTAGACTTATCAAATTATTCACTAGAGCAAATAAAGGAATACTCTTTAAATAATAAACTAAATTTAAATATAATAGAAGAATATGATGACAAAGTATTAAAAGACAATTTAATAAGTCAAAGTATTTTACCAAATACAATAATAAAAGAAAATGATAATTTAGAAATTGTAATTTCTAAGGGAATTGACTATGAAAAACATAAGGTAAACGAATTAGGAAATATACCAGTTATGATGTATCACCAAATAAAAGATATGAAAAATGAGGATACTAAATACACTGGTGGAAATGTTGATTATGATGGATATACAAGAACAACAGAAGCATTTAGGAAAGATTTAGATTTTTATTATCAAAATGGATATAGAATGATAAGATTAATTGACTATGTTAATGGCAAAATAGATGTAGAATTAGGATATAGTCCACTTGTACTAACATTTGATGATGGACTAAATGAAGTAAAAGTATTAGGATTAGATGAGAATGATAATATAATTATTGATCCAAATTGTGCTTTAGGGATATTAGAAGAATATAAAGCAAAATATCCTGATTTCAATGTAACAGCAACATTTTTCTTAAATAGTACATTATTCTATAGTCAAAAGTATAATGAAAAAATAATTAATTATATGATAGATCATGGATATGATATAGGTAATCATACACTATCTCATCCAAATATTAATAAAATATCAACAACCGAAACTCAAAAAGAAGTAGGAAGAATGTATCAAATATTAGAACAATATATACCAAATAAATATGTAAATATTGTAGCTTTACCATATGGTAACCCAAGTAGTTCAAATGAAAATTTCAAATATATTTTAAACGGAGTTTATAATAATAAAGAATATAACACGATTACAACACTAAGAGTTTCTTGGGAAGCAGATTATTCACCATTTAATTCTAAGTTTGATAAAAAGTATATTAAAAGAATAAGAGCGTATGATAATAATGGTACAAATTATGATATAGAATATAACTTTAAAAAATTAGAAAATAATAAATATATTTCTGATGGTAATATAGATACAGTAGTTATAAAAGAAGACAAAAAAAATGATGTAAATACGACTTTATCAGTAATAACATATTGAAAAAATCTTAAATTAATTATATAATTATAAAAAATAAAGAGGTGTTAAGATGAAACTAAATAATAAAGGATTTGCAATATCTGCAGTAATATATTCATTAATGTTTTTATTCTTATTCTTGATATTTGCAACATTAGGTTTACTTGGCTCTAGAAAAGTAGTTCTTGATAAATATAAGAAAACAGTTGCACAAGATTTAGAAGAAAATACAGGACTTGCAAATTCTTATAAAATAGATAGAAGTGGAGCTTCAAAACCAGTTTTAGGAAACTCCATGATACCAGTTATTTATAATGGTACTAATTGGGTTAAAGCTAATTTTTTAAGCGAATATGATCAAAATTGGTACAATTATGAACAAAAAAATTGGGCTAATGCAGTAGTAGTTAAATCATCAAAAGTAAATACATATAATTCTGCAACACCAGGAACAACAATTAATTCAGCTGATATATTAGGTTATTATGTTTGGATTCCAAGATTTAGATATAAAATTCCTTCTTCAGCGGCAGTACAATTATTTGAAATAGAATTTGAAGGTAAAGATACACCTAGATCATTAGGTTCAACATCAGGAGAATATTTATCACATCCAGCATTCAGTTTTGGAAGTACGCAAATATCAGGATATTGGATTGCTAAGTTTGAAACAACAGGTTCAACCACAGAAATGACATCATTACCAAATTTAGAACCTATAAGAGATATTACAGTAAGTGATATGTATTCGTTATCTAAAAATCCAGGAGCTTCATATAATTTAGGATCATCAGATTTACATATGTTAAAGAACAGTGAATGGTCAGCAACAACATATTTAACAACATCCATATATGGTCAAGGAACAACTGAAGTTAGAAAAAATAGTTATAATAAAAATTTAGGATTTAAAACAGGATGTGGTTCATCTACAACAAGTAATGCTCCAAGAACAGCTGATTGTGAAATGGGATTTGGGACATCGACAACTTATCCACAAAGTACAACAGGAAATATTACAGGAGTATTTGATATGTCTGGTGGTGCTTGGGAATATGTAATGGCAGTTATGGTTGGATCAGATGGAATACCACAAATAGGAGATTCAGGTTTTACATCTTTACCAGAAGGTAAATATTATGATTTATATCCATATGGAACGGACATTAATGATAGTTCAAGAGGGACATATGCAAGTTCTACTAAAGAAACATGGGGTTGGTTTAGTGATAGAACATATCTAGTAGCTAATGGTACATCATGGCAATTTAGAGGTGGCTGTCATAATGACCAAGATGATGTTGGTATATTTGCATTCTCATCAAAAGCTGGAGAAGCTGATGGTAGCATTGGATTTAGAACATCAATAATTGTCAATTAATTGTATAATTATTAATAATAATTATGGAATTATTGACTAAAATATATTTTGTGTGATATTATATATACATAATAGAGGAGGAAATAGAAATGAAAAGTAATAAAGGTTTTACATTAATCGAATTATTAGCAGTAATCGTTATTTTAGCAATTATTGCATTAATTACAGTACCAGTTGTAATTAAAATTATTGATAATGCTAAGAAAGGAGCAGCTGAAGATTCAACTTATGGTGTAATTGAAACAGCTAAATTATTCTGGACTTTACATCAAGATGATTTAAGTGTTGCAAATAATACTGTAACATTCACATGTTCTTCAGCAGGAGTTTGTCAAGGAACAGTTCAAGTTTCATCAGGTGGAGGATCTACTGATATTGGAACTACAACTCAAACAGTTACATTAGATATTGATGGAACTAAACCAAAAGCTGGTACTATAACTATTGATTTTAGTTCATCTTATGGTGTTGCTGTTTCTGGATTAAAATTCGGTGACTATACTTGTTCAAAAACAACAGCTCAAACAAAAGTAACTTGCCAATAGTTAAAACTATGATATGAAAAGCATAAAATTGATTTTTATGCTTTTATATTAAAAAAATATTTAAATAAGGAGAAAAATATGAGAAGTAATAAAGGTTTTACATTAATTGAATTATTAGCAGTAATCGTTATTTTAGCAATTATTGCATTAATTACAGTACCAGTTGTAATTAAAATTATTGATAACGCTAAAAAAGGAGCAGCTGAAGACTCAACTTATGGTGTAATTGAAACAGCTAAATTATTCTGGACATTAAATCAATATGATCTAAGCGTTGCTAATCAAACAGTAACATTTACTTGTTCTTCAGCAGGAGTTTGTCAAGGAACAGTTAAAGTTTCAACAGGTGGAGGATCTACAGAAATTGGAACAACAACTCAAACAGTAACATTAGATATAGATGGTACTAAACCAAAAGCCGGAACAATTTCAATCGACTTTAGTTCATCTTATGGTATTGAAGTTTCAGGATTAAAATTTGGAGATTATACTTGTTCAAAAGCAAAGACTGCTTCAAAAGTAACTTGTTCTAATTAATAAAACAATAAAAAAGTATAGATTAATTTTATGCTTTTTTTTAAAAAAAGTAAAATTTAATGTAAACTAATTTAATATTGTTGACTAAATTTCAAAATTTGTGGTATGATATATACATAATAGAGGAGGAAATAGAAATGAAAAGTAATAAAGGTTTTACATTAATCGAATTATTAGCAGTAATCGTTATTTTAGCAATTATTGCATTAATCACAGTACCAGTTGTAATCAAAATCATTGATAACGCTAAGAAAGGAGCAGCTGAAGACTCAACTTATGGTGTAATTGAATCAGCTAAATTATTCTGGACATTACATCAAGATGATTTAAGTGTTGCAAATAAAACAGTTGAATTTACATGTTCTACTGCTGGCGTTTGCCAAGGAACAGTTCAAGTTTCTTCAACAGATAATTCAAATAACATTACAACTACAAATGAAACTGTAACATTAGATATAGATGGTACTAAACCAAAAGGTGGTAAAGTTAAAATTGATTTCAGTACATCTTATGGTGTAACTGTAACTGATTTACAATTTGGTGATTATAAGTGCTCTAAAGCTGTAAATGTAGCAAAAGTAACTTGCGAATAGTATAAAATTTAGATTTAACAATTTTGTTAAATCTTTTTTTTTATTAAAATATATGATACAATTTTAAAAGGTGAGTTATATGGAACAAAAAAACATAAGAAATTTTTCAATAATTGCTCATATAGATCATGGTAAAAGTACATTAGCAGATCGTATTTTAGATATAACACATGCAGTTACTCAAAGAGAAAAACAAGAACAATTACTTGATAATATGGATATTGAAAGAGAACGTGGTATAACTATTAAGCTAAATGCTGTTGAATTAAAATATAATTATAAAGGAGAAGATTATATTTTACATTTAATAGATACTCCAGGACATGTAGATTTTACTTATGAAGTTTCAAGAAGTTTAGCTGCTTGTGAAGGTGCTATTTTAGTTGTAGATGCTGCTCAAGGAATAGAAGCACAAACATTAGCTAATCTTTATCAAGCTTTAGAAAATAATCTAACTATTATACCAGTTATTAATAAAATAGATTTACCAAATGCTGATATTGAAAAAGTAAAAAAAGAGTTAATTGATACATTAGGATTTAGTGAAGATGAAATAATTTTAACGAGTGCTAAAACAGGTGTTGGTATTGAAGAATTAATGGCAGCTATCATAGAAAGAATTAATCCACCTTGTGGAAATAAAAATGATAAATTACAAGCTTTAATTTTTGATAGTTATTTTGATTCATATAGGGGTATAGTTGCTTTAGTTAGAATAGTAAATGGTAGTTTAAAAATAGGGGATAAAATCAAATTAATGGCTACTGGTGCATCATATGATGTAATTGAATTAGGTGTCAAAACTCCTAAGGAAGAAAAAAGAAATGTTTTATCTTCAGGTGATGTTGGATTTATAACAGCAAGTATAAAAAGTATTTCTGATATCAAAGTAGGTGATACAGTTACACTTGAAAATAATCCTTGTTCTGAACCATTACCAGGATATAAGCCTATGAAACCAATGGTATTCTGTGGTATTTATCCAATAGAATCAAGTAGATTTGAAGAATTAAAAGAAGCATTAGAAAAGTTAAAATTAAATGATGCAGCTTTAGAATTTCAACCAGAAACATCTCAAGCTTTAGGATTTGGTTTTAGATGTGGATTTTTAGGCTTATTACATTTAGAAATAATTGAAGAAAGAATAGAAAGAGAATTTGGCATTGATTTAATTGCTACAACTCCTTCAGTTATTTATGAAGTAACTTTAACTGATAGAACGGTTATTAGTATCGATTCACCTGTTAAATTACCTGATAGACAAAAAATACAAGATATTAAAGAACCATATATCAGAACCAATATTTTTGTTCCAAGTAATTATATAGGCCCTATTATGGAATTATGTCAAAATAAAAGGGGAAATTATGTTTCTATGGAATATATAGATCCTACAAGGGTTAATATACATTATGAAATTCCTTTATCAGAAATAGTTTATGATTTTTTTGATAAATTAAAAAGTGTTACTAAAGGATATGCATCGTTTGACTATGAAATTATTGGATATAAATCAAGTGATTTAGTTAAACTGGATATTTTATTAAATGGTGAAATGGTTGATGCACTAAGTATAATTGTACATAAAGATTTTGCTTATCATAGAGGTAGACAAATTGTTGAAAATTTAAGAAAATTAATTCCAAGACAATTATTTGAAGTACCAATTCAAGCTTGTATTGGTAATAAAGCTATAGCTAGAGAAACAGTAAAGGCAATGAGAAAAGATGTACTTGCTAAATGTTATGGTGGAGATGTTTCAAGAAAAAGAAAATTACTTGAAAAACAAAAAGAAGGTAAAAAAAGAATGAAAATGGTAGGTAGCGTAGAGATACCTCAAGAAGCATTTTTATCAGTACTTAAAATGGATGGTACAAATGAATAGTTTTATTTTAAAACTATTTTTTTTATGTAAAAAGTTAGTGTAAATTAAATTTTAAATGTTTGACATTTTTCTATACAAGTGATAATATGAAATTACAATAGAAGAAGATATTTAATATATTTGTTTTATGTAGAAAGGTATGTGATTAATAATGAAACGAAAAAATAAAAAATATTTTACTATTATAGCCTTAGTACTTCTTGTAGCAGCAGGAGCAATCGGATACACATATGCGAGATATGTTTCAGTTGCAACAGGTACTGGTAGTGCTAGAGTTGCAAAATTTGCATTTGATTTAAACGGAGCTAATGCATCTACAACAACTCAAACAATGTCAATTTCAGACTTATTTAGTTATACTTATAACAATGGAACAGTAGTAGGAGCAAATAGTGAAAAAACTGTTGCACCAGGTACAAGCGGATATATTGAAATTTTATTACAAAACCAAGGTGAAGTTGCAATCGTTCCTGATTGGACAATAACAGAAACAAATGCATCAAATGTACCATTACAATACCAAGTTAGTACTTCAACAACTCCAAATGCATCTAATTGGTCAAATGCAGGAGCATTAGCACCAACTGAAACAACTGTAGCAATTGATGGACAACAAAAATATTATTTACATTGGAAATGGGCTACAGCATCAGATGCAAATGATACAACTTTAGGTGTTGCAGGTACAGCAACAGTATCAATTAAAATCGATTGTACAGTATCACAATATATACCTGAATAATATTAAATATATACTTTAAAAATCAAGAAGAAAATTCTTGATTTTTCTATTGATTTTATTTTTAATTATGCCTTGATTTCATTGACTTTTTTATATGAATATGATATCATTTTTGTATAGTAGGATAGATACTTAAATAGAATATTTGTTAGTTTTATGTAGGAAGGTATGTGATTTAAATGAAAACAAACAAAAAGAAAATAATCCCTATTATTGCATCAGTATTTGTAGTTGCTGCAGCAGTTCTTGTTGGATATACTTATGCAAAATATGTATCTAGTGCTTCAGGTAATACAAGTGCTAGAGTTGCTAAATTCTCATTTAGTTTAAATGGTGCTGGAGCTGGTACAACAACACAAACATTAAACATCAATAATTTATTTAATTATACTTATAATAGTGGAAAAGTTACAGGAGCAAGTAATGCTAAGGTAGTAGCACCAGGAACAAGTGGATATGTTGAAATACAATTGCAAAACACTGGTGAAGTTGCAATCATTCCAGATTGGACAATTACAGAAACAAATGCATCTAATATTCCAATTAAATATCAAATTTCAACAACAACAACACCAAATGAATCAAAATGGGCTGCAGCTAGTAACTTAGCACCAAGTGAAACTTCAGTAGCAATTGGTGGAACTCAAAAATATTATTTACATTGGAAATGGGTTTCAACATCTGATGCAAATGATACAACTTTAGGAATTGCTGGAACAGCAACAGTTTCAATAAAAGTTGATTGTACAGTATCACAATATTTAGGATAATAAATATTTAAATAAAGAATAGGAGTAGTTATGAAAAGAACAATAATAATATCTTGTATAATAGTATTAATATTAACAATTTCAGTATTTGTTTTCACTAGCTACTCTTCTTATTCTTCAAAAGCAAGTGGTACAGTATCAGCAAGGGTAGCAGGATTTATTCTAACAATGGATGAAAATACAACTTATTTTCCATATGAATTTAATAGTGCTAATCCAAATTCAAGTACAGAATATTATAAATTTCAAGTAACAAATTTAAAAAATTCTAAAGTAAGTGAAGTAAAAGAAAAATATACTTTGAATTTTTTAATTACAAGAAATATACCTTTAGATGTTGCTATTTATAAAGTAACTCAAGCTAAATATAATTCAGCTACAACTTCATCCGCTGATTTAACAGGAGCAACATTAATACAAAATGTAACATATCCAAGTACAGTTAATATTTCATTTAATAATACATTTGAAGCTAATACTTCTTCAACTGATTATTATATTATTAAATTAACTTGGAATAGTTCTTTTAAAAATGATTTATATCAAGATAAAATTGATTTATTTAAAATAAATGCTAGTTTTGAACAAGTATAGGAGTAAGTATGAAAAAAGGAAAATTAAAATTAAAATGGAAAATATTAATTTTATTAGTACTATTAGTTTTAATAGTTCCTTTTACTATTTCATTTGCTAAATATTTATCAAATAGTGTTCAATATCACCAAAAAAGTTCACAATCATTTTTCTTTACAAGTGATTTATTAGATAGTAGTTCTGAAAAGATTCATTTATTTGATCAAGGTGGGAAAACATTTAGTGTTTATTTATACAATTATGATTATTTGAAAAATAATTCAGTTTATATAACTGATGTTAATATATCATATAATGTTAGCACTTCCGGAATAAGTGGTATAACTCTTTCAAATTCTTCTGGAACTATAACAGGTTCATCAGGTGTTAAGAATAGTGCTAAGATTGATATAACAATACCTAGTAGTTATACTGATGGTGCGGAATTTACAATAACTGCATCAACAACTAGTCCTTATACAAAAACATTAACAAAAACTTTTGTATTACATAAGAAAAAATCAGGTAATAGTTATATTATTAATGATACAGTTGGAAGTAATTATGCAACATTAATTATAAAAACTGAAGCTGGTATTGCTGCTAATGCGTTAACATTTGATTGGACAGCATCAACTAGTACTAAGGGAATAGATTTAGATACAACAAATAAATACTTAATTAATAGTGATTACTCAATACCTAGTACAATAGCATCTAAGGTTTCAACTAATAAAATTGCTATTAATCCAGAATCACAAATTGAAATTATTATTTTAAAAGGTGATAAACAAGAATATTATGGAACTGGTGTTGAACAAGCCATTTCAAATAATAAAATTACAATAACTAAAAGAAATTAATTGATTAGAGGTGAAAACATGAAGAAAAAAGTATTTTCAATAATATTTATATTATTACTAAATATTACTATTTTTCATATTTTCACTCTTTTTTCTGTTAAATATGTAAAAACAATAGTAACAAAAGATGAAAAAAGTGAAGGAAATGTTTCAACAGTTAAAATAACATATAAAGCAGGTAGCGGAACAGGTAGCAATTATGTTACAACAGTTACACCAACTACTAAAAATTATGCTAAGAATGTAGCAACTTTAATCAAAAATAAAGGAGTTACTAATTACACTCATGCGGATGTAACTAAAACAATTAGTTCAAATAATTATACTTATCATATGATATTAACTGGTTGGAAATTAGTTTCAGTTAAACAAAACGGAACAACAATAACAACTTATAGAGAACCAGAAAAATATAATTATGCTGATAGAACAAATGCAGCTAAAGATATTGGAACTATATATTCCGAAGAAGGATATTATTATGTTCCAGATTATGTTACAGAAGTAACATTTGAAGCTGTATATGGTTGGGCAATTTATGTTAAAAATCCTTATACAACAATGAAATATGATAAAAATTATTGGTTTGATACTGATAGTTCAATAGCTACAGGTAGAACTGGTTCAGCAGATTCTAATTTTGGTACAAATGATTCTACAGATGTAATAGCTTCTTTCCAAAGAGCTTATGACTTAATTAGATTATCAGGTGAAACAACAGATGCTTATACAATGTATGATCACGTAATTGTAATGATGGGTGATATTACTGATGTAAGAGCAACTCAAGGATCTCAACCAACTTCATGTCATACTGATACATATAATGGAAAAACAATTTCAAATTGTAATAGTACAAATACAAACTGGGGATATACTAATGTGCATATTCCTGTAACAATAACAAGTAATCCTAATGGAACAACAAGATATATCATTAGAACAAAAGCACAAACATGGGGATACAATCTTTATGGAGATTTAAGACTTGACTTTGTAAACTGGAGAGCATGTGATACTGTTTCTGGAGGAGTTTCTAAATCAAATCCTTCAATTTATATGAATAGAAATGGTTATTATAATGCTATTGAAACAACTGAAAGATTTACTTCAAATTACCAATTAAACTATGAATTAAGAAATGCTGTTAAAACAGCTAGAATGATGGGTGGAAATATTTCTTTAAGATATACTGCACATCCATTTGGTGGAACAATAGATGTTTCTAACTTTAAGTATGTAATAATAGGTGGTACAGTTTCAGATTTATATTATTCAAACACAGCAGGTAGTGAAATAAGTACAAGTGTAGGAACAATAAATAATCCACCAACATTAAATATCTTAGGTGGAAGGGCAGGTAATATATTTTTAGCTGGTAACTCATCTCCTTCCACTTTAGCTTTTACAAGATCTGATAAAACAGTTTATTTATTTGCTACAGGTGGATCATTTGGAAATGTTTATGGTTCAGGTGCATCTTCATTAAATGGAAATGCATACATGGATTTTAAAAATGTAACTATAACAGGTATCATTTATGGTGGAGGTAATAATGCACGTTCTAAAATAAGTGGTAATGTTACTATTAATGTAGAAAACTCAACTGCAGTTAATTTATATGGTGGTCCACAATATGGAGATATTATGGGTACAGCAAAATTAACTATTAAAAATAGTACTTTAAGTGGAAATGTTTATGGTGCTGGATATGGTGCTACTTCAAGTACAAATGTAAGACTTGGCGGTCAAGGAACAACAGCAGTTGCTACAGTTTTAAGTGCACTTCAAAGTGGAACAAGTGCTAATAATTGTTCATCTGATGGTTTAACATGTTATGATTCAAATGGAACTGAACTTCCAAATATTAAAAAAATAAGTAATCAGTTTAGATGGTATGCTATATCTGCTAAGGCTAATGAATTAGTTGGTGCGGATATGAGAACAAAAATTGGTTTTATTGATAGTACTTATGAACAACTTACAACTAGATTTTATTTTGGAAATTCTACAGAACAAACTAATGTTACTCATTATCCATATCAAAGTATTTCATCACTTTCAGCAGCTTCCGTTCAAAATGTTGATTTAACAATAGAAGGAAGTACTGTTGATGGAAATGTATATGCAGGTGGAGATAGAGGAAGTGTTACAGGTGATGCATCTTTAATAATAAAAAATTCTACAATAAAAGGAAATGTTTATGGTGGAGGGTATACAGTTTCAAATAATACTGTTGCTGTTTATTATAAAAACTATTGTCTTTTAAATAGGTCATATGTTTACCTAAATAGTAGTGGTAATATAGCACATGCTGGTGAAAATACTAATTATTATCCAAATTGTGGCTCATCAGCAAGTGGTGTAAGAAATGAAAACTTCACATGGAAAAATTATTCATATTTACTGACTAATTCGGCAAGTTGGACTGCTTCTAATAAGTCAGATTATGAGTCATATTGGGGTTCTGGAAGTTCAACTTCAGCTACTGTAATAAATGGAATTGATTATGTAAATAAAGTTATTTATTCGAATACAGCAAATAAAATGGGTACTATATATGGTAATTCAACTATTACAATAAACAATAGTAATTTACAAAAAAATCTATATGGTGGAGGATATGCTGGTATATCAAATGGAAATATAAATATTTCTATAACAAATAATTCAACTATATCTGGTCATGTATATGCTGGTGCTTATTCAAGTAGTGTAGGTGGTAAATCAACTATCACACTTGCTAATGGTTCTACAATAACAGGTAATATTTATGGTGGTGGTGAAGGTGAGACTTCTACAGTTGTTGATAGTGAATTAAATATTTCAGGTAGAGTAAATGGATCAATATATGGTGGCTCATATGCTGGTAAAGTAACAGGTTCAACAATAATAAAATTAAATAGTGGTGGAGTTGTTGCAAATGATCTTTATGCAGGTGGATATGGTGCTACATCAGTATCTAATAATGTAACGACAACAATAACAGGAACAGTAACTAAATCATATTATGGAGGAAGTTACGCAGGAAAAGTTAATGGAACTTCAACATTAAACTTAAATAGTGGTGGAGTCGTAACTACTAATCTATATGGTGGAGGATATGGTGATACTTCAACATTGAATAGTAGTGTTATAAATATAAATGGACAAGCAAAAGCTAATGTTTATGGTGGAAGTTATGCAGGAAGTGTAACTTCATCAAGCATAACTGTTGGAAGTACAGGCGTAGTAACAACTAATATATATGGTGCAGGTGAAGGTTCTACTTCTACAGTTGCTTCAAATAGCGTGACAGTAGCAGGTAGGGTAAATGGATCTGTATATGGTGGATCTTACGCAGGTAAAGTTACAGGAACAACGACAATAGCTGTTAATACAGGTGGTGTTATTGCAAATGATTTATATGGAGGAGGATATGGTTCTTCTTCACAATCAAATAATGTAACTACAACAGTAACAGGAACAGTAACTAAATCATATTATGGAGGAAGTTACGCAGGTAAAGTTACTGGAACAGCCACTTTAAACTTAAATAGTGGTGGAGTAATAACTACTAACATATATGGAGGAGGATATGGTGATACCTCAATATTAGGTAGTAGTGTTATAAATGTAAATGGACAAGCAAAAGCTAGTGTTTATGGTGGAAGTTATGCGGGTAAGGTAACAAATACTTCTAGCATTACAATAGGAACAACAGGTAGTGTAGAAAAGAATATATTTGGAGCTGGAGAAGGTGCTTCATCAAATATTAAATCTACAACAGTCACAGTAAAAGGAACAGTTAAAAAAGATGTATATGGTGGTAGTGACTTAGGAACAGTTGGTGTTGGTGTAATTGATGGTGTAAACAATACAGCAAACATAACAACTTTAGGTTCTACAACAGTTAATATACAAACAGGTGCTAATATTTTAGGCAGCGTTTATGGAGCTGGTAATGGTGCACCAGAAGGTGAAAGTAGTATGCACATTGAATATGGAGCACTTTTTGGACCAACCAATGTTAATGTAACAGGCGGTTCTATTTCTGGAAATCTATATGGTGGAGGTAATAGAAGTAGAGTATTCGTATCAACTGGAAATGCTGTTTCAATGACAGTTAATGGAACATCAAATGCAATTCAAATTACAGGTGCTTTATTTGGTGGAGGAAACTCTGCTGGAGATTCTGGAGTTAATGCAAGTGTACCAACAGTTATTGGAAATACAAATGTTATAATAACTGATAGTACTTCAGCAGATAATATTAAAATATTAGGTGGAATCTATGGTGGAGGAAACTTATGTTTAGTAAAAGGAACAAAATCTGTTCAAATAAATAACTTTGGAACACAATCAGAAGAAGCTATTAAAACATTACAAAGAGCTGATTCAGTTGTATTAAATAATTCAAATATCCATGTAGATAGTGCAAGAGATGTTGTTAATGAATTTGATACATCTGAATATTCAATAAATAGAATTGGTAACTTACAATTTACAAATGGAAGTAAAGTTACAATTAATAAGACAGTTAATTTTTTAAATAATATAACAAGTGATGTAACAACAAATAGTAATGTAAATAATTATTTATATATTAATAATGGTTTATTAACAAAAATTGAAAAAGAAGATAATAGTTATGGTTTAGTAACTGGATATTTCAAATTAGGATTAATTAATTATGCAAGTGGAGAAGGTGGAGGTTTCTTATTTGCTAATGAAAACAGTACAGGTAATTTCATAAGTGCAGATGGAACCCAAAATATAGTTAATAGAGTATATACTAATAATTATAAATATTGGTATTTGGAAGGTAATAGTTATGATTATAGTTTAAAAGTAACAGGTTATACAAAAGCTATTAATTCATATGTTGTAGAATTACCTTTATTACAATTACATGGAAAAGCATTTAATTTATCACTTCAAAGTTCAAGTTATTCTAATACTTTTAGAACATATTTAACTAATAATCCATATGTAGATGTTGTAGTTGGATATAAAACAGGAAGTGCTAGTGCATTAAATGTAACAAGTCCAAAAAATATTTATAATGAAACAAGTGCTAGTACAGCTACGCTTCCAACATTATTACTAGAATTAAATGTAAATAGTTTAAATCTAGAAAATACAATTAGTGGTGAAGTTGTGAACATGGTATTAAGTGATGGAACTGATACTTATAATATCGCTTTAGAGATAAATATTGTTGATCAAGTAATAGGTAATAGTGTATTTACAAATTCAGGTAAATGGTTTAATGGAGTATCTTTAAATGATAATATTAATGTATCAAATGATAGTAGTTATACAGTTCAATTCTTAACTACTTATGTACCAAGATTATATAGTGATATGATAATGACACTTGAAACTACAACTAAATTCTATACTGGTACAAAAATAATAATAGTTGATACAACAGATGAAAATGTAATTAATTATTATTACTATATAGTTACTAGTGATACAAAGAAAATTAATTTAACTCAGTTTAAAAAAATGGGTACAACTAATGTATATTTTGAACCATATTTCAGTAATAAAAGTATAAATGAAAACTTAACAGTTATTATTGATATGCAAGATTCAAGTACACTTGCAGGGACAGGTACAATAATGTTAGGTCATTATTCAAATAATATTGAAATATTAGGTAATACATCAAGTAGTAGTTATATAGTTGCTACTAATCATCCTAGTATGCAAGCTACATTAACTGGTTTTGGTAATGATTATTATAACTTTAATTATAAAGTTACTAATTCATCAAACACTGCTACTGATACATTATCAACTTCTCAATATTTATTAGAAGTAAAACATAAAGATAATTCAACGTTTGGTGTTGGTTCATATGTAATGGTAGGAAGTAATTCGTATGTTCCAACAGCAGATAGTAAATCAATTATATTACCAATATCAACAGGGACTAGTCAATTAAAATATGTTTCAAATATATCTGAAGTATCTAAAAATTTAACATTTAATTTATATCATGGTACTAGTGGTAAAAAATCAAGTGGTGTTATTAGTACTATTAATTATACAGTACCAACTCAGCTTACATATTCATTTGGTATATTAAAAACAATGAATAGAGTTATAGATTTAAATGCAACTCAAATATCTGTACCAATTACTTATAGTGATTTAAGTGGAACAACAGTTACTGCTCAATTACAATCTAAGACAATTAATAGTAATGGAACTTATACTTACACAACATTAAAAGATTATTTAAAGAATGATGATTCAAATGGAAAAGTAACAGTAACTTTATCTAATACAGTTAATTTACAATTAGAAAGTAATAAATTAGAAAGTATGAAAACATATAATGTGTTATTTACTGTTACAAAGAGTAATGGATTCACATTTACAGATAATGTTGAAATAGTAGTTAAATAGAAGACAAATGTCTTCTTTTTAATTTACTATTATGTTAAAATAATAAAGATGGTGATGATATGGTTAAATCAGTTTATATACATATACCTTTTTGTAGTGATATATGTTCATATTGTGATTTTTGTAAAATGTTTTATTCAAGTAATATTGTTAAAAAATATTTAGAAGAATTGAAAAATGAAGTAATAAAAAACTATAAAAATGAAGTAATAGAAACTATCTATATAGGTGGTGGAACACCTAGTTGTTTAAATATTAATGAATTGAAACAATTATTTGAAATTATTAGTTTATTTAATCTATCTAAAAATATAGAATTTACATTTGAATGTAATTTAAATATTGATAAAGAAAAACTACAATTTTTATTTAATAATAAAGTAAATAGATTAAGTTTTGGGGTTCAGTCATTTAATGAAAATAATTTAAATTTCTTAAATAGAAAACATACTAAAGATGATATATTTAATACAATAAATAATGCTAAAAAAATTGGATTTAATAATATAAATATTGATTTAATATATGCTTTACCAAATCAAACATTAAAACAGTTAGAAGAAGATTTAGATTTGTTTTTAATGTTAGATGTTAATCATATATCAACATATTCACTTTTAATTGAACCAAATACAGTTTTATTTAATAAAAAAATTAAAAATATTGATGAAGATTTAGATTATGAAATGTATAAATTAATTAATAAAAAATTAAAAGATTTTAATCACTATGAAATAAGTAATTTTGCTAAAGAAGGTTATGAATCAAAACATAATCTAACATATTGGAATAATTTAGAATACTATGGATTTGGTTTATCATCATCCTCTTATTTAAATAACAAAAGGTGTGATAATACTAGAAGCATTAATTCTTATTTAAATGGAAATTATATTTTAACTACTGAAAATATTGATTTAAAAAGAAAATTAGAATATGAATTTATATTAGGATTTAGAAAAATAAAAGGAATTAATAAAAAAGATTTTTATAATAAATATAATTTTAATATTTTGGATAATAAAGTAATAAATAAATTAGTTAAAGAGAATAAATTAATTAATGATAAATACAATATTTATATTAATCCTGATTATATATATATTCAAAATACAATTTTAGAAGAATTTATTGATTAATATTGAAGATATTTTGTATAAATTGTATAATAAATTAAAGGAGAATAGATATGCACGAAATATTTAAAAAAGAATTAACTTATATAATAGATACAGACGTAAAAGAATCGGCTAAAACAATGTTAGATAAATTACCTGAATATTTCTATGAAGTTCCTGCTTCATCAACAGGTAAATACCATCCAAAATTTGCTTTAGGAGATGGAGGATTAGTTAGACATACAAAAGCAGCTACTAGAATTGCATATGAATTATTGACTAACAAAATAATTGGTAGTGCTTTTACTGATAGAGAAAAAGATTTAATAATTATGAGTGTTATGTTACATGATGGTTGTAAATCCGGATTAACTAAAACACAATATACAGTTGTTAATCATCCATTAATAGTATCTAAATTAATACGAGATAATGCTCCATCACTACGATTAAATGAAGATGATATTAATTTAGTTTGTTCAATGATTGAATCACATATGGGAGAATTTAATAAAGATTTTAAAGGTAATACAGTTCTACCATTACCTTCAAATAAATATCAAAAATTTGTTCATATGTGTGATTATTTAGCAAGTAAGAAATTTTTAGATATAAGATTTGATGAAAATAATAACATAATTGATGATTAGGTGAAATATGAATAAAATAATTGTAATTGAAGGAACTGATTGTTCTGGTAAAGAAACACAAAGTAAATTATTAGTTGAAAAATTAAATAAAAACAATATTAAACCATCATATATTTCTTTTCCAAATTATGATTCACCTACAGGTAAAATAATT
>JAEEGL011619102.1_pt1 | contig 23869 bp, 23 predicted proteins | sample 9134231 | NCBI WGS metagenome assembly JAEEGL01 (sample SAMN16246548, study PRJNA631951) | gut metagenome | biome: gut microbiome; feature: rumen; material: fiber-attached | host: Bos | place: Iran: Karaj | collected 2018-10 | reverse complement strand
TTCTTTGGGAAGTGGAGTCTCGATTATCCGTTCAAAAGATATTAATGATGCATTAAACAGAGTTAATTCTGTTATTCATGGGAAAAAGGGGACTTTTGTCATAGAAGAACTTATTCAACAGAGTCCAGAGATGAGTGTTTTCCACCCATCTTCTATTAATTCCATCAGACTTCGTGTGTTCCGTTTTGATGACAGGATAGAAGTTCTTCCTTCGAATTTCCGAATTGGACGTGGTGATTCAATTGTAGATAATACAGGACATGGAGGTATATCGGCAGCACTTGATGAGAACGGTCTTGTATTGACAGCTTGCGACAGCACAGGTATGTATTATGAAACACATCCAGATACAGGAGAGAAGATTGTCGGTTTTCAGATTCCTCGATGGGATGAGGCTGTTGCTTTAGCAAACAAATTGTGTCAGGTCGTTCCTAAAGTACGGTATGTTGGATGGGATTTGGCTTTAACTGAAAAAGGATGGGTGGTCATTGAAGGAAATGACAAGGGAATGTTTGAAGGTATTCAGATGCCCTTACAAAAGGGATTCCGTCCTCGATTGGAAAAAATACTCTCGGAAATGAATATTAAGCTATGATGATTATCAGAAGAATACAGATGGAAGACCTTCCTGTTCGTGTCGCCTGGATGAATAATCCAAAGGTTTATTCATCTATGCACTTTGATGTACCTATACTTTTGGAAAACACGATTAAATGGTATGATAACAATCTTAAGAAGGACAATCGCTTTGATATTACGATCTTAAAAGACACAGAGATTGTCGCTTTTGGCGGATATACATCTATCGATAGGAGGGTTGGGAAGGCTGAGACATACCTATTTGCAAATCCAATAAAGCATCACCATGGAATAGGAACAGAGGCAAAAATGCTAATGTGTCAATATGGATTTGAGGTGTTGGGTTTAAACAAACTATATTTTGTTGCTAACGAGGATAATTATCCAATCATTCGTGTAAATGAGAAATGTGGTTTTGTGATGGAAGGAAGATTAAGGCAGGAGTACTTGACTGCAGATGGGGATTTAAAAGACATGTTGTATTATGGACTTTTAAAAACAGATTGGGAAAAACAAAAAAAGTAAGATAAATGGGAGAAAAACCAAAAGTAATATTGATTGGGGCAGGACAGCATTGTAATGTTGTCATGTATAATATCGCTGCTGAAGGCAAATATGAAATTGCCTGTATTGCTGAAGTAGATGAAGGGAAATGGGGACAGATGATAAATGGCGTTCCGGTTGTCCCGTTCGTTAATTTCAGTAAGTATGCAATGAACAAAATTGAAGAAGAGTTCCATACAAATCTGTTTTTTATATCTTTTGGAACCATGCGGTGGAGGAAGAAAGTATATGAATTTTTGTCACAGAATGGTTGGGAGGCGGTGAATATCATCCATCCGGATGCTGTAGTGTCTCCTACTGCAAAAATTGGGAAGGGAGTGCTAATTGAGTGTGGATGCTTGATTACTCCGTCACCTGTGATTGGAAATAATGTTGTGGTAAATACTGGTTCACAAGTAAACCATGATAATATTGTAGAAGACCATGTCTATATTGCGTCTGGTGTAATTCTTTCAGGTGGTGTCACAATTGGGAATAATACATTGTTAGATGATGGGGTAATTGTAACACTCGGGTCGAAAGTTGGGAAGAACAGTCTGATTGGAGCGGGAGCGGTTGTGACCAAAGATATTCCAGATGGAGTAGTGGCTTATGGCAATCCGTGTAAGGTTATTCGTGAGAATACTAATATTTGATTATTCTAAGTAGTAAAGAGTATATAATAGTAGTAGGATTATGTCAATTTTTAAAGATAAAACCTTGATGATTACTGGGGGGACAGGTTCCTTCGGTAATGCTGTATTGAATAGATTTCTTCGTACTGATATTGGAGAAATCCGCATTTTCTCGCGCGATGAGAAGAAACAGGATGATATGCGTCATGAGTATCAGGCAAAATATCCCGACGTAGCACATAAGATTAAATTCTATATCGGCGATGTGCGTTCGTTGGAGAGTTGTCGTGCTGCAATGCCAGGGACGGATTACATTTTCCATGCGGCAGCATTGAAGCAGGTGCCGTCGTGCGAGTTCTTCCCCATGGAAGCAGTCCGTACCAACGTTATCGGAACAGACAATGTTCTTACGGCTGCTATAGAGTGTGGGGTAAAATCGGTTATCTGTCTTTCAACGGACAAGGCAGCTTACCCAATCAATGCCATGGGTATCACTAAGGCAATTGAAGAGAAGGTTGCAGTTGCTAAGTCTCGTCAATCTCGTCAGACGAAAATCTGCTGTACCCGTTATGGTAACGTAATGTGCAGCCGCGGAAGTGTTATCCCTCTGTGGATTGATCAAATTCGCAATGGTAATCCTATTACGCTTACCGAGCCTTCAATGACCCGTTTTATCATGTCGTTGGACGAGGCGGTTGATTTGGTCTTGTTTGCCTTTGAACATGGCGAGAATGGGGATATCTTGGTGCAGAAGGCTCCAGCATGTACCATCCAGACACAGGCTGAGGCGGTGTGCGAGCTTTTTGGTGGGAAGAAGGAAGATATCCGCGTAATCGGTATAAGACATGGTGAAAAGATGTATGAGACACTTCTGACAAAGGAGGAATGTGCCAAGGCTGTGGATATGGGTGATTTTTATCGTGTGCCTGCTGACAACAGGGATTTGAATTACGACAAGTACTTCTCGAATGGTGATACCAAGGCTGTGACTATCGAGGAATTTAATTCAAATAATACTCGTAGATTGAATCTGGAAGAGACGAAGTCTAAAATTGCCAGCCTTGAATATATTAAGAATGAACTTGGGAACAAATAATTTTCCTCCTTTTGTGGAGAGGATGGTTTTATAAATAAAGATTATATGGCAAATTTTCGTCAAGATGGAAGGTTAAAACTGCTTATTATTGTCGGAACCAGACCTGAAATCATTCGTTTGGCTGCGGTAATAAATAAGTGTAGAAAATATTTTGATTGTCTTTTGGCTCACACTGGACAGAATTATGATTACTCCCTAAATGGGGTTTTCTTCAAAGATTTGAAGTTGGCAGATCCGGATGTGTATATGGATGCTGTGGGCAAGGATTTGGGGGAGACAATGGGTAATATCATTGCCAAAAGTTATCAACTGATGGTGGAAATTCAGCCAGATGCAGTGTTAGTGCTTGGTGATACTAATTCCTGTCTCAGTGTGATAGGTGCAAAACGCCTGCATATTCCTATTTTCCATATGGAGGCGGGAAACCGTTGCAAAGATGAGTGTCTTCCAGAAGAGACTAACCGCAGGATAGTGGATATTATCAGTGATGTGAATATGGCATATTCGGAGCACGCCCGCCGTTATCTGGCCGACTGCGGTCTGCCAAAGGAACGTACTTATGTCACTGGCAGCCCCATGGCTGAGGTGTTGCATCAGAATCTGGAAGAGATAGAGTCTTCGGATATTCACAAACGATTAGGACTTGAAAAAGGACGATACATTCTTTTGAGTGCCCATCGTGAGGAAAATATCGACACCGAGAAGAATTTCCTTTCACTTTTCACGGCAATCAACAAGATGGCTGAGAAATATGATATGCCTATCTTGTATAGTTGTCATCCTCGGAGCCGTAAACGTTTAGAGGCTTCGGGATTTAAATTAGACTCCCGTGTGATTCAGCATGAGCCACTTGGCTTCCATGACTATAACTGCCTTCAGATGAATGCTTACGCGGTTGTATCGGACAGCGGTACACTACCCGAAGAGAGTTCTTTCTTTACGAGTGTGGGACATCCTTTCCCGGCTGTCTGCATCCGCACCAGTACTGAACGTCCGGAGGCGATGGACAAGGGGTGTTTCTTTATTGCTGGAATTGATGAAAAGTCGTTGTTACAGGCCGTTGATTGTGCTGTTGAGATGAATAATAACCATGATGATGGCATTCCAGTTCCTGATTATGTGAATGAGAATGTGTCGACGAAAGTGGTAAAGATTATCCAATCCTATACTGGAATTGTAAATAAAATGGTATGGCGAAAATATTAGTGACAGGTGCAAAGGGATTTGTAGGAAAGAATCTTTGTGCACAATTGAATAATATTAAGGATGGGAAGGATAAAACCCATCCAGGATTGGCTATTGAGTGTGTTTATGAATATGATATAGACAATACTATAGCTGAACTTGATGACTTTTGCAGAGATTGTGATTTTGTGTTTAATCTTGCTGGTGTAAACAGACCACAGAATCAGGCTGAGTTTATGCAGGGCAATTTCGGCTTTGCCAGTACACTGCTTGACACACTGAAAAAACATGGCAATCGTTGCCCTGTGATGCTCAGTAGTTCACAGCAGGCCTCACTCACGGGCCGTTTTGGAAATAGTGAATATGGTCGAAGCAAAAAAGCTGGTGAAGATTTGTTCCTTGACTATAGTCAGGAGACAGGTGCACCTGTTAAAATATATCGTTTCCCTAATCTATTTGGTAAATGGTGTCGTCCAAATTATAATAGTGCTGTAGCCACATTCTGTAATGCAATTGCGAATGACCTGCCTTATACTGTCAACGATCCTTCTGTGGAATTGGAACTGCTTTACATTGATGACTTGGTTGATGAAATGATGGCATGTCTTGAGGGGTGTGAACATCATTGCGAGTTCGATGGTTTAGAGGTGGTGAATGTCACTCGGAATACACCGGATGCTAAGAATCTTGGAAAGTATTGTTGCTGTCCTATTACCCACAAGGTTACACTAGGTGCTATTGTGGAATTGTTGCTGGAATTTGCTAATCAGCCTAAGACCTTGACTATTCCAGAAATACCCATGGGGTCGTTTGCAAAGAAACTCTACAGCACATATCTTTCATATCTGCCAAAGGAAAAAGTTGCATTCCCATTGAAGATGAATGTTGACAATCGTGGGTCGTTCACTGAATTGGTACATACTTTAAACTGTGGCCAGGTATCTGTCAATATCAGCAAGCCGGGTATTACAAAAGGACAACATTGGCACAATACAAAATGGGAATTCTTTATTGTTGTTGCAGGACATGGCCTTATTCAGGAACGAAAAATAGATTCTGATGAGGTTATTGAGTTCGAGGTTTCTGGCGATAATATTCAGTGTGTTCACATGTTGCCAGGTTATACCCACAACATTATCAATCTTAGTGATAAAGAAAGTCTGGTTACAGTGATGTATTGTAATGAGATATTCAATCCGGAAAAGCCAGATACCTTTTTCCTTCCAGTATAGTCCTTACTATGAGGGGTATGAACCAATCAGCAGAAGTGTTATTTAAGTTGATTCATGTCGCATTAGGCATTGAGAAGAATATCTCATTGCCTAATGTTGTTAATTGGCAAGAAGTTTTTTTGTTGGCCAATAGGCAGGGGGTAGATGCTTTGGTATGGACAGATATGTTATCAGAACATAGTGATGAATTGGGAATTTCAGAGGGGATAAAATACAAGTGGATTGGTCATCAGGCAATTGTCGAAAAGGATAATGGTCGTAGGTTCCAAGCATTAAGGAGTTTGGGCTCACTATGGCAGACAGAAGGAATATCACCTTTGATTCTGAAAGGATTGTCATATGCTGTTTTATATCCTATCCCGTTTCATAGAAAGAGTTGTGATTTGGACAGTTATTTATTCGACCGATGGGAAGATGGCAATGTGATTGTTGAAAGGAATGGTATTAAAGTGAGTAGAAATTTCTATAAAGATTCATCTTTTACATACCATGGACTTCGAGTAGAAAATCATAAATATTGTACGCCGATTAGGGGAGGGAAACAGAGAAAGAAATATGAACTTTTCTTACGCGGTTTGCTGGAAGGTTCAAACTTAGAGAAATTACCAGGAACTTTTTTTTATACACCACCTCCATTATTTAATTTGTTGTTTTTCCTTTCACATGCACAGAATCACTTCCTAAATGAAGGGGGAATACAATTGAGACATGTGTGTGATTGGGGGGTGCTAATGCAAAAGTACACATCGAAAAAAGTCGGACAAAACGATTTATGGGATGATGTTCTACGTTACAGTAGACAATATGGTTTTCATAGATTTTTATTCTCTATTTCTCAAGTGGCAAGAAAGGTTTGTGGAGTACAAATCCCTTTTGAATGTCCAATTAATGAAAAAGCTGATACTGCATTATTGAATGAAATACTATGCCCAACCTGTGAACAAGTGGAGTTTTCAAAAGGGTGGAAGACGAGAAAGATGTTGGTTAAATCAATGATTCAGTCCCGTTGGAAATACAAACTATTTTCAGAAGAGAGCATGTATAAGGTATTGCTGAAATCGGTTTCCTCTTTTTTGTTTGAGAAAAATCCTGTATTAAAAGAAACTTAAAATGGTTATAGATTCTGATATTCTTGATACAATAACAGAACAAGCAAAGCATAATCCGAGATTACGCCAAAGTTATGATTTGAGAAATACCCCGGAAGATGGAAGTCAACGCATGCTTAATGCTTTGGAGCCAGGTACAGTTATGCCGATTCATCGACATAGAGAATCTTCAGAAACTGTAGTGTTGTTAAGAGGTAGCATAAGACAAAATTTCTATGATATTGTTTCTGATGGCGAAAAAGATGATGCCGTTCCAAAACTGAGTGGCAGTTGGGTTTTGGAAGCCGGAGGCAGTTGTGTCGGATGTAATATTCCAGCAGGGCAATGGCATAATCTTGAGTGTCTTGAATCTGGGACAGTATTATTTGAATCAAAGAATGGGATGTGGTCTCCATTAGACGAGAATGATATGTTTGTTATTTGAAATTGGAATAAGTTTGAAATTTGAAGTATAAAGTAATATGTCTGAACGTAAAAGAATTTATCTGTGTCTTGCTCACATGTCCGAGAATGGCATGGAGCAGAAGTATGTAAAAGAAGCATTCGACACCAATTGGGTTGTGCCTCTGGGTCCGAATGTGAATGGTTTTGAAGCCGACCTCGAGAAGTTTGTAGGTCAAGATAAGAAAGTTGTTGCATTGTCATCTGGTACTGCTGCCGTCCATCTGGCACTCATTGCTTGTGGGGTGGGGTATGGTGATGAGGTTTTGGTGCAGAGTTTCACTTTCTGTGCTTCATCCCATCCCATTACTTATCTGGGCGCAACTCCTGTTTTTGTCGATTCTGAAAAGGATTCGTGGAATATTGACCCCGATTTATTAGAGGAGGCAATCCTTGACAGAAAAGCCAAGACCGGACGTCTACCCAAAGCTATCGTCCCCGTGGCGCTGTATGGTATGCCATACGACATTAAGCGTATCATGGAAATAGGGGCGAAGTATGGTATTCCTGTTATCGAAGATGCCGCCGAGGGATTCGGTTCTCGTGTTAATGGTCAGGTTTTAGGTACATTTGGACAATATGGTATTCTTTCGTTCAATGGTAACAAGATGATTACCACCAGTGGTGGTGGTGCTTTGGTATGCCCTGACAAAGAAACCGCTGATAAAATCATGTGGTATGCCACCCAGGCTCGTGAGGCTTATCCATATTACCAACACGAGGCTATCGGGTATAACTACCGCATGAGTAATATTTGTGCCGGTATCGGTCGCGGACAGATGACCGTAATCGACGAACATCTCAAACATCATAAGCATGTGCAGAAAATGTACGAGGAGTTGCTTGCCGATATCCAAGGAGTTACAATGCATACGTCGCCAATCCCGGAGTATGATGCTAATTACTGGCTTTGCACCATGTGTCTCGACCCACAGGTTCGTATCAAAGGTCAGGAGAATGCCTACAAGAAGGTCATCACGGGCGCTGTAGGCGGTGCAGCAGGGGTGATTCATGCTGTCGACTCTGCCACTACCGATTGCCAACCTAATGACAATGTGGAAGCCTTGCGTATGTTTATGGATGCTGCCCAGATTGAGGCTCGTCCATTATGGAAACCCATGCACAAGCAACCAGTCTATAAAAATGCTCCCGCTTATGTCAACGGTGTCAGCGAATCTCTTTTCAAGGTTGGTATGTGTCTCCCTGCCGGTCCCTATGTGACAGATGATGATGTTCGGTATATTGTTGATTGCATTAAGAATGCTATTGAATGCTAAATTGAATAATATGATATTCAATTGATAATCTGACATTCGGAAAAAAACTTGTTTATTATGGATTTTAATCGCTATTTTAAAACCAATTGGCAAAAAATTTTAGCACTTGTTTTCTTGTTTGCTGTCATTGCCTTTTTAGGTGGAATATTGTTTACCTGTGGCTTGGGATTCAGAAAAAGGTCGCCATTTCTCAGAATGTCGTACATGATTATTGCCGTATTATGGGTTGTGCTTTCAATACGAGCGATATGCATAAAGGTACATTTTGGTGATATATGGCGTGGTATGATAGATGAATTGTATGCGAGAAAAGATAAGTATGCACAGGAGATGTATAAAAACTATCAAGAACTAAACTCTCAGTATCCTATGGCAGTTGCTGAATATGAGTCTCATTGTTGGCATCAACACCCTCGTCCCACAAATTCTGAAATAATGGAGTCAGCATTAGCCATTACCGACGTGGAGTGGATTGAAAGAGAGAAAAAAGCACGTGAAAAGGTGGCAAGCAAACACGAAAAGCATAAGAACTGATTCCTCAGTATAGCAAGGATAGGTCCACTCGTCCAAGGATGGGTGGACCTATTTCTTTATATATACCTCTTGTCCGGATACAAACAGGTTTAGAACATAGGTGACAGGAATTTCGCCGATGGGTACAGACATAATGTCTCGGTCCAGGATGACGAAGTCGGCCTCTTTACCCGGCTCTATGCTGCCTTTGTTTCCCTCCTCGAAATAGCCTTTCGCCACCCAGCAAGTGATGGATTTCAGTGCCTCTTCGCGAGTCAGTGCATCCTCCATCTGCCACCCGCCTATTGGGTTGCCATTCAGGTCTTGACGTGCCACGGCGGCATAGAAAGTATAGAGTGGACTGACATGCTCTATCGGGAAGTCGGTACCGTTTACAAACCATCCATTCTGTTCCAGCAGCCTGCGATAGGCATAGGCATTATGCACCCGCTCGCCCAGGCGTTCCGCCGCCCATCCCATGTCCGAAGTGGCATGGGTGCTCTGGATAGAAGGGATGATGCTATTTCTTTGGTAAAGTACGAAGTCATCCGGATGAACCACTTGACTATGCTCAATGCGCCAGCGCCTGTCATTCTTGCCCTTCAAAACGGTCTCGTAGGCACGTAGCATCATGCGCACACCACCGTCACCGATAGCATGTGTGCAGACTTGGAATCCGGCATCGTATGCCATCCGGCAGAGGGAGTCGTAGTATTCCGTCGGATACATTTGTATGCCCCTGTTTCCAGGGTCATCGCTGTAGGGGTCGATTAGATAAGCCCCACGCGACCCCAGAGCTCCGTCGGCATACAGTTTGATGGAACATACCGCCAGCCTCTCTTTGTGCAAAGGACCGTTGGGAAGGAAGTGCTGGAGGGTTGCCTCGTCGGGATTCAACATGACATTCATTTTAATCTGCAGTTCTCCCTGCTGCTGCATGCTGTCTATCAACAATATGTCATCTACAGGAAGTCCGGCGTCCGTCACACCTGTCAGCCCTTCAGCAAAGCAAATATCTTGAGCTGTTTTCAAGGCGCGTCGATGTTCTTCAGGTGACAGTTTCGGGATGGCCGCCTTCACGCTGTCGTAAGGAGCGTCGAGCAGCAGTCCGTCGGGGCTGTCGTAGTGCATATACTGCAGTAACCGGTCGTTCACCAGCCCCATGTGACCATCGATGCGGGTGAGAGCCACATATTTGTCGGGGAACAACTCGTTCAGCCTTTTGTTGTTTGGAAACTGTTTCCCATCCCAAAGATTTTGGTCCCAGCCCCGTCCCAGCAGCCATTCCGATGGGTATTTGCGTGCATGTTCTTGCAGCCGTTCAATCACCTCGTCGAACGATTTGCATCCAACAAGGTCGGCATATCGTACCTTCAATTCCCCCAAACTGTTGAAATGGCAATGTCCGTCCATAAATCCAGGGTATACAGGTGCTCCTTGCAGGTCGCGTGTGTCCTCGGCGCGATAACGTTTCAGAATTTCTTCCGACGAACCCACGGCCACAAACCGGCCATCCTTTACGGCAAAGGCTTCCGCTTGGCTGAAATCGTTGTCAACAGTGTAAACTGTGGCGTTATAAACAATCAAATCGACTTTTTGGCGGTTTTGGCATCCTGTGATTGCGAAAAGGGTTGTCATGACGAGGACTGCTATTGTGTTTTTCATTGAGTGAAACATGTTCATCGTGTATTATTTCAGTTGGAAAATCTTGTCCATCAAATGCCATTTGGCCGCCGACGGTGCCGAAGGGTCACACCCTTGATAACGCGCTACATACGCCTCCCATTCGGCCTGGCGGGGCAGTTTGGCAAGCCGAGCCATGTCGCGCTCCCAATCGAATTCATCGACCGTGTCGCATATCATAAACACCTTGTTCCCATAACGGTAAATCTGCATATCTAAGATACCCACCTCTCTTTGTCCGGCCATGATTTCTGGCCACACATGGGCGTGAACCTCAACATATTTCTTTATCAGCTCGTCGTCATCCACAAGCTCCAGCATCTGGCAATATCGTTTCATACTTGGTCTCTTTTTTGGCTTTTATTGATATAAATAGCATATCCCAGCACAACGGCGAAGCACACCAGCGGGACGGTGAATGAGATATAGATGGAGAAAGTGTCGCTCAGGAAACCCTGCAGCGGGGTGAGCAGTGCGCCGCCGAGAATGGCCATGATCAAGCCTGAAGCACCGATTTTGGCATCCCCCTGCCGGCCTCCACATTCAGCCGTCTCAACATTCTCCAGCGCAAGGCCATAGATGGTGGGGAACATCAAACTCATGAATATGCTGATGAACACCAGAAACCCTACCAACACCCAACCGCTGCCTGCCAGACCTATCACCGCTGCTGTGCAGAGGAGCGACAGCGTTGCACCAAATACCAGCAGGCGCTGGGGGGCGAAATACTTCATCAACCAGGTGTAGACGAACCGCGACAGGCAGAAACCGATAATGGAGACAAGATAAACCGTCGATGCCGATGCTTCCGTCAGCGATAGTTCCTGCATCACAATGCGGATGGTAAAACTCCACACGCCTATCTGGGCTCCGACGTAGAAAAACTGTGCCAGCACACCACCGCGATAACGCTTGTTGGCCCACAACCGGCCGAAGACAGCCTTCAACCCTGTGGTCGACTCTTCGCTATGTTTGCCCGAAGGCATCTTTATCACCAGCATTACTACCAGTATGCCAATCAGCACCAACCCTAAAGTGAGGTAGGTGCCCGAAATGGAATACAGAGATATGTCGCTGAGAATGAAGAATTTGCTCATCAATATTCCGAGGATGGAACCGATGGGGTTGAATGCTTGGGCGATATTCAGTCGCCGTGTCGCCGTTTTTGGGTCGCCCATCGACAGGATATACGGGTTAGCGGTGGTCTCCAACACCGAACATCCTCCTGCCATGATATAGATGGCTATCAGATAGAAACCGTAGCTGGCCGCCTTGGCGGCAGGCATGAAAAGGACTGCCCCAAGAGCATACAGGCTCAGTCCCAGCACCACTCCGCTCTTGTAGCTGTGTTTGCGGATAAAGAGAGCTGCGGGCAGAGCCAGGCAGAAATAAGCCCCATAGAAGGCAAACTGGATAAGCGACGTCTGTGTGTCGCTCATCGACATGATTTTCTTGAACGCCGACAACAGCGTGTCGGTCATATTGTTGGCCAGTCCCCACAGCAGGAACAATGTGGTCACCAGCACAAAGGGTTTCAAATACTGTTTTTCTACGGCTTTCATAGGCTTGCGGCTTATTGTCTTCTGATATGGATAGCGATTGCTTCGGGGTGGTTGTTGCAAAATTGTGTTGCATCATCCACCACCAAGGCCAGATACCCGCCGCCCCCGGCCCCTGGCATCTTCCAGGCGTGTACGTCAGGGTATTGCGAATAGCGGTCGATAAACGGCTGCACACATCCCTGAATCATGGCAGGGAAGAGGCTGGTCTGAGCCTCGAACGAAGCTTTATAGGCGTGTGCAAAGGCGTCGAAGTCCATGCCCATAATGGCACTCCAGCAGTCGTCTGCGGCTTGTGCCAATGCCTGCACTTTGGCTTTGTTGATGTCCATGCCCGTCGTCACATTGCAGTCGGGTTTACGGGGTTCCATGGGTATCATGCATAGGTGACTTTCCAGCCATGCCAGTATCGGTTCGTCGTTGCAAGTCTCAATTTTCTCCGGCCAAAAGTGGTTGTCGTAGTAGTGGCGGCACAATCCGGGGATACAGATTCCGATGGCATCCTGGGCACCGCTGATGATGCCGTCCTCGCGTTCGGGACTGTTCTCGAAGCAGAACACCAGCCGTGCCAGCATTTCGGGGTTCATCTTGGGCAGTTGGAACGGCCAGATGCGTTTAATCTGATTTCTCGTTGACGTGGACAGGCCGCAGCGCTCTCGTATTTCGAATGTGGGAAGCAGCGAGATGGTGATGGCCCACCCCGGAGCGTGGCAGCTCACGTAGGGCTGGTCAATCCAAGTGCCGGCAAGGTCCAGCCGGGTCGGCAGGCCAGTGCCGCGCTCCTCGTTGTGACCGAGTGTGGCTTTGAGGCTGGTCGAGCTGCGAGCCTCCATCCCCTCGTGGGGGGTGCGCTCCAGCACCACATACTCCATGCCGCGTTCGCGGCAGAGTTGCTCTTTGGCTTCCGATGCCCCGTCGGTGTTTACCACCAGCATATCGGGTTTGACGATGTCGAGTGTCGGCACAAAATCAAGTATGCCGCTCCCTTGATTGATATAGGCCTCCTTTACATAGCGGATGGCCTTGACCATAAACAGGCGTTCCTGCTCGGGATACAGTGTCTTGTGTCCTTTGTAGTGCAGGATGGTCTCGTCCGAGCCGATACCCACATACAGGTCGCCGTATTCCGCCGCCTGTCGGAAGAATTCCACATGCCCGCTGTGCAGCAGGTCGTAGCAGCCGCTTACAAATACCTTTTTTGTCATTCTTCATTAACGCTGCATCCGCCTTTTTATTGTGTCGTAACAAACCCTGTTTAAGAAGGGCCGAAATTGTTTTTTCCGGCCTGAAAAAATTGTGTTTTTGCCCCATGGAATGGCAGGTTGTATAAAATTTATTTCGCTGAAATACAGATTATAGAACGGTGTTAGAAAAAAAAATCTTTGTTGTTTGAAAAAAAAATAGTACTTTTGCACCCGCTTTTGAGAGGAAAGACATACTCTTAAACAATTGCAATAAAAGATTGTCCATTGGTGTAATGGTAGCACATCTGACTCTGGATCAGCCAGTCTAGGTTCGAGTCCTGGATGGACAACAAAAGAACAAACCAACTATTTAATTTAAATAGTTGGTTTGTTTTTTTATTTCTCTTTTGTCAGTAAATTGTCGGTTTTTTCCTTTGTAATATAGATACATCTTTCCGGGACCCGTTTCTATTTTCTTCCATGACACGGCTGAGAGACCGTTGTTTTACACTTGTATTACACTTGTTTTACACTTTTAAAGTGTAAAACAAGTGTAATACAGCTTTTCTTCGGATGTTGAAAAATACTTTCCTTCCAACAGTAAGTTGTGAGACGGACAGAAAAAAAAGCCCTGCAGAAAAATCCGCAGGGCTTTATTGCTTTTCGGGCAGTGTCTATTGCCGTGTGCGTTTCATTTCCCACGAGTCTTTGCGTCCGTTGGGGTAGGTGTAGGTCCAGATGAACCATTCATTGTCCAGTCGTTCAATGTCGAAGGTGAACCAGCGGCTGGAGTTGGGCAGGGTCTTCTTTTCTATCAGGTCGGCATAATAGGAGGTCCACTGGTCGGGGGATTCGTTTTGTGGCACCATGTCGAACCCTTCGGCATGTTCGCTGAAGAGGAACTTGCCGTTCTCCACACGCCATTGTCCTTGGCAGTAATACATAAAATTGAACAGGTAGGTTTCAATTTCTGCGGTCTCTTCCCGCCAGCCCTCCGATTCTCTGATTTTGGTGGAGAGGGTGTGGTGTTGAAGAGCGGTGTCGGCATAGGTGCCGTCGGGGTAAAAGTCCAAGGTACCGGTCTCGTCGCAGTGGATGGTGCCGTTGCCGTCGGGGGCAGCATAGTCCCAGGAGTGTGTGTACACGTAATGTCCGGGGATGTGCTGTTCTTCGGGTTTCTGTATTTGGCTGTGCAGTGCCATGGGCAGAACAGCCAACAGGGTGATGACAAGGATACGTCTCATGGTTTGTTATTCTGTTGTAGTGCTGGTGCTGCCGTCTTCTGAGCCCTCTTTCGAGCGGTTCTCCAGTTCCATTTTACCAAATCGCAGTGTGATGCCGGCCGAGATATAGCGGCTGTTGAGGGTGTAGTTGTTGCTTTCGCTCAGCAGGTAGGGGTTGGTGTTGCTGGAGCCTGTTCCTATTGTCTTGCCCCAGTTGAAGATGTCCTGAACATTGATGAAAGCAGAGAGTTTGCGCTTGAAGAAGTCGGCGCGTACACCGCAGTTGAGGAAGTAACGGGCTTTGCGCTCGGCGGCGAGGCTGATAGTGGGGGAGGAGTAGTTGGCCGAGGCGAAGACTTGGTACTGGTTGAAGAGTTTGACCCAGGTGTTTAGTCTTATGCTCCATGATAACTTGGAGTTGGAAATGATGCCTTTTTCGCCTTGGTCGAAGCGGTATCCGTAATCGTAGATGTTAGAGTACAGGCGTACGTTGATGAACCCCGAGGGACGGAAAGTGACGAATGCCGTGCCGCCCACGCGGTAGGAGGAGCCCATGTTGTAGGGTACGGTGAATTGGACGATGCGGTCGAGGATTGGGTCTTCCACATCGGTAGAGCTGGTTAGACTGCTGATCTCGTTGGTGCTGAAACGGGCATATCCCTCAAGGCCGATGTTGCCGAAGGTCATGAAATATTTGTTCCAGCCTATCTCGGCGTTGTGGGTATATGAGTAGGTCAGGTCTCTGTTGCCGATAGAGTAACCGTCAACCGAGTAGCGTTTGTAGGTTGTAATATCCTCTTCACCGGGGTGGCGCATACGCAGCGAATAGTTGATTTTAAAGTTGTGCATGTCTTCCGTGCGGTAGGTCATGTGTATGGACGGGTTGTAGGTTAAGAATCCTCTTGACAGGCTATCGATGGTGAAAGGGTATTTTTCGCTGCCAAAATAACGGAAATCGATATGCTCATACTGGGCACCCATGCCCAGTTCAAGAGTGAAGTTCCCGAACCGGCGGGTCCATTCCACATCCGCTTCCACCGAGTTCTCGGTGTCGTCGAAGTCGTAGCTGCGCAACTCGTCTGTCCTATTGATTGTTGACATGCTGTCAATGACATTGTACTTGCGCGACATCACCTTGTTGCCATAGCCCAAACCGAACGACAATTCACCGTTTTCGCTGTAAGGACGGTTGTATCGTACATCGGCTGATACGTCGTTGTTGTAAAACTTGTCCAGATAGCACTTGTCGTAGTTCTGCCCCAGCGTATATGTCGCGCCGTCGGTATAATACAGGCGGAGAAAGTCCTTTTGGCCGTTGCTGTTGCTGAAATGTTCGTGGATGCTGGCACGGATATTATGCCCGTTGTTGTCAAACTTGTGTGTAAAGTCAATTCCGGCCATACCGAAACCGTTGTTGTTCGAGTTCCTGTTTGTGTCGACGTAACTGTATCTGTCCATTGTCAGCCAGTTTCTACGTCCGCGTTGAAGGGAGTTTTCTCCTCCCGTGTGGCTGTAGTTGAATGAACCCATGAAGTCAATGTCTGTCATGGTATCGATGATGTAACTCACGTGAGCAAAGACATTCCCCGACAGGCGCTTGTTGTTGCTCTCCGACGAGTATTCCTCCGTGGCCGTGGTGTCGTAAGTGCTGTCAGGCACTGCATTGTGGTCTTTTCGGTACATGGTGTTGCTCCATCCGCTGTTGTGCGAATAGTTATAGCGACCACTGGCATAGAGGTTCACCGACAACTTCTCGTTGGCCCAGGTGTATGAGAGCCAGGGCGACACAAAAGGCTGTGTGGCACCGTTTATGCCGAAACTGATAAAGTGGTTGCTCTTGATATAGGCGGAGGTGATGATGTTGATGACCGCCTCGGCGCTGGTGGCGTATTTGGCCGAGGGGTTTGTGATGGTCTCGATGCGGTCGAGGGCATTGGCTGGAAGGGTCTCAAGGTATGTCTTCAGGTTCTCTTCTGTCAGTTTAGAAGGCTTGTCATTCACCCAAATCTCCACGCTCGAAACACCACGCAGGGTGATGTTGCCCTCAATGTCCACCTCCACGCCTGGAGCATTCTGCAGGGCATCGCTGGTGGTTCCAGTCTGTATGGTGGGGTCGTCGGCCACATTGTATATCAACTTCTCGCCATCCATGGCATAGAGGGGGCGTGCTGCGGTTACTTTCACCTCTTTCAACGTGGTGGCTCCCGGGGCGATCTTGATGACTCCGAGGGCGGTATTGTTGTTCACCGTGAACGGTTGCATGATATTCTTGTAGCCGATAGCCGAAACTCTCAACAACATATCACCTTGCGGGACATTGGAAATCTCGAAATAACCGTTAATATCGGTTATGCCTCCTTTCACCAACTGGGTGTCCGTGGCACTCAAAATGGCAATATTGACATAAGGGATTCCCTCGCCGTTCACGCTGTCTTGCAAAGTGCCCACAACCTTGAACACATCCCCCTCACGGACACTTCTTTTCTGTCGCACCTCTTGGGCTTTTTCGGCGGCTTTTTGCTGCTGGTACTGCCTTCTCATTCGTTCCCTGTCGCTCATGCTTGGACGTCCACGAAATCCTCCCGGGGGAGGTCCCATGGGTCTGCCGCCAGGTTGTGAAATGGCTGTTGATGTAATCAGCAAAAAGAACAGCAGGGCTACTGCCGAAAAGAGCTTTTTTCTATTCATTTTCATATAAGAGTTGTATTTTATTACTTTGAGTTGAAATAATATTTATTTGTATTCAAATGGGGCTGATTATTGCTTCATCGCTGAAATTTTTCTTTGTGGGTGAGTGAATATGCCATAAAAAGCAATCATCACCGTGGTCAGCAATTCGGCGCAGGGCACTGCAATCCAAAGCCCCACGACCCCGGCCGTTTGGGGCAGCACCGCAAACGCAGCCACCAAAAACACCACGCCTCTCAATAATGTAAACACTATGGAGGCTCCTGCTTTCTCGATGCTTTGCAAGTATCCTACCATGCAAATGTTTATGGCCATGAAGAGGAACCCCATTCCATAATAGGGCAAGCCTTTAGTGGCAATGCTGTATGCCGTCACATTGCGGTCGAGGAAACACAGCACCATCTGGGGCGAGAGGAAAAGGAACAACAGGCTTACCGCCACACCGACAACTAACGACACCCCTAAACTGAACCTCAATGTGCGGTGTACCCGTTTTTGTTTGCCCGAACCGTAGTTGTAGCTGATAATGGGTTGTGCCGACTGTGCCACTGCGCTGCATATCATGTACACCAGCGGGAAAAGGTAGCAGGCAATGCTCCATGCTGCCACACCGTCGTCTCCTATATGCCGCATAAAAGCCAGATTGCCAGAAAGCATCATCACTGCCACTGCCGCTTCGCCCACTAACCCGGGGGCTCCCACCTTCACCATATATCCTAAATTGCGCATCGTCAGCATCAGGCTTGTCCGCGTCCGTTTCAACCGGTATAGGTGCAGGGTCCGAGTCTTGAACAGCATGTAGTACATCACCATTCCGGCACCCACAATGCCGCCGATGTCTGTGGCCAATGCCGCACCCATCACGCCCCAATGGCAGGGGAAGATAAACACATAGTCCATCACCCCGTTCACCACTGCAGGGATGATGTTTGACAGCATGGCATACTTTGGAGACCCGTCCAGACGGATGACAAACAGCCCCAGTGTTTGAATCATCAGCAACAGACATGTGGGCAGAAACCACAGGTAATACTCTTTGGTCGAGGTGTACAGAACTCCCTTCACCCCCAGCAGTCCAAGCACTGTGTCGGGCAAAAGGTAGCAGAATGTCCCCATCGCCACCGACACCCCAATGCCGGCCATGAAGGCCTGTGTCACATTGATGCGTGCCGCCTTTTCGTTGCCTTGCGACAGATGAATGGCTGCCACTACGCTTGCACCCATCCCCAACATCATCCCCAGTCCGTTGATAAGCATCATGATGGGACCAATCAGGTTGATGGTTGCCAATCCATGCTCGCCAATGCCGTGTCCCACAAAGATGCCGTCAGTGAGCAAAAATGCCATATTGAACAGCATCCCCAGAAGGGTAGGGAAGAAGATGCTGGCGAACAGTTTCCCTATGTTGCTGCTGCCGAAATCTATATAGTCTCTATTGTCGTACATGGTCTACTTGTATCGATTTGGTTTGTCCTGATTTGTTTTTGTTGGGCATGACTAAGGGACTGGGGGCGGCCATTGGTCGTCTCCCAGTCCCTTGACTTTTCCTTCTTAGGGTGCTATTATTTTTCTATAGCCTTTCTGCGCTCGTAAAACTCTGCTCGGGCTGTCGTCATATAGGGGTTCACCCACAGCATCCCAATTCCACAAGTGATGATGCCAAGCAATATCCAGCCAATAAAACTCAAGTCAAGAAGAAATAGCTTCATCTTGTATCCGCTCATCAGTTGTTGGCTGCGGCGCAGACATTCTCTCACTGGCAGCTCTGGGTTGTCGTGTGCTACGTAAGGTGTCAGGGCATAGGAATACCCTTTCACTATGCCGGGTATTATCAACAGCAACGACCAGAGAAAAGTGAACACTGCCACCAGTAGCGAGGCACCGAGCATCCGTCCGTAACGGTTGAATACTCCAAAGGGTTTGGTCACCAAATCCTCGCTGTCCACCTCTCCGCGGATGAACAGCAGGAAGGCAATGCTATAACCAAATGCCAGGGGCAATGCCACCAGCAATCCGGCAATAGGAATCGAACCCGTTATCGACATCACAGCCGAAAACAGCAATGTACACAATACGGCATAGAGCCAATTACCTTTCAAATGACCTAATGCTTCATGCCTTATCTGTTTGTTACTCGGCATGGTAGAGGGATTGATTGTTTGATTTTCTTCCATTGTTTTATATTTTTTCTATTTGCAAAAATACAACTTTTTTGGAGAATACAAACTTTTTCCCGCCATTTTGGTTCCCAAAATACCACTATTTGGAAATAATGTCGTATCTTTGCACCATGAAACGCTTGTCACTATTGTTGTGCTTATGCACCATTGCCGTTGCTGCGCGTCCGCAGGAACTTCGGTTATCTACTGCCCTTCCGCCCGATACCGCGGGGCTGATTATCGATTACCGCTACAACCATTATCAGGTACAGCGCGAGTTATGCCTGCTGGTTGATGTGCCGGACGAGTGGAGAACCGAACTGCATGGCGACGCGATTCAGTCCGATGCCTGGCGTCGCGACCACGGGCGGCAATATACCTGGCGTATCGGGGTTGATGCCACTACCTTCCTGCGCGATGCCGCCTTCTCACTGCCCTACACGCGCGGCTACACCGCCACCGGTTTCTTTGTGAAACCATACGCCAAGCACCTCATCGGGCAGGACGCCCAGATGACCTTCGGTCTTCTCCTTTCGGGCGTGGCGGGCTATGACGGCCTACGTGCATGGCAACCCCTTGTGCGACTCGAATATGAACCGTTCACCAACTTCCGCCTTGTTATGGGTTCCCTCTATGGGACACTCTCCCACGGTCTTTACGAGCCAATGCTCGACCGCGAGCGATACATCTACGACCACCAGGAGGAGGGCGTGCAAATCCTCGCCGACTATTCGATAGGCTCCCTTTTGGGCTGGAGCATGGACACGTGGCTGCATTGGGAAGACCTGCTCGAGCCCTGGCAACCCAAGCAGGAACGCTTCTCCCTCGGCAGTTCCCATCTGCTCATCCTCGGCGAAGGTTTGTGCCACGGGCGCATGACAGTCAGCCTTCCGCTCAGTTTCCTCGGCAGTCATCGTGGAGGGCAGTTCTCCTCGTTGGACACCTGCATCCAGTCCCTCTTTACCGAGAGCGCGGGACTCCGCATCAACCTCGCCACTGGGATGACTTCGGCCGTTGCCCTCGATGTGCCGTTCTTCTTCTTTCAGGACGTATCGCCTACCAAGTGCCTGCCTTATAGTAGCGGCTGGGCGCTCTGGCCTCAACTCTCCTTCGACTGGCAGTTTGCACATGATGTCCCTCGTCCTCCCGACGAGCCGCAGCCCTTCTGGCGGGGCAGTTGGCGTATGTTGCTTCAAGCCGGCTACTGGCAGGGCCACCAGTATATAGCCCCGCGTGGTAGTTACCTCTTCCAAAGCATCAGCTGGCATCGCCCCGACGTTGCCGTCCCAGAGCGGAGGATGGTTACTGCCAAACTGGCTTTCGAAAACCGCTACAACAACCGTTTCTCTCTTGGACTCGACACCGAATACTACTACGACTTGGCTGCCCGTGCCATGGACTTCGCCTTTGGCCTTTACCTCCGCTATGCGGTGCAGAACAAGTGATGCCCCAGATGATTTACAGGCTTTCCGTGACATGCTGTGTGGATTAAAACCAGCAGTTCTTGGAATGAGAATGTCACACCGAATGAGTCAAAAAACTTGCCGTCATTCCACATTATGGCTTTGTTTCTCAAAAAAAATAAAAAAATAATATATTGGGCATTAGGTATATAATGCCCTAAATGAATTTTTTTTTTCTCTCCATGTCACAAAATGCCCCTTTTTTGGCCCTTTATAGGGGTAAATCTTAATGCAGAACTATGCGCAGACAAAAACGCTCAGTCGAGGAATTCACCGCCTTTGTTAAATCCAACGGCGATGTGTTTTGGCATATCTGCAAAGATTTTTCCTTCTCCACCCCCTGGGATGCCGAGGATGCCTATCAGGAAATCCTCTCTTCCCTTTGGCAGTCCTGGCACCAGGCTCCCGGCTCCTCAAAACGCCGTAAGGCCTGGGCGTGCCGTGTGGCCTATAGCACTTTGCTTCACATCAAAAGACAATACTCCAACCAGCCTGGCCGTTTCATCCCCTTTGGGCAGCTCAATCCTGCCATTTCTACTCCAGACTATCCCGACGAATCCGACCTCTACTTTGCACAGCTCATCGGTCTCTTGCCTCAAGGGCAGCAAGAGGTGGTCAAAGCCTTTTACGATGGCTTTTCCTTTCGCGAAATAGCTCAGATGTTGAACATCTCCGAAGTCGCCGTACGCCAACGTCATTCACGTGCAATCCGTAAATTAAAACAATTATATTATGAACAGAACATTTGAAGACCAGTCCCAGCGTTACCGCCACGCGCGGCAGAGGGACTCCTGTCCCCTCAGCGACGACAGTCTCGATGAGCATATCTCCAAGGCTGTCAAGGGCGCGCACGTCGATTCCCTCCCTGACCCCGGCAGAAATCGGGTTCTTTGGTTCGGTGTTCGTGCCGCCCTCATCCTTCTTCCGATAGCGGTTGTTTTTTTCGTCTTTCTTCCCAGTACCTCCGACGACAACGCCCCTGTCCAGGCACGTCAAGCCGTCATCCCCGTCCCCCCTCAGTCACCTGCTGTCGTCACTCCTACTACCCCTCCGGAGTCTGTTGCCCAACAGCACTCTGTTGCACCTTCCCGTCCTGTTGCTTCCCAACAGCCTTCCCCTCCATCCCAACCAACAGCCAGCCTCTTGCCCGACACCCTCGTGCTTTTGCAATCCGACACCCTCGCACCTTCGTTTCCCCCCTCCAACGATGCACTTTTCGCCTCGCTTATCTGCTCTAGCGAAATCTGCGACACTCAGCGTTACCTTTTCCAAATCCGTTATGACTTAAATATGATATAATCCGTCCGTCATGAAAAAGAAACTTCTATTCACCCTTTTGTTGGCCCTGTCTGTCCTCTCGGTCTTCGCCCAGTCCAATGCCTATCTGCGCTTCTCACAGAACCCCAATCTCGATGTCGCCTTTGTCCAAGGTTTCCGCCTCAACGACTCTACAGCTGTCGATGTGACGGTTATCATGGCCAAAGACTCCTCCGCCATGCTCTGGCTCATGCAAGAATTCAACCTCATGGATTACTACATTGAAAAATCATCCCTTCAAAAAAATACTGATCCCAAATCGATTCTATCCAGGAGAGTGTCAAAAGACGACCCTACCATACCAGTCACTCAAAATAACCAAGACGGTGACATGTTAGTCCTTTCCCTGCTTTACAATCGAATCAACATTTACCATATCACCAATCCCAATCAATTATTACCTATTTTAAAAGCATCTTATCCCAAACGTTCCCAAAAATAATCAACAATATTATCATTAATCATCATGAATTCTTGATAATTACATGGCAATTCGGGTTTAACAATCAAAATAACAAACAACAATGAAACACCATTTTTTTTCAACAGCTGTCCACTTTTCGTAAAAAAGTGAGTATTTACTTGGCAGAATAATTTTAAAAAAATTCTATGTCCGACACATCGATTAATACAAAAACCACTCCGCACTCATCAGCCGCCACAAGGAAGTCGGCTGGTTCCTATGCTGAAAAAAACACAACGACAACCAAGTACTCTGCCACAATTCGATGCCGGAAATATTAAAAGCAACAACACCATGAACAACAAAGCAAACAGCCCCGCACAGACTCCTGCGCCGCTGTGCCGGGGCTGAAAGAAGGATGACGGCACGGGGAGCAACCATGACCGGAAAACGCTCCCCGCTGCCCCCCATCCAAGGCATAGAAAGGTCTGACCTTTCGCTATAATAAACATAACGGAACAAGGCCGATTCTATTGTGTGCCTCGGCACCCAGCACAAAAAAAACATTCATTATTATCTTAACAAACAACAATGTCATGAAAAAAACATCTTTTATTTTTATTGTTCTCGTCCTTGCTTGGACGGGACTCAAAGCCCAGGCTGTCGACACACTGCCCTGCGGGGAGCGGCAACCCGACTACTATTACACCCACTGGTACGACACCGCCGACTGGTATCTGAACCCAAAAAAATATGATAATCCTTATGTACCGGGGAGGCCATGGGGTGCTTTCCATTTTAATACCAATGTAGGATATAATACTAACAATGACATTTTCATATACGAACAATATTCCCCTCATCCGTTGAAGGTCAACGGTGTATGGGCCATGCTCTCCCAGACCTCGTCAATGGATCCCAGTCAGCCTCCACAGTGGGGGGTCAAGGACAGCGCTCGGCTGCCCGAATACTTCTACCTCTATGTCCCAAAACCCGGCTTTCAATTCGACACCTCCTCCCCTTGGACGGACACCTCCCGTTGGCTTCTGCGCGTGGCCACCGTAAGGTGGGACACCGCGCACCCCAAAATGCTCTGCCTGAAAAGGACTGCCGACGGCCACCACGAAAACTTCTACTGCCATATCTATGAAGCCTATTTCGACACCGCCGTCACCGTTGAGGGAGAATTCTGGATCGGGGGTACCGCACACAGCAACACCATGAGACCCGAACATCACATCTTTGACCACTTCCCAACCTACTATCTCAGTTACGATACTGATAGATGCGGTAGTCTCGACTCTCCCGATCATAGACACTTGATTTTCGGTTTCGGTCCCGACGGGCCTTTCGGACAAAATCGAAGTTGGATTGTTCAGACAGGGGAATGGGGGCCTTTCGGGGTCATCACCGAAAACCAACGCCATGTCCAGCTCTTCTCCAATGACTCCGCACAAGGCTTGGCGCTCTACTCCGCCTACTACCACGACTCCACCTTCCAGACCATCAAAGCCACCCCAAGGACCGGATTCCACTTCTCGCACTGGAACGACGGCATCACCGACAACCCACGCTCCATC
>JAEEGL010741606.1_pt1 | contig 23869 bp, 24 predicted proteins | sample 9134231 | NCBI WGS metagenome assembly JAEEGL01 (sample SAMN16246548, study PRJNA631951) | gut metagenome | biome: gut microbiome; feature: rumen; material: fiber-attached | host: Bos | place: Iran: Karaj | collected 2018-10 | reverse complement strand
GAAAGGCCGGATCAAAAAAACTGCTTGCATCCTTCCGGAATATGCGCTATAATACAGCAGCTTATCCGGGTGTAGCGCAGCTGGTAGCGCGCGTGGTTTGGGACCATGAGGCCGCAGGTTCGATCCCTGTCACTCGGACCAGATTTGGAGTGTTCGCAAAAGAATTGCGGGCACTTTTTTTATATTTTATAATGGATTTTGCTTATTTAAAAACGCTTGACCTTCCTCAACAAAGGAAGTATAGTAAATTTACATATGAGCTTAGCAAAGAACAGATTTTTCATACACGATTTGCCACACTGCACAGAACACTAAAAAGGATGACATCTGCTGAGTGAAACTGCCTGCAGGTCGACGTTTCATCCGAGTGTTTCCTTCTTCACACGGCATCCGTTGTTAAATAATACATTATGTTAAATATATGGGATATAGTACTGACCGAGCTCAGGTAATACAGCTGATAGTGGAGCAGGAGAAATATCTCAGGCTATCTGAAACCTCTCACATCGTTTCAGATAATCTTGCCAGCGAGATTGAAATCCTTGGAAAGAGTTGTTTGTAAGTTAATAAGGAGAAAAGATCAATGACTTCTTTTATTGGAAAAATATTGCATGTAGACCTCACTACTCATACGAGTATGGTTCGGTCGGTTCCTCCCGAGGTCTATGAGGCGGTGCTGGCCGGGAAAGGGCTTGAGGCGTGGTATCTGTATCGGGAAATACCTGCCGGAGCTGATCCACTGGGTCCGGAAAACATCCTGGCATTTGCAGCAGGCGCTCTTTGCGGTACCGGTGCTTTTCTTACCGGACGCTGGACTGTTGCCTGCAAAAGCCCCCTGACCGGCGGATGGGGAGATGCAAACTGCGGTGGCGTATTTGCCCCTGCGATTAAACAATGCGGGTATGATGCCATTTTCTTCTCCGGGATTTCTAAAGATCCGGTATATCTTTTCTGTGACGGGAATAGCGTTGAAATCCGTGACGCATCCTCATACTGGGGACTTGACGCGACAGAGACTGAGAAGAAGCTTCATGCAGAACTTGACGGCTTATGCCGGAAAAAGCCCTGCATTGCCTGTATTGGTCCGTCAGGAGAAAAATTATCGCTCATATCCGGAATCTGCAACGAGGGAGGAAGAATCGCAGCACGAAGCGGCGTCGGCGCCGTGATGGGGAGCAAGAAACTAAAAGCCGTAGTCCTCGCCGGAGTTCGTCAAATGCCGTGTGCAGATGCGGAAAAGGTTATTACCTTATCAAAAGAACTCGGTAAAAAACTTCTGAAAATGTCGTTGCCGTCCGGCTTGGGTGTCTTTATCGGAACCGGAGGGCGGATGATGGGCCACCTGCCATATATGCCATTGGATGGATCAATGACTGCTTATATGTTTCGCGAGTGGGGGACTCAGGCAAATACTTCACTTGCCATCACCAGCGGAGACGGGCCAATTCGTAATTGGGCCGGAACGCCGAAAGATGTTCGCCTGATGGATACTGTATACAACCCTGAGCATATCAACAAAATTGAGACTGCGAAATATCATTGTTATTCATGTCCATTAGGCTGCGGAGGAAAACTAAACATCCGTGGACGAAAATACACGAGTTATGATGAAACGCACAAACCGGAATATGAGACCATAGAAGCTTTTGGTCCGCTTCTCATGAACTGGAGTCTTGATTCCATTTTCCAGCTCAATGAGCTTTTAAATCGAGCCGGAATGGATACCATATCAGCAGGTAATACCGTAGCTTGGGCGATTGAGTGCTATGAAAACGGTATTTTAACGAACGACCAGACTGATGGTCTGGATCTGAACTGGGGAAATACGGAAGCTATCCTTTCTCTCGTAAAGAAAATGATTGCGCGTGAAGGATTCGGCGATGCACTTGCAGATGGGGTCAAACGTGCTTCAGCAAGGTACGGAGGCAAGCAGTTCGCCATGCATGTCGGCGGACAGGAGCCAGGTATGCATGATGCACGCAATGATCCTCAGCTGGCTATTCATTTTGTCGCAGAACCTGCCCCGGGAAAACATACGGTCGGCATGGGGATCGAATATGGTGCAATGAGCCTGTGCGACATCTGTTCCTGGGCTCCTCCTGCGACGCTGCATCCTAAATCCAGAGACTTGGAAGATATTGATACAATGGCCTTGATCTCAAAAGCAAACGCATGCTATACCATGCTTGTCGACGGTGCAGGCGGTTGTTACTACGGACAGATGATGGGCGTACATATGTGGAAACTCGTTGAGTATCTTAATGCGGCTGAGGGATGGAGTTACGACGGGGATCATTATATGCGTATCGGAGAACGGATCCAGACCATTCGCCAGCTCTTTAATATTAAACACGGCTACAAACCTTCGGCAGTAAAATTGCCGGATCGGATGCTCGGTATTCCACCGCTGACGTCCGGACCTCTTAAGGGTGTTACGCTTCGCAACCGGGAGCAGGTTTCAGCTCACTGGAAGTCATTTGGATGGGACGAGAAGACTGGAATACCGCTTCCTGAGACTGTACAAAAGCTTGGGATTGATGCGTTGATGGAGGTTTCAATAGAATGAAAAGACCCGTATTTAATTACCATGATTGTGTAAGCTGCGGGATCTGTGCACAGGCATGCCCGGTATCTGCTCTCGGTATGATGAAGGAAGGGAAGAGCGGGAAATACCGCAATATCTTTCCTGAACTTATCAATAATAAGTGTATTTCTTGTGGGCAGTGTGCAAGGGTATGCCCTATGGAAGTCATCAGTTTGAAGGAGATAAGCGTATGAGAGTAAAGATACTGCCGCCATACGGATGCGACCGCAGCATGTTGGATGAGAGAAGTTGGGCTAATATGGCGGAGGGCAGTACACTTCGAGATGCTCTTCGTCTTATTCACTGTAATTCCGTGAAGGCAAAGCTTCTTCTGCTGAGTGTCAACGGAGAGCGCTGCCCACTGGATCGTGAGCTTCATGACGGTGATGTTGTCGGTTTCTTTTTTCCTGTTTCAGGAGGCTGAAGCAACCGCAGCGTAAACCAGTTATTTGCAGTTTCGCTTATTGACAGGTCTTGAATTGTTCTGTATACTGAGAGTTAAGATTTTGTTCATATTTGGTCAAGATATACAGATGTTTTTTCCTTCGTTCTCTATATATTGGAATTGACTGCAATATGGACAATATAAAAAGTGGAGGGTTTGGAAATGAGTATTACAGAAAGGAAAAACATTGGGAGAAGACCCCTGCGTTTTTTCACGTGTTTGGTTCTTGTGCTGTTTATTACGGCACTTACCATGCCTCTCTGCATGGCTGACGGGGGAACTACGCAAAATGATTGGGATATTTCTGAGGTAAAGAAAGGTGTTGTACGTATTTTTTATGCGGATAATCTGAATGATCCCTCCGTATCATGGACCGGTAGTGGTTTCGGTGTCGGAACAGTTGGTGAAGAAACTGATGTTTTTATTACAAACCGTCATGTTGTGTTTGACGATGAAGCAGGAAAGATTGTTGATAAAGTATATATTCTGCTCGACAATGAGGCAGTGAAATATGTTGAGACCGAAAGGGATGTGTATCTTGAGATTAATCAGAAGCATCTTGTAGAATGCAAAGTGCTGTTTCCAACAGATTCGGATCCAGAGTACCCTGATTATGCTGTTATAAAAGCTGAGCGCAAGGTAGAAGGGAGAATTGCCCTCCCGCTTCTTTGGGCTGATGAAGTCAAGGACGGAGCAAGTGTATGGGCAGTAGGCTACCCTGGTTCCGGCGATTTTGTTCGCAATGTTGAGTACACCGACGATGGCGGTAGCTATAATTATGAAGCAGATATTGAAAAGTCCCAGCTGACAAGAGGAGAAATATCTTCCAGAGGTCCCAACAAAAGACATGGCGGTACCTACGAATTGACACATACGGCTCAGATTAACCACGGTAATTCCGGCGGCCCATTAGTTACTGATGATGGGCAGGTAATCGGTATTAATACCTACGCATTTAATCAGGCTTCCGAGGAAAGTGTACCGGAATTCGGTCTTTCTGTTTATATCGACTATGCCATAGATCGGCTTGATAAACTCGGGATTGCATATAATGTTTATCCTGATATGGAAGAAGAAGGACCGAATCTTCTTCTAACAGTAATCATTGCTGTCGCAGTCATCGCGTTGGCTGCAATTCTTGCGGTCATTTTTGTGAAGAAAAAGAGAGCCAGTACAGCATTCCGTCTTCAGGGGATCTCTGGTTATTACAGCGGAAGAAGGTTCCCCGTCGATTCACAAATCCGTTTTGGAAGAGACCCATCTGTGAATGATCTTGTTTTCCCTGAGGGACTTGGGGTCAGTAGAGTACATGCCAGAATCTATATTGATAAAGACGCTCTGTATCTCGAAGATCTCGGCTCTTCCAATGGCACTTTCTTCCAGGAGCGCAGGCTCGTTCCGAATCAGCCTGTACAGCTTCACCCAGGCGATAAGTTCTATATTGCACAGTCTTCGGAGAGCTTCCGAATTGACTTGAAAAACCTCTAATTTAATGAGGAGGGAACCAGATGAAAAAACAAAGTATTAAACTAGGAGCATGGAGACAATTGCTGTCAGTGGCGCTTGTTTTAGTTTTTCTAACCATGTTGGTTACGCCTGTCACTGCATTTGCAGCAGGCAAGAGCGGAAAAGAAAGTCAGCTTGAACCGTATTTTCATCTCACTGTAGACAGTTCCGGTAATCCGAACGGCATTGCTGTTATGGTAAATATTCCGAATAAAGGCGTATATGCATTTGCTGGTGCGATTACAAAAGATGCATATACGAACAAGAGTTCCATGTACCTGTTAAATGTTGCTAACAGCCAGGTTTATGCTCTGTCGGTCGAAGAAAAGCTATCCGATTCCATCTACGTGTGGAAGGTTGTCGGAATAAGTTCAGGCGCCGGAGCAAGTATGGGAGTACTCAGCGCCGCCGCTCCTGTTTCCGGGGAACCTGTTACCGCATGTTACCTGGGGAGTGAGTTGGAATATCTTTATGACTCAGTATCTGTATCTGGAAATGCTGAAGTTTACGACGATGGAAGTGCGCTGTTTGAATTCAATTCTTCTCTTACTGATATTGCGGTTGCTCCAGGATTTCTTTGGAACGCAAATAATCAATGTGTAGGTGTGATTGTCGGGGTTAAAATTGCTTACACAACATGGTTTGATTCCGCTCTGTTTAACAGAAGCAATACCGGTTCAGGAAACGGCAATGGAAGCAATAATGACGGTGGAAACAATAACGGCGATAACAACAATGGAAATAACAACGATGGTAATCAGCCGAATGGCCAGGTGAATCACAGCAGCAGGGATAAGGCGTTTGACAGCAGTGCTACTGCTCTTCCGGAACATGACAGCAGTTCAGTGCAGAAGCTGGAAGAAAAGAAAAACCAAATCGAAAAACAGAAAAAAATCCAGAAAGCAATCATTATCGGATCTGTTGTAGCAGTAGTTGCGATTGCTGCAGTGGTTGCTGCACTTCTTATCAGAAGAAAGAAAGCAATTTCGGGAGTGAGCGGACCTGCAAGCTATGCTCATACGGAGCCGGTTCCCACTGGTGTTCCAGTACAAAATCAGGGAGGTTCCGGACGTTTCGGTGTCTCACTATCCTGTAAAAGAGGTTACTATGACGGACGGATTATTCCGATTACAGAATATATGACATTCGGGAGGGATCCTTCCTGTACCGTAAGATATCCTGCAGATTATGCCGGTGTCAGCAGAAATCACGCAACGCTGCGTGTTCAAAGTGGAAAGCTGATCCTGATTGATACATCCTCGACCGGCACCTTCCTTAAACGGACAGGCGCCGCAATCCCGAAGGGACAGCCGGTTCAGATCGGTGTTGGTGATGTCTTCTACCTCGGTGATCAGAATAATCGCTTTGAAGTCGTAAGATCATGAATAATTAATAACCGGGAGCTTTATGGCTCCCGGTTGTTTGACTTTTAAAATTATTTAATGTTTTGGAACATAGCCTGTGGATTTCTTTCGTGCTTTATCTGAAGAATGCGAAGAAGTCTTTTTTTCTTTCCGCTCAGCTACAGTTTCGGTGTCATCAATATTCGGCCTTAGTTCGCTTTTTATAGAGGCAGGCTCATCAGCTATGGGTTCTTTTCTGAAATAGCCTCTGCCAGCGCTGCCTCCGATACCGGCATCCAGCAGAAAGTCACAAAATGCGCTGTCACCACGACGGTTTTCGAGAAAACGGAAAATCAGTTGCGTAATGATTGCAGCGAGAAATCCGGAGAATATACCGATCAACAGAGCAAATAACACATCGGAAGGATAATGCGCCATCAAATAGTTGCGTGAGAACATCATAAGGATAATCCAGACCACGCCAGGGAATACCCATCGTTTCCCACGCATCAGGCACAACCCGGTTACGCCGGCTGCAGCAGCCGTGACGTGTCCCGATGGAAAGGAGAAACCATCCTCGAAGGGAGCACCTACATATTCCCACCACTGTCTGTAGAGATCAAGTGTCTCAAAGGGCCGGGGACGTGCGATAAGATCTTTCAGGATAATGTTTGTGATTAAGGCACCGCAGCATACGGCTCCGAAGATACAGACACCAGTTCGTCGAAAACGCGGAAACAGCATGAGCAGCAGGGCAAGAATAAAGAACAGGATACCCTTTTCCCCAAGAAGGGTAACCAGTTTTGTCAATGGGGTCAGGACGGAGCCTGCAAGCTCTGCAAGCTTATGAGCAATGCTGAGGATCGTCCGATCATAGCCGGCAAAGACCGAGTTTAACCATACAGCGTCAGCTGTCAAACTCATATATGCAACACCTTCTTTTGCTTTTTGACACATTATACAATTTTTCAATTGAAATGGCAAGGTATAAATGAAATTACACAAATGCATGAAGCGGATTCATTGATAGCATGAGAGAATATTGCCAGTACCCTGACAATATAATTTGACAATAAATTAACGTTATATTATAATTAAACATGTAAGTAAGAACAGCAAAGTGCCATATCAGCATATTGTTTTCAATTATATTCTTTTTATTTTGATTTCCATGTATTTTGCCTTGCATGGAAAGACAAAACGTAGTATGATAAACAAGTAATTTTCAGGCAAAATATACATTTCCGCCTGATATGTTTCGTGCGGAAAAAGCAAAAATCAGGATATTTAACAAAAGGGAGGTGTGCCAATGTCGTTTGAAGCAATCAAAGGGATCAGTGATGCGGAAACTCTGGCGAAAGCGAGAATCGCGGAAGCGGAACAGCAGGCCAGACAGATGCAGGCGGATGCCGAAGCTGCAGGAAAAGCGGCACTTGAGGCGGCAACCACAAGAGCAGAAAACGAGCTGAAGGAGCTGCGAAGAAAAGCAGATGAGCAAATTGCCGAAAAGACGGCAGCAATGGACAGCGAGATCGCTGCTGAAGCGGAGCAGCTTCGGCAAAGCGCTCAACTAAAACTGGGCGAAGCAGCAGCGATTGTCGTTGAAAGGATCGTGGGCGGATAATATGGCTATTGTAAAAATGAAAAAGCTCCGGCTCATGGCGATCCGCTCAGAAATGGACGAGCTTTTGCGTGAGTTGGAACGTGCAGGATGCGTTGAGTTTTCAGAGCTGGATGATGCTCTCATGGATGCAGGGTTAAACCGTGAAGGAACTGAGTCTCCGGGGCTGCGAAACATGCATAACCAGTTTCTGAACGCTATTGCTCTTCTGGACAGATATGCTCCGGAAAAGAAACCGCTTCTCAGCGCCAAACCGGAAGTGGAAATCGACACACTGCTCGATGAAAGCGGAATTGAAGAGGCGCGGAAAAAAGCAGAGTTTATCAACGGGTTGGAAGAAAAAATCAAACGACTGACAGCTGAGGAAAACCGTCAAAATGTGTTGATTGAATCCGTCAAACCGTGGCTTGAGCTGGACCTTCCGCTTGATACATTGGCAACGGAACGCAGTTCGATCCTGTGGGGCTCTCTTCCTGCCCGCGTGGAACTTGATGAAGTAAAAGCGGCTTTAGAGGCTGCCTCGGAAGAATCGGAACTCTTTCTCATTTCTTCTGACAAGTCCACGAACTATGTCCTGGTGGTTTGTATTCATGAGGCGCTTACCGCCGTGCAGGAGAGTCTGAGGCCTTTTGGTTTTACGGCTATCACGTTTGGGGGAGAGAACACAACAGCGGCTGAAGCAGATGATACTGCCCGAAACAGGCTGACCGTTCTAGCAAGTGAAAAAGAAGCTGTCACCACAGAGCTTATCGGGCAGGCACCGAACAGAGCTGATTTAAAGCTTGCCGCCGATGTAGTTTCGGCAAAAATCGCCAGGGCAGATGCAGAAGGAAAGCTTATGGGGCTTGACAGCACAGTTGTGATGCAGGGCTGGATCCCGGCAGAACGCGAAGCAGAGCTTGTCAATGTATTTGAGCGCTTCGGCTGCGCATGGGAAACCGAAGATCCGGATCCTGAGGAGTATCCCGACGTACCTGTCGCGCTAAAAAACAATAAAATCACCGACGCACTTAACATGGTTACAAATATGTATTCACTCCCGGCATATGACGGAGTTGACCCGAACCCGTTAATGGCCCCATTCTTCATTCTGTTCTACGGCCTCATGATGGCGGATATGGGCTATGGATTAATCATGATGATTGCAGCCTTGGTTGCTATGGCAAAGATCAAGCCAAGAAAAGGTACTCTCTCATTCTGCAGGTTGCTTCTGTACGCCGGTGTCTCTACCTTTGTTATGGGAGCTCTGACCGGAGGCTTCTTCGGAAATGCCCCGGAACAGATCGGCAAGATTCTGGGAAAACCAGAGGGATGGGGCGTATTGCCAAGTCTCTTTAACCCAATGACGGACAGCATGGTTGTGCTGATCGGATCAATGGTCCTCGGAATGATCCACCTGAATACCGGAATGGTTATCAGCACCGTGGAAAAGATCAAGAAAGGAGACGGAGCATCAGCTCTCTGGGAAGAGGGGGCACTCTGGGTTGCTTTGGTCGGTATTATCCTCTTCGCGCTGAACAAAACCATTGCACCAGGTATTCCGGCAATCATCGGTAAGGTTATTCTGATTATAGGCTGTGTGATGGTCCTGTATGGCGGGACCCGCGGAGCGTCTGGTTTTGGAAAATTCACCAGTATTTTCGGGACACTTTATAATACACTTACCGGATGGTTCGGAGATATTCTTTCCTATTCGCGTATTATGGCGCTGATGCTTGCTGGATCTGTTATTGCAACAGTTTTCAACACCATCGGCGGTATCGCAAATAATCTTATCTTTTTCCTGATCATTTTCCTGATCGGACATGCTTTGAACTTCGCATTAAATCTTCTGGGTTGCTATGTACACGACCTTCGACTGCAGTGTCTGGAGTATTTCGGCAAGTTCTACAAGGATGGCGGCCGTGCGTTTGCACCGCTTGCTGTCAACCCCAAATATTATGACACAGTCGAAAACTGAGCAGCTGATTCAAAAAAACTCTGAAATTTCATTATTTATTCAAGGGAGGAAACAAAAATGGAATTCTTGTTTGCACATTCCGGTCTCGCAATAGGTCTTCTCGGCGCGGGCCTCGCCGCATGCCTTGCCGGCGCTGGTTCCGGTATTGGTACAGGCTACGCCGGACAGGCAGGCGCAGGGCTTGTAACTGAAGACCCGAGCAAATTCGGTAAAGTCATGATTCTCCAGGTCATCCCCGGTACGCAGGGCCTCTATGGACTGGTCGTATTCTTTGTTGCGATCATGAATATGGGACTTTTAAGCGGTACGGCTGCTGACCTCAGTTTTGTTGACGGATGCCGCTATTTTGCAGCCTGCATGCCCATTGGCATCGGTGGCCTTGTGACAGCCAAATATCAGGGAAAAGTAGCTGCCGCGTCAGTTAATCTCCTTGCCAAGAATCCGGACCACTGGTCTAAAGGTATGATCCTTTGCATCACGGTTGAGTTCTATGCCATTCTTTCCCTTCTGGCTTCCATGATGATGTTGCTCTTTATCTGAGCATTTCTCCGTTTTCCCTATTTGAGAAAGGAGAAGTAACATGACAGGAACCGAAAAAATAATAGCGCATATCGAAGCAGATGCTAAATCGCAGGCAGAAGCGATACTTGCAGCAGCAGCGGCACGATGTGCGGAGATTAACTCGAAATATGAACTCCAGGCAGCTGAGCTTTATCAGGCAAAAATCCGTGAAGGTGTAAAAGCCTGCCAGGACAAGGAAGACGGCGCGCTGCGTATTACCCGTATGGAGGCTCGCAAGTCTACGCTTGCTGTTAAGCAGGAAATGGTTTCCAAAAGCTTTGATATGGCGTTGAACCAGATCATCTCGCTTCCGAAGGATCAGTATATCGCTTTTTTGAAGCGTCTTGCGCTTCAGGCGAGCAGCACAGGGGATGAGGAGGTTCTTTTGAATGCTCGTGACCGCGAGTCGGTAGGTGAAGAGCTTCTGTCTGCGATTAATTCGGAGCCGGGAAAAGCCCTCACCCTTTCTGACGAGACAAGAGATATCGCCGGAGGTCTGCTTCTGCGCAGAGGCAATGTGGAGGCAAACTGTTCAGCAGAACTTCTCGTAGATCTTTCTCGGTCTGAACTCTCTTCAAAGCTTGCGAACGTGCTCTTCAGCTGAGTCCATCGAGAGGAGGACAAAGCTTTGAACAAAGAAGATTATCTGTATATATCATCTCTTCTGCGTGCACGGGAGACGCGAATGCTCAGCCGGGATAAGGCGGAACACATGCTTGATACTGCTTCGTTTGAGGAAGCTGCAAGACAGCTGACTGAGAGCGGATACGAAGATATGTCCGGTTTCAGCATCAAGGGAATAGAGGATGCGCTGGCCGTACGCAGAGCAGATGTGTTCCGGGAGCTGGAAACGCTTGTTCCCAATTGTGAGGTCCTCGATCTGTTCCGCTTGAAATATGATTATCACAACGTAAAGGTTCTGATCAAATCTGATGCCATGCTTCAGGATGACCGCTCTCTGCTTTCAGAATCAGGGCGGATCTCAACGGAACAGATGCGAAAGCTCTTTCAGGAGGATCGTCTGAGAGATTTACCCGGAGTACTGGGCTCCGCTGCACAGGAAGCAAAAAACCTTCTCGCGAGAAGTTCAAACCCGCAGCTTTCTGATTTTGCATTGGACAGAGCATATTTCGGAGAGCTCCAGCAGATTGCAGAATCTCTTGACAGCGATTTTGCCAGAGGCTATGTCTCAATACTGGCTGACTCGACCAATTTAAGGTCAGCAGTGAGAATTCAGAGAATGGGGAAGGACATTGGCTATCTGAGGGAAGCGCTTGTTCCCGGAGGCAGCATCAGTGAGGACCGCATTGCCGTGGGGATCTCTGGAGATGGGATAGCGGCACTTTTTGCCGGCACGGGACTTGCAAAGGCTGCACAGCTGGGCGCTGATGCTGCTGGCGGCGGAAAGCTTACAGACTTTGAACTCGCCTGCGATAATGCAGTTGCTGCTTTTCTATCGGATGCCAAACGAGCTTCCTTTGGTGAAGAGTGTGTAATCGCATATATTGCCGCGACGGAGTCTGAGCTGACAGCGGTCCGTATGATCCTGACTGGCCGGCTCGCAGGAGTTCCTGCAGATACAATTCGGGAAAGGCTGCGTGAATTGTATGCTTAAAATTGCTGTAATCGGCGGAAACGATACTGTGATCGGTTTCAAAGCGGTTGGCCTTGAGGCATGTCCGGCTTCTAATGTTGAAGAAGCACGTCAGGCTCTTCGCGATCTTACAAAGGAAGGCAGCGAGTATGCCATTATTTACATAGAAGAAAAACTTGCCCAGGCGCTTCAGCATGAAATCGATAAGTTTAAGGACATTCCGACACCTGCCATCATCCTTATTCCGGGAAGAGAAGGTTCTCTCGGTCTTGGACAGACAGCTTTAAAGGCAGCAGTGGAACGCGCTGTCGGAACCAACATATTGGGTGACTAAATCGGAAGAAACCAGGAAAGGAAGATTGATCAATGAGCGGAAAAATAACCAAAGTATCCGGCCCGCTGGTCGTTGCTGAGGGCCTCGCTGATGCAAACGTCTCGGACGTTGTGCGTGTTGGCTCTCAGCATCTGATCGGTGAGATTTTGAATATGACCGGTGACCGTGCGTCGATCCAGGTCTATGAGGAAACATCTGGTCTCGGGCCGGGAGCTGATGTCGTTACAACCGGAATGCCAATGTCTGTTGAGCTCGGACCCGGCATGCTGGATAACATTTATGACGGTATTCAGCGTCCTCTGCCGGAGATGCGTGCACTGACCGGTGACTCTATTACGAGAGGTACAGACGTTCCGGCTTTGAATCGTGAAAAGGTGTGGGAATTTGTCCCAGTAGCAAATCCGGGAGATATCCTCACCAGCGGAGATGTACTCGGCACCGTTCAGGAAACCAGCGCAATCCTTCATAAAATCATGGTTCCGCCCGGACTGAAGGGAAAAGTAAAAAGCATAGACACCGGCACACACAAGGTAACTGATGTTATAGCGGTAATGACCGATGAGAAGGGACAGGATCATGAGCTGACAATGATCCAGCGCTGGCCTGTCCGTATTGCCCGTCCCTATACCAGAAAGTATGTTCCGAGCCGTCCGATGAACAGCGGCCAGCGCATTATTGACACGCTGTTTCCGATTGCAAAAGGCGGAACAGCAGCTGTGCCGGGACCGTTCGGCTCAGGAAAAACAGTTGTTCAGCATCAGCTTGCCAAGTGGTCTGACGTCGATATCGTCATCTACATCGGCTGCGGTGAACGCGGAAACGAAATGACTGACGTTTTGATGGAGTTTCCGGAACTGAAAGACCCGCGCAATGGTGAACCCCTCATGAAGAGGACCGTACTGATCGCCAATACTTCAGATATGCCGGTTGCGGCTCGCGAAGCATCAATATACACAGGAATTACCATCGCAGAATACTTCCGCGACATGGGTTATGATGTTGCAGTACTCGCAGACTCCACATCACGTTGGGCAGAAGCACTTCGTGAGATGTCGGGACGTCTGGAAGAGATGCCTGGCGAAGAAGGATATCCTGCCTATCTGGCATCACGTCTTGCTCAGTTCTATGAACGTGCGGGCGTTGTTGAGTGCCTCGGAACAGGCGATCGTCAGGGATCTGTTACCGCAATCGGTGCCGTCTCGCCTCCAGGCGGCGACATATCTGAACCGGTCTCACAGGCAACCATGCGGATTGTTAAGGTTTTCTGGGCGCTAGATTCTTCCTTGGCATATGCTCGTCACTTCCCGGCAATCAACTGGCTTACTTCTTACTCCCTTTATATTGACACGCTGAAGCCCTGGTACACCGATCAGTTTGGTGAGCGCTACATGCAAAACCGTGAAAGAGCCATGCATATTCTCCAGGAGGAAGCGGAGCTTCAGGAAATTGTCCGCCTTGTCGGTCAGGATGCGCTTTCCCCTGAAGATCGGCTGACGATGGAAACCGCAAAAATGATCCGTGAGGACTTCCTTCAGCAGAACGCGTTTGTCGATGAGGATGCTTACTCCAGCTATCTGAAGCAATTCCGACTCTTGGATATGGTTTTGAAATATGATGTACTATGCCGTGATGCACTGAGCAAAGGCTGCGAGATGAACGGACTGTTCGCAATTGATAGCCGGGAGAAGATTGGACGTGCGAAAATGCAGGATCCAAACAATTTCACCGATGCATACGATGCTATTGAAAAAGAAATGAAAGCAGAAATCGATGAATTGATTTCGGGGGGTGAGGAGTCATGATAAAAGAGTACAAGACAATACGTGAAATCGCCAGCCCTCTGATGATAGTTGAACATGTTGAAGGTGTTACTTACGACGAACTGGGAGAAATTGAACTTCCCAACGGTGACATCAGACGCTGCAAAGTTCTTGAAGTAGAAGGTGACAGAGCTGTTGTGCAATTGTTTGAAGCAGCACAGGGAATTAATCTAGCCGCTTCGAAGGTTCGTTTTCTTGGACATCCACAACAGCTTGCCGTATCAGAAGATATGCTTGGGCGAGTCTTTAACGGCATGGGAATGCCGATTGACGGCGGCCCTGAAATCCTGGCGGATGATCACAAGGACATCAACGGTCTTCCCATGAATCCTGCTGCCCGCGCTTATCCGGCGGAGTTTATCCAGACCGGAGTATCAACCATCGACGGGCTGAATACCCTGGTTCGTGGTCAAAAACTCCCGATCTTTTCAGGATCTGGTTTGCCGCATGCTGCGCTTGCAGCACAGATTGCCCGTCAGGCGAGAGTTCTGGGGGATAATGAAACATTCGCTGTCGTATTTGCTGCAATTGGCATTACTTTTGAGGAGTCAGAGTATTTTATCAATGACTTCCGCAGAACCGGCGCTATTGACCGTACCGTAGTATTTTCAAATCTTGCAAATGACCCGGCGGTTGAACGTATCGCCACTCCGCGTATGGCGCTGACTGCCGCAGAATACCTTGCGTTTGAGAAGGACATGCAAGTACTGGTTATCCTGACGGATATCACCAACTATGCCGAAGCTCTCCGTGAAGTATCCGCAGCAAAGAAGGAGGTTCCGGGACGTCGCGGTTATCCCGGATATCTTTATACTGACCTTGCAACACTCTATGAACGTGCTGGACGTCGTCAGGGCAAGAAGGGGTCAATTACCATGATCCCAATCCTGACCATGCCCGAAGACGATAAGACTCATCCCATTCCGGACCTGACTGGATATATTACGGAGGGTCAGATCATTCTCAGCCGCGAATTACACCGCAAAGGCATCGTTCCTCCGGTAGATGTGCTCCCAAGCCTGAGCCGTCTGAAAGATAAAGGTATCGGCGTCGGTAAAACACGTGAAGACCATGCCGGAACCATGAACCAACTGTTTGCAGCTTATTCCAGAGGTAAGGATGCCAAGGAACTCATGACAATCCTCGGTGAAGCGGCTCTGTCCGATGATGACAAGCTTTTTGCAAAGTTTGCCGATGAGTTTGAAAAACGCTATGTTTCTCAGGGCAACACTACAAACCGCAGCATTGAGGAAACGCTCAATATCGGTTGGGAACTTCTGAGAATTCTCCCGAAACGTGAACTAAAGCGTATCAAACCCGAGTTCATCGAGAAATACCTCCCGGAATAATAAGGAGGTGAGCTGTTTTGGCAGGAACTGCCGTAACCCCGACCAGAATGGTCCTGAATCAGCTGAAAGGACGCTTGAAGACAGCAAGACGGGGACATAAACTGCTGAAGGATAAACGCGACGAACTGATGCGCCAGTTTATGGATATCGTGAAAGAGAATAAGGTGCTTCGAGAGCGTGTTGAGAGAGGCCTTACAGCTGCATTTTCCTCCCTGCAGGTTGCAAGCGCTATTATGTCTCCAGAAATGCTTGAACAATCTCTGTTGTATCCTCGTCAAAGCGTAGAACTTGGAATGAAGTTCAAAAATATTATGAGCGTGAATGTGCCGCAGTATAGCTTCACAACGAAAAACAATGATCCTTCCGAGATCTATCCCTATGGTTTTGCACAGACAAGCGGAGAACTGGACGATGCATTGGACCAGATGGCAAAAGTATTTGAAGACATGCTAAAGCTTGCACAGGTTGAAAAAAGCATGCAGCTTTTGGCAGAAGAAATTGAGAAAACCCGCCGTCGTGTCAATGCTTTGGAATATGTTATGATCCCGGAGCTTGAAGCGAATATAAAGTACATTACAATGAAGCTGGAGGAAAATGAAAACTCCACAAAGGTACGTTTGCTGAAGGTTAAAGAAATGGTCCTTCAGGATGCGCATCATTTTGCATAAGCAGAAACCTCACATGCTGAAATGCCTGAGAACCTTGCTGTTCTCAGGCATTTCGAATAGCTGCTGAATATTTTGATACTTGACAAGATACGCTATTATCAGTATAATCCCTATATCTTCAATTTAGTAAGATAAAGTGATGAAGTGGAGAGGAAATGCATTGAAAGACGACGCGATAATTCGAGTATTAAAATATGGTTCTGTCAGTTATAAGGAACTGACCAAATCGCGGGGAAGTCACTCCGATGTCTCAAAGGTTGTGTCTGAAATTATCAGCACAGTCCAGGCTGAGGGAGATACCGCATTGTTGCACTATACTGAACAATTTGATCATGTTAAACTTCATTCATTGAAAGTATCTGAAGAGGAATACCAACGCGGGCTCTCTCTGGTTGAACCGGGTTTTATAGACATTTTGAAGCAAGCCGCTCATAATATTCGGAGATATCATGAGCAGCAGAGGCGGCAGAACTATATAATAACTGAAGAAAACGGAGTAATTCTTGGAAAGATTTTTCATCCTATTCAGAAGGTTGGCATGTATGTCCCCAACGGATCTGCTGCCTATCCATCAACAGTACTGATGGATATGATTCCTGCCAAAATAGCCGGATGTGAAGAAATTTCTATGGTAACTCCTCCTGACGAGAACGGTCAGGTAAACCCTTCTATCCTTGCTGCCGCATACGTAGCCGGGATCAGGAATATATACAAGATCGGCGGGGCGCAGGCTATTGCCGCTCTTGCTTTCGGAACCGAAACTGTTCCTGCAGTATACAAAATCATAGGGCCTGGCAATGCCTATGTGGCTGAAGCAAAGAAGCAGGTACACGGAATTGTAGCAACCGACACAGTTGCCGGCCCCAGTGAAATTCTTATCATTTCTGATGAGGAGAATGACCCCGGAATACTTGCGGCAGATTTGCTCGCTCAGGCAGAACACGACCCGGACGCTTCGGCTATGCTGATAACCGGCTCCGAAGAATTCGCACTTCTGGTCCGAAATGAACTGAAGCGGCAGCTTGCCGCTCTGCCCAGAAAGGAAATAGCCGGGGCATCTCTGAAAAACAATGGTTTTATCATCATTACAGACGGGAGTTTGGAACAGGCGATTGATCTTGCCAATCTTATCGCACCGGAACATCTTGAAATCTGCATCTCGGATCCGATGCGGATGCTTCCGCTGATTAGAAACGCCGGTTCCATATTCCTTGGGCGTTTCAGCCCTGAACCCCTGGGCGATTATATGGCAGGGCCGAACCATACACTTCCCACGGGCGGCTCCGCCAGGTTTTCTTCACCGCTTTCGGTAGATGATTTTGTTACGGCATCTCAGTTTACATACTACACGAAAGATGCGCTTTCTGAGATTGCACCGTCTATTGTCGCTTTTGCGAAGAAGGAGGACCTGATCGGCCATGCGCGCAGTATTCTGTCCCGCTTTGAGGAGGTAGAAGAATGAGCCGGTTTTTGTCAGAACGGTACTCTGCTCTGATTCCATATACACCGGGAGAGCAGCCACAAAACAGAAAATATGTAAAACTGAATACGAATGAATCGCCGTTCCCGCCGTCACCGGGAGTAAAGGATGCCGTATTTTCCGAGGCTGAGAAACTCCAGTTATATTCCGACCCGGAAAGCAGACTCATTCGACAGGCCCTGGCGGAACACTACGGACTGCAGATTGAGCAGCTTATTGTAGGTAATGGCTCCGACGAAATACTGAATTTTGCATTTATGGCATTCTGTGATGACAATACGCCGGCGATATTCCCGGACATCAGTTACGGATTTTATCCGGTTTACGCGGAAATGAACAGGCTTCCGTATATCGAAGTACCGCTGACCAATGATCTTGATATATGTATTGAGGACTATAAGACACTGCATGGAACCGTATTTCTTGCAAACCCGAATGCTCCGACTGGTAGAGCAAAATCTGCATCAGAGCTCGAAGAACTGCTGAAAGCGCGTCCGGACAGCATTCTGGTAGTTGATGAGGCCTATGTCGATTTCGGCGCTGAGAGCATGCTTTCGCTTCTGCCAAAATATGATAATCTTCTTGTAATACAGACTTTTTCCAAATTCCGCTCGCTTGCAGGGGCACGTCTTGGTTATGCGGCTGGTAATCCGGAGCTCATTCGGGACCTGAACATACTGAAATACTCAACCAATCCTTATAATGTTAACAGAATGACTTCTGCTGCGGGAATAGCTGCGCTGCGCGAAAATGAGTATTATAGGAAGAATGCTCAGCTGATTGTTGAGAACAGAGAGTATACAGAACGTGAACTCAGCAGTCTGGGCTTTCATGTGCTTCCATCAAAGTCTAACTTCCTGTTTGCTCAGGTGCCTGACCACGATGGAAAAGGCCTTTATCTGAAACTGAAGGAGCACGGTGTCCTTGTACGCCATTTTGACAAGAAACGGATTTCGGATTATGTGCGGATAACTATCGGTACCAGAGAACAGATGGAAATCTTAATCAGAGAAATACAGAATATTCTGGAAGTGAATGACAATGAACAGAAAAGCTGATATAGTAAGAAATACAGCGGAAACGGAAATCAGCCTGCTTTTGGATCTGGATCAGCCATTGGAAATCAACATTAACACCGGCTGTGGCTTTCTCAACCATATGCTGACGCTTTTCTCAAAACACGGATGCTTTGGTCTTTCTGTGAGCTGCAAGGGAGATACAGACGTAGACTATCACCACAGCGTTGAAGACATTGCGATCTGTCTTGGACAGGCTTTGCGAATAGCTTTGGGAGATAAGCGCGGTATTAATCGTTACGGCAGTATTCTTCTTCCTATGGATGAAGCCCTGATCCTGTGCTCGATAGATCTCTCTGGCAGAGGAGGGTTTTATCCCGAGCTCTCAATCCCGACTGAAAAAGTTGGAGATTTTGATACTGAGCTCTGTGAAGAATTCTTCATTGCATTTGCCCGGGAAGCAGCTCTTACCCTGCATCTAAGGCAGCTGACGGGCAGGAATTCACATCATATCATCGAAGGCTGTTTCAAAGCCGCTGGCCGTGCACTTCGGCAAGCTGCTGCCCTGGATGCCGCAAATCCAAACAGTATTCCAAGCAGCAAAGGAGTTCTGTAATGATTGCTATTGTGGACTATGGCGTTGGGAACCTCTTCTCACTCCGCTCTTCACTGAAAAGCATAGGCCATGAAGCCGCTGTGACCTCGGATCCAAGCCTGATTTGTTCAGCTGAAAAGATCATTCTTCCGGGCGTGGGAGCTTTTGGCGATGCCGCAGAAAAACTTCAGAAAACCGGAATGGATCAAATTGTGCTGGAACAGGCTGCAGCGGGGAAGTCTCTTCTTGGCATTTGCCTCGGGATGCAGCTGCTGTTTGAAAAAAGCTATGAATTTGGTGAGCATCATGGCCTGAGCCTGTTGAAAGGAAATGTCGTGCCAATGGAAGGCAATATCCCATATGGACTGAAAATTCCCCAGATGGGCTGGAACGCCTTGATCAAAAAACGCGATCATTTCCTCCTGGAAGGGATCGAAGCAGGGGACTGCGTTTACTTTGTTCACTCCTTCTATGCTGCTGACTGTGATGAATGCCTCATCGCAACTGCAGAATATGGAAAGGAACTGACCGCGGTTGTAGCTAAGGATAATGTGATGGGATGTCAGTTTCATCCGGAAAAAAGCGGAAAAGTAGGCCTTAGAATTCTGAAAAACTTCTGCGAAGGAAAATAATGCTATGATCCTGTATCCTGCAATTGACCTGTTTCAGGGAAAAGCTGTCCGCCTTGAAAAAGGGGACTACAGCCGTATGACCGTATATGATGACAGTCCGCTGTCAAGGGCTGAAAAGATCTCTGCTGACGGTGCAACACATCTGCATCTGGTGGATCTTGAAGGCGCACGCTACGGCTCGACGGCAAACCTGCCTATCATTGAAAGCATTGTCAGTCATACGGGTATGTTTACCGAACTGGGGGGCGGAATTCGCAGCATGGAGAGCATTCAGCATTATCTCAACTGCGGGATCTCCAGGATTATTCTGGGTACTGCCGCAGTAGAAAACGAAGATCTGCTGAAAATGGCGCTTGAGAAATATGGAGAAAAAATCGCTGTTAGTGTGGATTTACTGGATGCTTACGTCGCGGTACGCGGCTGGGAAACGAAAAGCCATTGGACTGCAACAGCGTTCTTTCAGAGGCTGACAGAACTAGGGGTTAAAACCGTGATCTGTACAGATATATCACGCGATGGCATGATGGCTGGCAGCAACCACAGTCTGTATGAGGCATTGAACCGGAATTATCCAATTGACCTCATTGCTTCCGGCGGTGTATCAAGCCTAAATGATATTATCGGATTACGGGACCTTGGAATGGCAGGAGCTATACTCGGGAAGGCATATTACAGCGGAGTTGTTGCTCTTCCGGAGGCATTAAAAGCTGCCGGAGGTGAAATATGATTACAAAAAGAATTATTCCATGTTTGGATATTCGCAATGGCCGTGTCGTTAAAGGTGTAAACTTTGAAAGGCTGAATGATGTCTCTGATCCTGTGAGCCTTGCAAAATATTATTCAGATAACGGCGCAGATGAACTGGTCTTTTATGATATCACGGCAAGCTTTGAAGGAAGGAAGCTTTTTACCGACGTACTTCGTTCGGTGGCGGAACAGATTTTTATCCCATTGACTGTCGGCGGCGGTATTAACAGTGTTGAGGATTTTGACAGGGTACTAAAATGCGGAGCTGATAAAGTCAGTGTTAATTCCGGTGCGATCCGTGATCCAGACCTGATCTCTGCTGCAGCCATGAAATACGGAAGCCAGTGTGTAGTCCTCTCCGCGGATGTAAAGAGAGTCGACGGGATATTTCGCGTGTTTTCTCACGGCGGGAGAAACAATACAGGATTAGACGCTTTGGAATGGATTAAACGCGGTGTGGAACTTGGAGCAGGAGAGATAGTCCTCAATTCTATCGACACGGACGGAGTAAGACACGGCTTTGATATTGAAATGCTCAATGCGGTTACTGCAATCGTCGATGTCCCGGTTATTGCTTCCGGCGGGGCCGGCGGAATGGAAGATTTTCTAACGCTCTTCCGCGAAGCACCTGGTGTAGATGCCGGTTTAGCCGCGTCTGTCTTCCATTTTGGTGAAGTAAGTATTCCGGAGCTGAAAAGGGAACTTGCAGAAAACGGTATACTGATTAGGAGAAGCTGATGACCAATATAGATGAATTGAAATTCGATGAAAAAGGACTTATCCCCGCAATAGTCACTGACTATGAAAGCGGAAAAGTTCTTACGCTGGCTTACATGAACAGGGAGAGTCTCGAGATCACCATGCAGAAAAGGCTGACATGTTTCTGGAGCAGATCGAGGCAAGAGCTCTGGCTGAAGGGCGAAACCAGCGGTAATTATCAGCATGTCGTATCCATTACAGCGGACTGTGACAGAGATGCATTGCTTATACAGGTACGAAAAGACGGTCCCGCCTGCCATCTGGGAACGGAATCTTGCTTTGAATACCCTATTGCTGAGTTTATAGCTCAGGAAGCTCCGAATGAACCTTTTTCACTCTCCACACTCTATAAGCTTTTAAAGGAGAGAAAAGAAAAGCTTCCGGAAAACTCATATACCAGTTATTTGTTTCAAAAAGGAATCGATAAAATACTGAAGAAAGTCGGCGAGGAATGTGCAGAAGTCATTATTGCCGGAAAAGGCGGGGATCGTGCGGAAACCATATATGAAACAGCGGATCTGGCATACCATGTTCTTGTGATGATGGTTGAATTGGGGATTACACCGGATGAAATAAAAGCGGAACTCGCGTCACGCCATGTGATCGACCATAAAGTCAAACAGGAGAAGATGGTATAATGTTTTCGAACTACCATACCCATACATGCTTTTGTGATGGAGCGGACAGCCCGGAAGAGCTGGTGCTGGAGGCTATTCGGTTGGGCTGCCCGGAGATTGGGTTCTCCGGGCATTCCTGTTTATCCGGTGAAAACTGGTGCATGACAGAAACAGGCATGCAGCAATACTGTGCAGAAATCCGCTATCTTCAGAAAAAATATGAAGGCCGAATTAAAATACGCCTTGGAGTAGAACTGGATATCCGCTCTGAGATTGATCCTACCTGCTTTGATTATATCATTGGCGCCGTACACTATGTACCGAAAGACGGAGTCTTCTACCCGGTAGACGAGAGCAGAGAGACTTTCATTCGGGCTGTATATGAAGCTTGGGACGGAGATTACTACTCCTTTGCAGAAGACTATTACATGCAGATTGCCAAAATCTGGGACTTGACGCACTGTTCGATCGTGGCGCATTTTGATTTACTGACAAAGTACAATGAAGGTCAGTGCCTGTTCCGAACAGATCATCCGAGATACATTGAAGCAGCTGACAGCGCTCTCGACCGGCTGCTGCAAACGCCGTGCCTTCTGGAAATCAATACAGGCGCAATTGCCAGGGGATATCGGACAGAAGCTTATCCGGAAGCAAGAATTAGGGATCGCTGGCTTAATGCCGGCAAAGAACTGATTCTCTCTTCAGATTGCCATGAAAAGAGCAAGCTGTTGTGCTGTTTTGATAAATATCGGGATTTGCCGCACAGGGAAGTATTATGATTATTAAAAACCAACAATTTGAAGTAACAATTGAATCCTGTACCCAGGAAGGATACGGTATCTGCCGCATTGACGGAAAGGCTGTTTTTGTCGCAGGCGCACTGAACGGCGAAAGATGGATTATTCAGATTTTAAAAGTCACCAATACAGCAATATGGGCAAAAGGACTTCAGCTCCTCTGCGCATCTTCACAGAGAATTCAACCGGACTGTGTCAATCCATGCGGAGGATGCTCATTGCGCCATGTGTCTTATGATGAGGAACTCAGCATTAAGCTGGAACATGTAAATTCCTGTCTGCAAAGGATTGGCGCTCAAAAGAAAACAGCTTCGATTATTCATCCCAGCCCTGCTGCTTACCGCTATCGGAATAAAGCAGTATTTGCAGTTGCAGAAAAGCACGGAAAGGCGGCATTCGGGTTTTATAGACCACGCAGCCATGATCTCGTACCAATTGAGGATTGTCTTTTACAGAGTCAGAATTGCATAAGGGCTGCCTCTTCAATCGTTGAGTTCATGAATTCTCACCAGATTAAAGCATATGATGAAGCAACAGGCAAGGGTGTTGTACGCCATATATTCTGGAGAGAATCCTCCTCAAGGGCTGTAGTATGCATTGTCGCAGCAAAAGGTTTTGGAGCTGACACAAAGGCCATGATTGACTCTGTTCTTCAATCATGCAACTGCATTACCGGGATACTTCTTAATATTAACAAATCCAGCGGGAATGTAATTTTATCCGGAGACTTCTATACCCTTTGGGGTGAATCGGAGCTGGAAGAAGACTTATGCGGACTATCATTTCGGATTTCCCCACGGGCGTTTTTTCAAATAAATGCTCCTCAGGCTGAACAAATCTACCTAAAGGTTCTTGAATATTGCCATGGAGCAAGCCATGTTCTGGATCTTTATTGCGGAGCAGGGACCATCAGCTTATGTATTGCGAAAACCGGAGTTAAAGTGACCGGCGTTGAAATTGTCCCCGAGGCAGTGGAAAACGCAAATGCGAACGCTGTACGTAACGGAATAACGAATGTTGACTTTGTTTGCTCTGACGCAGCCGTTATTAATACGGAGAATTCATTTGACGTTGTCGTAGTGGATCCTCCAAGGAAAGGGCTGGCTGAAAGTGTAATCAGAGATATCGTAAATCTTCGGCCGGAGAAGGTTATTTATGTTTCCTGCAACCCCGCCACGCTGGCGCGCGATCTTGCAATTTTCAGCCAGTTAAATTATGAACTCATTGAAGCAGAGGCATATGATATGTTCCCGAGAACGGCACACGTGGAGACAGTGGTATTGATGTCTCGGACAGTGTAGAGTGTACAGCTCAGATGTGACGAAGATAACTGGCTGACAAATCGAAGTTTGTGAGTGATATATTATGAGTTTAAAGTTGATAAAACTTACAAAAGCATATGAGAAACAATTAGGTGAAATGATCGACGAGTGGAAAGTTG
>JAEEGL016389453.1_pt1 | contig 23870 bp, 22 predicted proteins | sample 9134231 | NCBI WGS metagenome assembly JAEEGL01 (sample SAMN16246548, study PRJNA631951) | gut metagenome | biome: gut microbiome; feature: rumen; material: fiber-attached | host: Bos | place: Iran: Karaj | collected 2018-10 | reverse complement strand
TCGCAATAGACTATTTCTCGTGAAACGCAATTATAAAGGTATTAATAAATACCTATCTTATATATATCTTATTGGAATTGTTGGGCTCAGGGATATACTAAAATACACCATTACCCAACAGCCTGATCTCTTAAAAGCAGTGCTCAAGGGACTCCATGATTTTAGAAACTCTAATTTCTCCCATCTAAATTCTTAATTTGAACAATATGGATTTCTGGATTATACTATATATATTCGATTGGATTCTGTTCATAATTGTTGGCGGAACAGTTCTTTACCTTGGAGTGTTCTCTATTGCATCACTATTCAGTAGAGAAAGTGTTTTATCTACAGCTAAGATACAGAATCGTTTTGCTATTATTATTCCATCTCATAAACAAGATAGTGTTATAGAACAAACCGTTGTTTCTGTTCTTAGTCAAGATTATCCACAACGTATGTTTGACGTGGTCGTGGTATCTGACCACCAATCAGAAATTACCAATATGCGCCTCGCTCAGTATCCTATAACTTTGCTAACTCCAGATTTTGCAGAAAGTACAAAAGCAAAAGCTCTACAATATGCTATTCTAAAATTACCAGAATTCAAAATCTATGATATCGCGTTGGTCTTAGATGCCGACAACATTGTTGAACAAGACTTCCTTACCAAAGTCAATGACGCATTTGAAACTGCAGCAACAAAAGCAATCCAATTGCATCGCATCTCGCGAAATAGAGATACAGCAGCAGCCCGCATGGGATCTATCTTCGAGGAAATCAACAACAATATCTTCCGTAAAGGTCATATTAACTTAGGGATCTCAGCTGCTCTAGCAGGTTCTGGTACCGCCTATGATTTCACCTGGTTCAAAACAAATGTCATGAAAGCCAGGACATCAGGAGAAGATAAAGAATTGGAAGCCCTTTTACTCAAACAAGGCTATTTCATCGACTATTTTGACAACATACTTCTCTATGGTGAAAAGAAAAGAACCACCAGTAAGATGAATGAGCAACATGGCCGTTGGACTTTGCAGCAGTTCCAAAACTTGCTCAAAAACATAAGATATCTACCAGGAGCCATCTTAAGGAAACAATACGATTGGGCAGACAAGCTTATCCAATGGATGCTGGTTCCACGAACTAGTATGGTTGGCATTTTGATGGTAATGAGCATAGTCCTTCCATTTATCTATATGTCTATGGTAATTAAATGGTGGATACTCAGTTCGCTAGCACTATTCTTTTTCGCTTTAGCAACCCCAGATTATCTTGTAGATGAAATGTGGGACCGCACATTCCTTAGATCTCAATTTGTTACACTATGGAGCATTATAAGTACCAAACTATTTCACAAGAAAAAAGAAAATAATTAAATTCACAATACAAAATATGATCTGGCAGATTTTACACATCATCGAGATTACCCTCTGGGTTATAATACTAGGTTCTGTAGCCTATGTAGTGTTCTTTGCTATCATCTCGTTATTCTACGAGAAAGAAGATCGAGTAGCCATACACGCAGCTGCACTAACCAACCGTATGACTAAATTTCTTATCCTATACCCCGCCTATAATGAAGACAGAGTAATCATTAATGCTGTCGAGCACTTCCTGGAACAAGATTATCCTGCAGACATGTATACAGTTGCCGTTATTTCTGATCATATGAAACCAGAAACAAACGACTATCTGCGCACACTCCCAATCACATTGCTAATCCCGACTTTTGAAAAAAGCTCAAAAGCCAAGGCTATGCAATACGCTATTGACACTATACCAGAGACTTTTGATAATGTAGTTGTACTCGATGCAGACAATGTAGTTCGCCCAGAGTTTCTGTCGCAATTGAACATCTTATGTTCCGTATACGATGCCATTCAATGTCACCGTTGCGCAAAGAATGCAAATAACGATGTTGCCGTACTAGATGGTGCCAGCGAAGAAATTAACAATACACTGTTCCGTAAGGCTCATAACCGTCTTGGCTTATCATCTGCATTGATCGGTTCTGGTATGTGTTTCGACTACGAACTCTTTAAAAAGAATGTGTTCCAACTCTCCACAGCTGGTGAAGACCGTGAGATGGAAGCACTTCTACTCCATCAGGAAGTATTTATCAAATACGCTCCAGACATTCATGTGTTTGATGAAAAAGTCAGCAACCAGGACAACTTCCAAAAGCAACGTATGCGTTGGATGACCGCACAGGTACAGAGTCTTATGAGCAATCTGCCCAAAATCCCTGGTGCACTCGTTCATGGAAAAATCAACTTTGTTGACAAGACTATCCAGCAGGCATTGATCCCAAGATCAATCCTGATAGTATTATTAACAACCATTTCTATCTTCATGACTATTGTCATGCCATCTTGGTGCGAAAAGTGGTGGATTACATTAGCAGTTTTAGGCCTATCATTATTCGTCGCAATCCCTAGTGAGATACGTTTCCGTTCTTTCTCTAAGGTCCTAACAATCCCCGCCCTAGTCTTCCGCATGCTCAAAAACGTCTTACATATGGACAGAAAGAATACCGACTTCATCCATACAGAACATGGTTAATATTCTTGTGATTTGACAACCTGAACTATCTTGTTTGCTACACAAGAATCCAAAACTGCATAACCCTTTCTATTTAGATGCATTAATCCTTCATCATACAGATTTCTTTTATCCATATAACCTTCGGGATTCCAATCATCACTCCATATAGTGATTACTTTATCATTCCATTTTTCTTCTCCTAACAAATCAATATAAGCCTGTCTATATTCACTAATACAATCCATTTTCGACCAAGTCAATAACATTGATACAAGATACCTCATTTTTATTTGCCTATTCCTACGTGTAAAAGAATACTTTATATCATAAGATGGTATTTCTAAAACTATGGGGACAATACCATTAGCTAACAATAGTTCGATGATAAGTCCCATATTAGCTTTATAATATGCCTTTCCAATTTTACGGTCTGAATCATTTATCCCAGCGATCACAAAACAAAAATCAGGTCCCCATTCAATAACATCCCTAAATGGTTTATTTCTGTAAATGCAATAATATATATTCTTAGAAGTTAAACCACTGATACCAGACATTCTAACAACAGTTGGTCGATTTGTTGCACTTGCCACAAGAGAATCTACCATACAACCAATTAACATATGTCCTTCTACCCAACTGTCTCCGATAAAAGCAACTCGGATAGTATCATCTTGATGCTTAGTAACTATCAGACCATCTTGTTTATCCGCTGGAGTGAAATATGGTTTTATTATAATGATAATACAACCAAGTACTACCAACATTATATATAAAAACAACGTAACCAATCTTTTCATCTTTTTTTTTGCAAAATTAGAAAAAAAATATATAATCTAACAGTATTTTCTATTTTTTTTTCTAATTTTGCAAAAACGAGCAGAACTATGCAGAACAAAGATAAATGCAACTATATTTCTATTGCGAAAGCACTTGGAATAATACTCATGGTAATTGGACATTCAGGATGCCCGGCAGTCTTCATTAGATTTCTATATTTGTTTCATATGCCATTATTCTTTTTGTGCTCTGGATATTTTTTTAAAGAGATGAAACAATTCAGTTCTTTAAAGGCATTTTCAATTAGAAAGATTAAGGGCTTATATATTCCATATATGAAGTGGTCTTTACTATTTATCTTATTACATAACCCCTTTTACCTTTTAAACATTTACAATTCTTATACAAATACATACCCATATAATACAATAGACTATGGAAAGAGTCTGCTTAAAGCTGCATTCATGACCGACTACGAATTACTTATACGTCCCTTTTGGTTTATAAAAGAATTGCTATTTTCCTCTATATTTATTGCTGTGCTTTCACTCTTGCGAATAAAAGTATACAAAAGTCATAATCATGGAATACTATTTTCATTATTACTAATAACTACGATTGCATGTAAATGGGTTAATCCGACTCTTCCTATTATTGGTAATTGCTCAATATTAGCCCTATGCGCAGTTTACTTTTATACAGGAATAATTTTCCGAAACATAGAGAATTACATTCCAGTAAATATCTCCACAACAAGCATTGCTTTTTTGGCGACTTTTATAGGAAGTCTATTATATAAAGGAGACATTGACATGAGATACACAACAATACAGAATATTGTACCTTATTATATGTTATCACTCTTTGGTATAATTATGACATTCAATATTTCTAAGTGGTTAGATAGATCACAAATAAAATGCCTATATTATATTGGCAACCACACAATGCCAATACTTGCACTAAACCTTTTTGCATTTAAGTTAGGAAGTATTATTAAAATCTACTACTATAACATGCCAATTGAAAAACTATCATCTTATACGGTCATCAATGAAAATAATTTCTACTTTTGGGTGGTTTACACCATAATAGGGATAACAATCCCCCTATTAATCGAATATATATTCAACAAAATCATACAAAAGAAACAAATAATAAGGAGTTTTTTTGGATATAAACAAAATTAATCGTATTTTTGCAGAAAAAAGTAATATGGCAAAGGACTGGGATATAATAATAACTAATAATTGTAACCTTCTGAGTATAGACTTTGGTGAAGTATGGCGTTATAGAGATCTTTTGGCTATGTATGTCAAACGCGACATCGTAACTTTTTATAAACAAACCATACTAGGACCTTTATGGTTTGTGATTCAGCCTCTATTTACCACCATTATGTTTATGTTTGTATTTGGTGGAATAGCAGGAATTTCTACCGACGGGATTCCACAAGCAGTTTTCTATTTAGCAGGACTCGTATGTTGGAACTACTTCCAAGATTGCCTCAGTAAATGTTCTGATACATTTAATGCAAACCAAGCGATCTTTGGAAAAGTATATTTCCCAAGATTAGTAGTACCACTCTCAATTGTCATTTCCAACCTAATCAAGATGGTCATTCAGTTTGCATTGTTCTTAGTTGTTTATATATACTACTTTGCATCAGGAATAGATTTCCATATCAATGCAGCAATATGCTTAGTACCACTATTAATTGTTATGTTAGGTGGTCTAGGCTTAGGTTTTGGAATGATCATTTCATCAATGACCACCAAATACCGCGACTTAAGATTCCTTATTACATTCGGTGTTCAGCTATGGATGTATGCAACTCCCGTTATCTACCCTCTTTCTGTCATGAAAGAAACATACCCCAAATATATTTGGGTATTGGTTGCAAATCCCTTGACAGCAATCTTAGAAACCTTCAAATATGCATTTACAGGTGTCGGCGAGTTCAACTGGATCTATTTAAGCTATAGCATTGCATTCACAATAGTAATTCTATTACTTGGTATAGTGATATTCAACAGAGTACAACGAAACTTCATGGACGTCATCTAATTTTGAGCATTATGAGTAATACTGTTATAGAATTCAAAAACGTAGGCAAACAATATATCCTTGGTACCATCGGTACAGGAACATTGAGCCAAGATCTAAATCGTTGGTGGGCCAGTATCCGAGGTAAAGAGGATCCCTATCTTAAAATAGGAGAAATCAATGATCGTACTCAAAAGGGAGATAGCCGTTTCGTTTGGGCACTACGTGACATCAACTTCAAAGTTGAACAAGGCGATGTCGTTGGTATCGTTGGAAAAAATGGCGCTGGTAAATCTACCCTACTAAAGATTCTCTCCCGCGTAACATCCCCAACCACAGGTGATATCAAAATCAAAGGCCGCATAGCTTCACTGCTCGAGGTAGGAACAGGCTTCCACCCAGAAATGACTGGTCGTGAAAACATTTTTATGAATGGCTCTATTATGGGAATGACCAAAGCGGAAATAAGGAGTAAGTTCGATGAGATTGTTGATTTTGCAGGTGTGGCCAAATACGTAGACACCCCAGTCAAACGATACTCTTCAGGAATGATGGTTCGCCTTGGCTTCGCTATTGCAGCACACTTAGAGCCTGAAATTCTTGTTGTGGATGAGGTCCTTGCTGTCGGTGACGCAGAGTTCCAAAAGAAAGCCATCGGTAAGATGCAAGATGTAAGTAAAGGAGAAGGACGGACAGTACTCTTCGTAAGCCACAATATGGCTGCTGTTAAAAGCCTTTGTCAAAAGGGGATTGTTCTAGAGAATGGTAAATTAGCTTTTCAAGGAAATGTTGATGATAGCCTTCGATACTATTTACAAAGTGGGGGGCAAATTAATGGTGATAAAATAATTAATACAGTCAAACATCATAAAAATACTCTTCATTTCGATAAAATTACAATTAATGGTTCCGAGAATAGGCAGAGTGTAATTCCTAGTTCACAACACACGTTATCTCTGTGTATTGAAGGCTATTCTGACGAAGAGCTGAAAACAGATGTTATGTTTATCATTAAGAATAAATCAGAGACTCCACTGGCATCACTTGCAGAAGGTTACTACAGAGGAAAATTGGATTCAATACCCAAGGGGCATTTCTGTATTAACAAGACGATACGACTGCCCAAATTTCTTAGTAATGGACGACTATATTGCGACCTCATGATGCATCATCCAAGGGTAGAATGGCATCTTCAGGCCCCAAATTGTTGTTGCCTAGACTGTGAAGGCTACCAAGAAGAATTTGGCTATACAATAAACCAGGAGACATACGGATTAATGGGAATGGAAGTAATATGAAAACGAAACTTATCGCTTGGTATCTTCCCCAATATCATTGTATTCCAGAAAACAATCAATTTTGGGGAGAGGGATTCACTGATTGGGTAACTGTTAAAAATGCAATGCCATTGTTCAGGGGGCATCAACAACCACGAGTCCCATTGAACAACAATTACTATGATCTATCCATAAGAAATAACGTGGAGTGGCAAGCCAAATTAGCAAAACGAAGTGGAATATATGGATTTGGCATTTATCACTACTGGTTCAATAATGAAAAGAACCTTCTAACAAAGCCAGTTGAGATTATCCATGATAATAAAAAAATAGACATTCACTATTTTCTTGCATGGGACAATGCCAGTTGGAAAAGAAGTTGGAGCGCGGTTGATGGTAACGCATGGGCTCCAATTGTCGACAATAACAGAAAAGACCAACAAGACATGGGTATACTCATTCCTTATATTTTAGGAAATGAAAATGACTGGGAAAATCATTTTAACAACATTCTTCGCTATTTCAAAGATGATCGTTATATAAAAGTAGATAACAACCCCATTTTCGTAATCCTACAATACGATGAAAACATTAAAAAAATGTGTCAACACTGGAATGGCCTAGCCCAGAAACACGGATTCAATGGTATGTATTTTATCTTTAAAAATAAAAGATGGTTTGAATGGGATAAAGAATCAGTTCGGTTTAATTATGAACCTCACCATGATGGTTGGCTTAATCCTACGATGTGGGAAAGAAGAATTGAGAGGCTAAAGAAAGCATTACACATTCCTGTTGGCACTGCAATATATAATTATGACACTATATGGAGAAGAATTATTAAAAATGCAGTAGAAGCGTCACAGAACGAATTACTTGGTGCTTTCGTCAATTATGACGATTCCCCAAGACGATCAACGAAAGGAAAGATTGTAAAAGGGGCTTCCCCAGAGAAATTCAAGAAATACTTATCAAAACTGATTGATATCTCTGAGAAACAAAAAAAAGAATTCATTTTTATAACAGCATGGAACGAATGGGGAGAAGGAGCCTTTCTTGAACCAGACATGTTAAATAAATATGGGTATATTAATGCAATAAAAGAAATAACAAAAAGATCCATTTAACAAAACTCAAGTTCTAATCACAAAAGGCAAAGTTGATTATCAAGAACCAAGAACTCGCTTTCTGCACCACTTCATAAAGAAATCAATTAATAGTGGAAGAATTATCCCAACTAGAGAATACAAAAGAAGAAAAAAAAGGTCATTATGCAGATATAAAGCCTTGTTATGAGCGAGCATCTCTATTGGTAAATCATACCATTGGATTCTTAAATAACTAACAAGTTTGAAAGCTAGTAAATGAAGAACCAGGATGGGCATTGTATGATTACCGATATAATATAAGCTCCATCGAACTGATTTTTTTTCAAGATAATAAGAAAGACAAAATGTTAACAAGATTCCCATGGGAGCAAATGATACATAAAGAAGAACACTCTTACAATCATACCATAGCATGTCAAGACTATCATCATACAGCCATACCATGACAGCCAGAAGGGTCGCAGGAAAAACTATTGTATACCATTTATAATACTCAGTCTTTTCCATATTTCGATATATATGCCCCATTAAGAAAAAAAATACACTTAAAAAAACAATAGAAAGGTCCCAAATAATCGGCAGGCCCAAATGATAATACTTAAAAACGATTGAAAGGAGTAAAGCAACTATACTCATAAAAGCTAATCGTTTCCACAATACCCATTTGCGTAACATGTAAAGAACAATATACGCGATCAAAGAAGAAAGAAACAATTGCTTTAAGAACCAAAATGGATCTAGTAATTGTTCATGCCCATTCATGGATGTAACGACATGCAACAATTTACAGCCAAACTCATACAAAGTATAATGATGAGTATCTTCACTTGAGTAGAAACCTATTTCGTAAAAGACATTATGAAATAGTAAAAAAAGAACAGACCATTTTACATATGGAAAGTATAAACCATATATTCGATGAAGTACAAAAGTCTGTACATGTTTAACCATGCAAGGTTGTTTTAAAAAATAACCAGAACAGAAAAAGAACAAAGGCATATGGAACATATAAATATATCGACATATGTAATCCGGACACCCTGCATGGCCAACCACCATCAAGATTATACCTATAGCCTTGGCTATAGAAATATAGTTATTTTTGTCTATTTGTTTTATATTTTTATAACTTTCCATCTCATAATCATATCAAATTGCATTATTAAATGCGCTAATCAAAATAAAAACTTTCTAATTATTAATTCCTTTCTTCTTTGCCATCTAGCATATAAGTATGATATTTTTCCCCATGGGAATGGAGGACGGTCATAAATTTCAAACGTTGCAGTGGCCTGATCGAAGCCTAATTGCTTTAAGATTCTATCTGAAACGAACCTACCTTGTATTAAACCTCCAGCTCGGAATGATGGCAAAGTTCGTTCAATATATAACTCAGGATAGAAGTTAAAACAATAGTTACCATAGGTTTCAAACTCAGAAAAACCCATTGGGCTTACTGACTCAGGAACTATCGCATATATTATTTTCTCATACCACGTTTCCCCTTCTATCTGTGTGTTTGACTGAATTTTATTTATTAGTTCCATCATGATCGATTTATTAAACATCATATTTTCAGCAATATATGAGCGACTATTTATTTTAGGGATTCCCAACAGCCTATCTATTGCAACAAAATAAGGCATATGATGCTCTGTTTTCATCGTAAAATACGGTTTACCATCTTCATTAAAGAAATCTATATTGCGAAGTGGTATGGTGTCAGAATCCCATGACAAATAATATTCTGTATCACAATAATCAGACAGAGAAAACGCCATTTTTAGAAGCTGTTGGAAATACCAACCTGTCCCCATTTTTGTACGTTTCAATTTCGAGAATACATTTTTAATCATTTCATGCGTCATACCATCAATTAAAGCATTCTCATCAATAACAACACATTTTTCATCATCCAAAAGAATTTTGGGAAGAAACCTCTTAAATCTAATATCCGTAATAATATAAATATGTTCAGGTGTAAGATATTTATTTACATATCTTTTCACTATTTTTAAGAAAGAATAGTCTCGGTATGTTACAGGAATAATAATGTTATACATAATAAATCACATTTTACACATAAAATATATAAATAATAACAATTCTCCATCTTTAAAGAAAGAACCATATGCCAATAGTATTGTATTCTATCTTAAGAACTTTAGCTAATCAATGACATATTCTACAATCATTACAATTACACCAGAAGCCATAACCATCGAGATGTTGCTATCATTCATCATACATATTCAAATAATATCCTATCGTCGGTTTCCTACCAATATTTCGCACAAGCTAGGCGTATATTTATGAAGACAAACATATAGAAAAAAACAAATTACAATAACAGAAATTGGTACTGTAAGATAAATCAACAACATTAAACAAAAGTTATCTCCTGGCATATCAAATAATTTAAATACTAATTTCCCTAAATCTCCCATAAAAAGTGTGTGAAGCGAGAATATAAAAAAGGAGCATCCAGACAATGTCCTATTAATTCCTTTGGGTGATTGTTCTACTAAATTTGAAATAAGTATGACAACAGAAATGCCCCCAAGCAATATACCAACCTTATTAAGATATTCATTATAAACATCGTTTTTAGTTAAAGTATCTGCTATTGCGACAACCACGTAAATAATTGGAGCAAACTTCAATCTTCTAAATGAAGCCACAAAGCTATCATTTCTAATACTATAATATGCGCCCCATGAGAAGAAAAAAGACGCCATAACAAGCATCCCAACATAGCTATCTGAAGAAAAAAACAAAGAAGAAAAGAACCATAACACACCTAACATTACAATGTATGTACCACGACTTGACTTGATAAGCCAGTAATGTATAGGAGCCAACAAAACCATTACCATTAGATCTCTTACAAACCACATAGGAATATTAAGAGGGCAAGCCATAGATGGCACCAAAAAAGACGGACCAACAATAATACCATTACCATCTATGTTATAGAAAAAAGTATTTAAAAGACGAATGAACGAAAAATGAATTGTTACATCTGGATAAAAGGGAAGCAGACTCTTCCCGATAATAACTATTGCTGCAAAGATATTCCAAACAATGTATGGTAGTAGTAAGGATTTTACCCTACTTTGCAATTTCCTTGAATACGCCTCCCAACAAAAATCCAAATGAAAGAAAAACAAAAATCCAGATATAATGAAAAATAATGGAACACATACTCTTGCTAGAACTTCACTAAAAAGGTTTACTACAAAAAAGAAAAAAGGAGGATTATCCACTCCATAAGCAATCCCGTTATAGCAAAACCCTTCTGCCATTGAAAAATGAATAAAAACGACTCCGACTGTTAATGGAAAACGGAGACTATCTATTGTATCTATTAATAGTTCTTTATTTGTCATAATGTCATACGCATTTTATATATGTACCACACTCTCCAAACAGGAGTTAGTCTTTTGACAAATCATGGCACAAAAAACAGCACTTATGAAGAATATACATAAAAAATCAGAATAAAAGCGATCTAACAAATCTAATGTATGATTTCCTTTGAAAGCATTTTCCCATACCATATAAAAAAATATATCCATTTCTTCTTATTTTTGCAAATTTACAAAAAAAAATCGAAATATCCTATATTATTAAGAAAAAAAATATTAAATTTGCAAAAACATTAAGCCAATGAAATATTCTGTTATCACAATTAACTACAATAACGAGGATGGTTTGCGCAAAACAATTGAGAGCGTCGTAGACCAGACTTTCAAGGAATATGAGTATATCATAATAGATGGAGGTTCAACAGATAGAAGTGTAGACATCATCAAACAACACGCAGCAGAAATCACATATTGGGTTTCCGAAAAAGACAATGGAGTTTATCATGCCATGAATAAAGGTGTATCAAAAGCTCACGGCGACTACTGCATTTTCATGAACTCAGGCGACAGCTTCCACTTGCCAAACGTATTAGATTCCGTAAAGAACTATCATGAAGACATCATTTGTGGCAAAGTAATAAAAGGAAAAGAAACAAAAGCAAGTGGCTTATACAAATCTTCAATAACATTGGTTGATCTAATGAGAGCAAGCCTGCCCCATCAGGCAATGCTTATCAAAAGAAGTTTGTTGATGAAACATCCCTATGATGAACATTACAAAATTCTCTCAGACTGGAAATTCTGCCTCGAAACCATAGTTTTCGACAACTGCACTTTCCGAAGTATTGATGTCGTCGTTGCAGACTATGATACAAGTGGAATCAGTACCAATTCAAATGGTCTCCTTCCAAAAGAAAGAGAACAGATTCTTAAAGAGATGTTCCCACCTCGAATCATTACAGACTATCAACGTCTGTTCCCTGTTGATGATGAACTTCTTGACCAAGCTCTTGTTTTAACTAAAACAGTAGGAGTAAGAAAATGGGTTAAACGTTTCACGAATCTATTATTGTATATATTCAATAAAAAGTAGAATACAATGGATGTAAGTGTTGTTATTCCTGTTTACAATACAGAAAAGTATATTACAGCCTGTATCAATAGTGTATTGCGACAGGAGAATGTATCTTTAGAAATAATACTCGTTGACGATGGCTCTACAGACCGTTCAGGTAAAATATGCGAGGAGTTTGCATGCAAATACTCATATATACACACCGTTCATATAAAGAATTCCGGCCCAGCAACAGCTAAAAATATTGGGTTAAAACTCGCAAAAGGAGACTATGTGTCATTCACTGATAGCGACGATGAATTAGAGCCTACAATGTTTTATGAAATGATTAGTGCTGGTAAAAAAAATAGCTCAGATATTATTTGTTGTAATTTTAAAGAAGTTGATGCAAATGGCATCATAAGCCATACTGAGTGTAGCGAAAAAACTTTTGTATTTGACAGAACTGAAGCACTCCACCATATCCTTTCTAAAGACCTGATATACACAGGATCCGTCACTAAAATATTCAAGAGAGAGTTATTAATCCAAAACAACATTATTCACAATGACGGACTTAAAACCGATGAAGATTTTATAATGAACATCAAAGCTTTTGCGAAATGTTTCCGCTGTGTAGTTGTAGACAAGTGTTTTTATATAATAAAATATAGAGAAAACTCTCTTTCCCACAGCTATTTTAAAGAGAATATTGATAAATATATAAACAACAGGTTTGTCCGATCTCAAATAATAGAAAAAACAGTTCTTGAAGAATGCCCAGAACTAATCGAATGGGCATATGTGCAAAACATCATGTATTTTAACGAACTACTTGGAAGAATAACATTATTCCCTTCATTATATCATGATAAAAGAACGAAGGGAGCCATCAATTATATTAGAAAACATTGGAATATTCTAATTAAAAATCATTCTAAATGTGGTTTTTCTAAACTAGGATGTTATCTGCTAAAGTTTATGCCATCATATTTATACATGTATTATCGTAGAATAAAGAATTTGCCCAAAAGATGAAAAATAAAAAATATCTAATTATTAATGCTGATGATTTGGGGATGTCTCCAGAGTTTAATCAGGCAATATTTTATTTAATGAATCGAGGAATTGTTTCTTCTGCGTCATTAATGGCAAATGGTAAGGCATATGAAGAAGCAATCCAAGACATTCGTAAAAAGGAATTGAAAAACATCGGAGTTCATCTAGCACTCACGTGTGACGGATTTGAGAACAACAATAAAATCACCTATTCGAGTATAACTCATGCTAAATCTCTTGAAGACAAGAATGGTATACTTTATTGTTCCTATCGAGATTTAGCAGTCAATGCCTCCGACAAAGATATCATTAACGAAATCTATTCCCAGATTATAAAGATAAAAAAAGATGGAATTGTTTTTACGCATATAGACAATCATATGTACAGTGTTATACATTATTTGGGCATAAGAGGATATATGTGTTTATATAAAGCACTCCATCGATTAAAAACTAATAGGAAGATTGGATTTAGGCATGCTCTAAGAAGATTTGATATAGAAGGTATTAGAAGTGTATATCCCGGCCATAAAATCCAACTATATACACGGGCTATGAATTTATTTTTTCATCTTCGTTGCCCCGACTTTGTGTATACATTACCATACACTTCTCCTCAGAGTGAAAGTGTTGAGCAGAAATATGATTTACTAAATACCTTTTTTTCTAATATTAAGAACGGCGTTAGTGAACTACATGTACACCCTGCCGTTTTTTCAGAAGAACTAAGAAAAAGAAATCCTACCTGGAATGACAGAATAAACGAATTTGAAGCATTAAAATGCTATTCAAAAGCACTTTTAATGGACAAATATGGTATAACACTGATTTCCTACGCCGATTTAGTTAAGTAACGACATCCATCTTCGCTCGATTATAATTCTTGGTTTCATTAGTGGTTGTTTCTTTAAAAAACACTAATGATTATGCTCTTCGTTTTAAATATCTAAGGAACGCTTTTACAAAGAGATTAGCTCCCAGAATTTTGGCTGACGAAAGCCAAAGTTTCTCTGTATTTCGAGATTTAAAAATCTCTAGCCATGAAGGGAACAACTGTTTTACCAATTCTAACTGAGCATTAATATTTGCAGAAGGTTCTGTCTGCTTAGCAGCAATCAAACGCCTATATAATCGAGTAAAAGCCAGCACTTTCTCTGTCACCATATTAGGAAATTGCTTAAATCGCTCATAAATTGCAACATGTGCATTGAACAAATCTATATTCTTATCAAAGGAATATTCCCCATATGTATAAGAGTTTATTCTATTACGCTGATAATAATATAAGCCATTATCCGAAATAAAAACAGCCCTTGCTCTAACAGCGAATAATGATACGAGAAACGTATCTTCTGAAACATGACCTACATTAAAACACACATCATTCCAAAGTTCACGCCTGTAGATCTTGTTACATGCTGTAAATTCTAACGGAGTACCTGACCACCAATTACGAAATATCTGTTCTGGGCCAATTAATAATGCAGAAGATGGTTTGTGATAATCACGAATATCATCTTCATTGAAATAATTACAATAAGGGTATTGAAGTATATCAACATCATGATGCTCTAAAAGGTATGTCATGTTAGCAGTATACGTATCTGGAGAAATAAAGTCATCTGGATCAACAAAAGTCAAGAAATCACCCTTAGCAACTTCTAATCCTGCATTTCTAGCAGAACTAACCCCCCCGTTAGACTTATGTATAACAATAACACGAAGATCTTCTGCTGCCCATTTATCACATAAAGCAGAAGAACCATCTGTTGATCCATCATCTATCAATATAATCTCAATATCCCTATATGGTTGAGTAATAATACTTTTTACACATCTATCAAGATAAGACTCAACATTATAAACAGGTATTATAATACTTAATTTTGGATTCATAATATGTAAATCAAAAAAACTATATAAAAACAACTATAAGCCTAACATTTTTCTAATTGCCCTCTCCCCCAAAACAACTCTTCCACATACAAAAACGCAATCGTAACAAGAAATCTGGACACCCTCTATAATATAGATAAATATGAGGGGGTCCATTATACCAAGGATAATTATAATCCATTATGACTTTCATATGCTGCAAAGTTACACATTTTTATTAAAAAAACAACTATATTCAGGAAAAAGTTATATCTTTGCAAAAAAAATATGCTTATATAAAAAATGCTTTTCAATTCTATATCATTTTTACTATTTTTCCCTATCATTTGTATACTATATTGGGGGATACCTGACAGATTCAGGAATACTTTCTTATTATTTGCGAGCTACTTCTTTTATATGAGTTGGGAGCCAACTTACGCTATACTCATTATATTCACATCCTTCTCCACATGGATATGCGCAATTATCACTGACTCAACAGAAAAATACAAGAAAGCAATCATTACAATATGTCTATTAATTAATCTTCTAATACTCTTTCTCTTTAAATATTATAACTTTGCTATTGATATTATATCATCGATTATTTCCCTTTCGCATTTCCGCATTAATATACCCTATTCACAATATCTGCTTCCCGTAGGAATCTCATTCTACACATTTCAGTGTATCGGCTACATCATTGATGTCTACCGCAAAGACATAAAACCAGAGAAAAATTTCATTAATTACGCCGTGTTTGTTTCTTTTTTCCCACAATTGGTAGCAGGACCTATCGAAAGAGCGAAAAACCTTTTGCCCCAATTCCACACAAAACACAATTTTAATGGAGATATATTCATTGATGGATTAAAAATGATGATATGGGGATATTTTATGAAACTGTGCATCGCGGGGAACGTTGCTCCTTACGTTGATGCAGTATTCAATAATGTATCCAATCATAGCGGTTCAAGTTTTCTATTAGCATCTTTTTTCTTCTCATTTCAAATCTTCTGTGATTTTGGAGGATATTCTCTTATTGCCATTGGCACTGCAAAGTGCCTTGGTTTTAATCTCATGCAAAATTTTAATCACCCATATCTTTCTCAATCAGTAAAAGAATTCTGGAGACGATGGCACATTTCTTTATCGTCCTGGTTCGCTGATTATGTATACAAACCATTAGGCGGAAGCAGATGCTCCACTATCAAACATTATCGGAATCTATTATTAACAATGCTTATAAGCGGACTTTGGCATGGCGCTAATTGGACTTTTGTTCTTTGGGGTGGGTTGCATGGATTGTTTTTAATCGCAAACTCTGCATATTCCAACTTCGTAAAGCACAGATCTTTTTCTCCCAAAATCATAAGAGTAATCACAACATACATCTTTATAGTTATCGCCTGGATCTTTTTCCGTGCAAATAACGTTCACGATGCATTCACAATAATATCTAAAATTGCGACCGAGCAGGGACATCTATTTCTTGGTGATGGAATTCCATCTCTATTACTACCAATATTAATGATTATATTATTACTCGCCAAAGAGATTAAGGATGAATGTAATATACGAATGTCATTTATGCATAACGAAAACCCATATATTAGTATCCCTGCAAGCGCCTTGGTTATTGCCATAATTCTTTTATGCGCAGAGTTTAATAGTGGACAATTTATTTATTTCCAGTTTTAAGTCATATGAAGAAAGTCATCATCTATATAATATCTATTTTCATAATTCTATTCTCAACGGATTACCTTATGGGGATCTGCAGCAGTTACTATATCAAGAATTATAAGCTCCCCGGCAGATATCGTCCACTAGATAAGTTAATCAAAGAAGTAGATACTGACATCATTTTTATTGGCAATAGTGCAATTCTAAATTCTATAGACCCAAAAATCATTGAGGATAGTTTATCTATGACATGCTACAATGGAGGCATAGAAGGACAAGGCATCGAATTCTGTGAAACAGTCATTGATTGTATACTTCAGAGACATACTCCCAAGATGATTGTGTTAGGACTAAGGCCGGAAGAAGTGGGCGCACACATCGGAGAAGGTATCTATGATGTATTAAAGCCATACTACAAAATGGGATACAAAAGCATTGATGAGCATTTTAATCAAACAGGAAAATACGAACGCACACTCCTTCAGTCAAATCTTATAAGATATAATACTATATGGATTCGAGTACTATTGTATATGCTATTTGACAACACAAAATATCAAGAGAATGGTTTTATGCCCAAAAACATACCATCATCATTCCCATCTATAAAACATATTGATAAAGTTGAGCAGCCCATATCTAATAAATTAGATTGCATAGAAAAAATCATAAAAAAATGCAGTGAAAAGAAAATCAAATTAGCAGTTTGCTTTCCTCCTGTACTAATGTCGTTCGACAATAAAACAATTCCTTGTGTTAATGCTGTCAACGACTTATGCATTCGCTATAACATACCATGCTACATCAACTATGATGACAAGTATTTTCGACAACGGCCTGAGCTATTCTACGACAACGGCCATGTAAATAGTAATGGTGCATCAGTATACTCCAAACTATTTTCAAAGGAATTATTAACATTAAGAGAACATTATGATAGAATCAAATAAAATATATCAAAGAAGGTTTTCCGAGACTATAACATGGTTAAGGTTTCCTCTTATATTCTTTATTATTATGCTTCACTGTTACTCTGTAGTTAGACTTAATGGAGAACATGAAGTGTATTTCAAAATTGTATATCCTTTTGCATTGTGGCTTGGCGAAACAGGCGTTCCCGGTTTCTTCTTTATTTCAGGCTATCTATTTTTTTTTAGCAAGAAAAAATATACAGAAAAGATTAGAACCAGGATACATACACTATTGATTCCATATATTATTTGGAATACGATCATGCTATTACTGTATCTTATCTCCTATTCCTTTGGTTTCCCTCAAGAGATTAACAATAGGTCTCTCACAGATTATTCAGTTTTTGACTATCTTAGATTATATTGGGACAGAGGGGAATATGATAACGGAAATTTCGTCCCTCTACTCTGCCCTCTGTGGTACATACGAAACCTTCTGATTATATCACTTTTATCTCCATTGTTTTTTTTCATAATAAAATATGCGAAAGAAGCTTTTCTAATTATAGCTGGCATATGGTGGTTACTATCATATCATAATGCTTTCATACAGCAAACCATATTCTTTTTTAGTCTTGGAGCCTATTTCTCAATTGAAAGTAAAAATCCACTGGCCATATTACTAAATGTTAGAAAACCATTAATTATACTGTTTTTAGCTTTTGCCACATGTGACATAATACTACACATAACCTCGTTTTACTTTTATAATCTACAGATTCATCGAATCTCATTAATTCTAAACATCTTTGTATTTATCATCTTATCAGACTGCCTTATTACACGAGGCATCAAAAACGATTACCTTCCCGGCGCAGCATTTATCGTATTCTGCGTACACTATCCAATTGTTGTTGCTCTTCGCAAATTATGTGTAAGATTATTCTATGATTCTACAGATTTTGTTCATATATTTCTGTTCTTTCTCTGCGTAATGCTTTCCACAATCATTAGTATAGCTTTATACCAGATTCTTAGCAAACACTTTCCTAACGTTAAAAAACTATTGTCAGGCAACAGATGAAAAAAAAGCTCTATTTTATATTGGTTGTACTCAGCGGCATTTGTCTTATTATTGCATACCAAACGCACAAGTATTATTCTGCCCCCAAACAAAGGAAGGCATACCTATTTCATAAGAGTTCTAGTAATGACACAATAAACATAGCCTTTATTGGAGATAGTTGGGCTTTTTTGCATAAGGATCATTCGTGTAAGATTTCAGAATATCTTGAGTATGATATTCACAAACCAGTCAGAGTGTATTCATATGGCATTAACGGATTAACCAGCAAGGAGATTTACGAGAGCATGTATGACAACAATGATCTCAGGAATTTCATGCATCAAAAGCACTACAGCTACTGTTATATCTCAGCCGGAATCAATGATACGTATAAAAAAATGAGCACATCATACTACAAACAAAGTATTGATTGTATCATACAATTATTATTAGTGAATCATATACATCCAATCATCCAAGAGATTCCTGATTACGACATACATAAAGCCTTTGACAGGCAAAAATCTCTTAGAAAAGCACTTCGACACATTTCATCGTATATTAATGGATGTCCACTTGATTGCAAAGATTTATATAGAAACACATTAGATAATCTTATTTGTGAGAAGAACTATAAAAATAATGTTTCTATTCTACGATATAGAACATGGAATAACAACTTTCTACAAGATCAACAAGAATTATATCTTAACGATGGAATGCATCTGAATGAAAATGGATATATTGTTTTAGATAGAGCTATAGCCTCAGAAATTGCCAAGCTTATACTCAAATAACATGGACCACTCAGGGCTTTTATCATTTGAATCTCTCAAATTTCCTCTTGCCCCCAACTTTCGGCCTCCTTTAAGGAATTCTCCATTTATGCCATATCTAAGTTTACAATTAAGAGGAGATTCGGTACAAGTTATTATAACTGTATTTTGATTAAGACTGACTTTAGAGATTATATCCGTACCATCATGACGTATCACATTGAAGCCATAATTATCAACCTTACTGACATTTATTGTATCAAGGTCCAAAGGAGGGCAAGGGACATTGAATAATATACACACATCATTACCAACAATCTCATAAGACAAAGGTACAAGACCTATATTGCGTTTAGTCTTTCTAATGACACCTAATGCTGATTTAGCAGCATGTTTACCAATACTTTGCTGACCTACAGCATCAATATGGAGTGATTCATTCACAAAATCATACGGATATGTAGGACCACTTGCCCAAATCAGCGAATCATCACGTATTAACTCCATCTGGGCAGTTGGAGTCTTTGGCTCTGCTGCATAATAATTATTTGCTTTGTAACGAAGACCTTTTGTGATTGTAGAAGACTGATAGCAGATGATGCGTATATCATCTTTTTGATGCGTTACCTGCTTGATATCAGTATTCAGATCGTTATACATACGATGGAAATACTCCTTATAGTCATAGTCCGGATATTCAACTATATCTGATTCGCCTTGCATCCAACAGACTGCAGGAACGTAAAACTCCCATCCTCGTTCTTGTGCTTTTTCATAAGCAATAGCAATCTCCTTGATGAACTTATTATAAGGTTCTGAAGGTTTCATTAATTGTTCAATAGTATTCATTCCATGTCCACCAGGGAAAATACAGATTATCGTATCTCCTCCAAGTTTTGTAGCTAATTCCTCTGCCATACTATATACTGACAGTTCAAAGGCTTTTTTGTCGTAATGCAAAACTCTTTTTACCCATTGCTTAAACTGGCTGCTATGATCAAAATAGCCAAAGGTATAGTCCAATTGCTCTGTTACGATTCTTCCATTATACTTTATACGCAATGAATCAAAATTGGTGATTCTAGTTGCTTCCTCTCCTAAAGCATAGCTCTGTCCATATACAGGGATACATACAACGACCTTATGACCATAGTCTTTGGGGTACACCTTATTATATATATATAAAGTAATACCAAGAAGCACAATGCCTATAGTTGCAAGCAACCAAAATCTTCGTTTATGTAAAAAAAGAGATTTCATATTGTTTCTAAAGCTCTGCAAATATAGTGATTTTTGGGAACAACACCAAATAAAAAAGAAAAAAAATCGTGTGAAGGATAAATTTCACACGATTTTAATTATACAATCACGAAATTATCTTATTCGAAAACTTTGCCAGCTACTGGTAGGGTATACCAATTGTGTTCATGAATAGGTTTATTAGCCCATTTGTTAAATTGGCTATATGCATCTTTCACACAAACTCTCTCACGTGGATACTTAAAATCAAATGGAATCAAAATTGCATGTGGATCCATTCCTAATGTAGCAACTTTAACCGTATTATTTTCTGTTTTGTTCACGATGTATGGCATATTACTCTCTTTCAGGAAACTGAATGTATCATCGATAGTCTTAGTAACTACTATAGGATCACAGTTCTTCGATTCTGTATTAATGAAGGTACTACGACTCTGTCCAAATAGAGAATGAACTTCATCATCATCCTTTCCGATATTCTTAATATACAACTCATCATAAGCGCCACAAGCAACGATAGTATACTCTACAGTAGTAGCGTCTATACGTTTGGCCTTAATCACTACATCATTCAAATCATAATCACCTTTCTTTCGATCCTCGAAACAGAACGTATATGTATTATATTCGAATTCATGCGTTACATGAACAGGTTCTACACTACCCTCAACCTCCAAAACAATATCGTTGAAATCTGTATCAGTACCAGACTCCCAGCACATAAGCTCATGACCATTAATCTTTAGCCATGTTGCACGTGGATCTGTTGGGGAGAGTTTATTGAAATTGGGCCATGTATTAATTTTAGCATTTAGACGTCCGTCAAAATATAATTCGCCTTGTTTTTTAGGAGCTTCTGTTGTTGTCTTTGCACGTACCATAAAACCAATCTTATAACCTTTTGGGAATTCAAATTTACCTTTCGTTCCGACAACAGGCGTCTTCTCATCACCAAAATATAGCACTGTATACGAATAGCGTTTCTCTAGAACATCATCCTCGTTTGCTTCAAATTGAATATTAAACGGGATTAACTTATATTTGGGCAGGCTCTGCAGGAAAGCCACTTGTTCCTCAGCAGATTCTGGCAAATCTTTAGGATTAAAATAATAATAGTAGAAGTCTGAATTATAAACCTCTCTGCCATAATCAGGAGATCCATCACGCTTATAAATTGGTGAAATAATAATTGGTCCTGCACCACCTGTTGTGACACGATACGCATTGTCGTCTGTATATCCTGCAGCTTTTACCTGAGCCAAATTGTTGAATGTTTTTCCATTAGGCAGATAAGAAAATACTAATTCTCTTAAAATATTAGTATACTGAGTAGAATAAGGCTCAGCTTTAAACTGTAAGCGGGTATAATCGGCGTCGGCAAGCATATACAGTCTCTCATCTGGAATCCATCCACGTTTTGCAGCATATGATTCTTCAATATTTCCAATTTCAAAAGATTCTGAAGCATCTTCATCGGTTCTTGAAAGTCCACGAGTCTTAGCAGGAGTTTGATCGAAAGAAACGGAATTACCTTCAATCTTTTTGTACATACAATCAGTATCGGTATAGAATGCTGCATACAATCCTTCATTCTTAGCAGGAACATCATAATTCAAAACCACCGAGCTTTTACCATTTGTTTCAGTCTGGTTTAATACTTTCATAGTATTATAAGCCTCCCCCTCTTCATCTGTTAATCCGATAAGTGCCATAATTGCCACCTTCTTAACAGACGAATCTACATTGTAAGTAACCGATCCAGAAGCAGTAGTACACCAATCCTGGTTTTCCGGAATTGTAAATCCCAGAAGCTCCTCTGCATACTTCTTAATTTCCTCATCAGTCACACCTGTTGGTTCTGGAGTTGGCTCAGGTGTTGGTTCTGGTTCTGTACCATCAAAACCTTTTACGCAGCTGGATAGGATTAATCCTAGAACTGCTAATGTAAGTAACTTTTTCATAATAATCTAATATCTATTAATTAATTCTTGTTATTCAAAAACCTTACCAGATACAGGAGTTTTATACCAATCTGTTGATGTAACTGGATTTTCGCCCCAACCGTTAAAACCTTCATAGGCATCCTTGATGCATACTTTCTCCTTCGGATACTTAAAGTCACATGGAATCATTATACCATGAGGATCCTCGCCCTTTTGAGCCATCTTTACATCGTAATCCTGAGTCTTGTTGTAGATATAAATCTGCTTAGAGAAGTCAGTGAAGCTGAACGTTGGATCAACTGTGATTATCTCTGATACCGGCTCATAGTTCTTTATCTGGGTATTGATGAATGTTGAGAGGTTATTCTCGCCAAACAGGGCGTGAATCTCTGTGGTTGTATTCAATTTGTTTCCTTCGATATTACGCAGATATAGTTCATCGTATGCACCACATGCTACCACAGAATACTTAACCTGATAAAGATTAAGACGCTCGGCCTTAATTACTACATCGTTCATATCGTAGTCACCCAAGTTGCGATCCTCGAAGCAGAAGGTGTAAACATTACCTTTAATTTCCTGGGCAGCATCAACCTGTTCCAGACCACCATTAATCTCGACGATCATATCTACGAAGTTAACATCACTTCCTTCTTCAAACATCATGTATACTTTTTGGTTTGCACCAAAGATGGCGGCACGGGGGTCGGTTAGCAACATTCCCTTATCTCTTACAGCCTCGTCAAACTTCGGGAACTGATTAATCTCGTTGTTCAAACGACCATCAGCATACACCTCACCATTTTCAATTTTGGCATAAGATTTATTAGCATAGTTTTTTCCTTTATAGTTATTGCCGTCGATATCGTTATTTGGCATGTAAGTATCTTTATAGTCGTTCTTATTCTTTCTCAGCATAAAACCTACATAATAGCCTGCAGGAATAGTGAAGCTCTCCACTGTAAGATCAGTAGTAGGGCTACTCGTCAAATCACCGAAATAAGGCAGAACATATTCGTGAACTTTAAAGAAATCACCATTACCACTAGCGGTGCCGCTTGCTTCTTTTGTCTGCTTACCATCAACACATTTGAACTTAGGCAGGTTCTTAATGAATTTTAGTTTCTCTTC
>JAEEGL017360389.1_pt1 | contig 23873 bp, 20 predicted proteins | sample 9134231 | NCBI WGS metagenome assembly JAEEGL01 (sample SAMN16246548, study PRJNA631951) | gut metagenome | biome: gut microbiome; feature: rumen; material: fiber-attached | host: Bos | place: Iran: Karaj | collected 2018-10 | reverse complement strand
CAGATTTTGCCTGTTGTGGCGTTCAAAGCTCATCCATTCCACATCTCGAAAAATCCGACAAGTGGGAAGAGATAACGTATTCTGACCCGAAAGATACTTCATTCCTGCGTCCAGGCGATGTTTTGACTGTTCCGGGACATATAAAAATGTATGTCGAAAAAGATGGTAAGGGCTATATCGCTCAGGCATCTTACGGCAACCACTCTGGCGAATTAACTGAAAAAATCCTTCTCGTTGACGTACTTGGTCGCGGTAATTATCGCGTCTGGCGTTTCAAAGGCTAAAGTTTTTTATCGATTCTCATTTCTTCCGGCACTGCCGTACTCGTAATAATCATCTGATAATTCTTGAAATTATTAATTAAGTGTTTTTGACGTGCCTCATCTAGTTCTGAAAAAATATCATCAAGTAATACAACAGGTTTTTTACCAGTTTCTTCTTCGAGAATTTTTGATTCTATAAACTTTAAAGCCAAAATAATACAGCGCATCTCTCCGCGTGATGCCGATCCATCCGCTTTTTTATTATTAAAAATAAACTCGTAATCATCGCGGTGCACCCCAAAAGTAGTGTGACCTAAATAAATATCTTTCTGAAAATTATTCTCCAAAATTCTTAGATATTTATTCTCATCACAAACTTCACCTAAATATTTAATCGAACATTCATCTTTATTATCCGCAATATTCTGGTAAATCTGCGTCATATCCTCATTGATTAATTCAAGATATTTTTGACGTTTTCTCGCGATTTCAGATCCATAATTCGCACACATCACATTCCAAGAAAAGAAATCGTCTGCGGATACTTCTTCGACCTTTAATAAATCATTTCGCTGTTTTAAAGCTTTATTGTATTTTGAAAGAATTACTCCATAATTATCATCAATTTGCTTAAATAGCTCATCAAAATAATCACGACGTCTTGCTGGTGAAGATTTTATTAAATAAATATTATCCGGTTCAAACAACACTACTGGATATCGATTCTTTTTTGGTAATCTCAGACTTTTCTTACCATCAATTTCAAACTCTTTTTTCAAGCCATTAAAGCGTATTATCACTTTTTGCGCATCAATCAAATCAATCTCTGCACGATAAAAATCCGCTTCATGTCGAACAATCTCTTTATCGGTCGCTTTAAAACTTTTTCCACGTAATGCTAAATAAATTGCTTCCAGTATTGAAGTTTTTCCACTACCATTTTCGCCAATGATCAACGTAGTTGGACGATTACAATCCAGCTCAAACTCGTCATGACAACGAAAATTCTTTAAACTAACTTTTTGAACAACTTCCATTAGCTCTTAAGCGGCATAATAATATGCGTATAATCGTTACTTTTCTGATTTCTAATTACTACTGGCGCAAGCTTACCAGATAAACCGAAGATTATTTTACCTTCCGTAGTTGCATTTAATGCATCTAATACATAACGCGAATTTAATGATACTTTGCCATCTTCCGATACATCTACACTCATAGAAGATGTGTTTTCACCAAGTTCACTTGCCACTGCGCTCACCGAGAAAGTTCCTTCATCTTTCTTTGCCTCGCAAGTAATCGATCCGCCAGAATCACGCGCAAATAATGCTGCCACTTTTGTCATTCGAATCAATTCTGCTTTATCTAGCTCTAGTTCGGAAGTAATATCTTTTGGTATTAATTGGCGATAATCAGGGAAGCTCGCATCGATTAATTTCGAGGTGATCTCAATTTCACCCATCCTAAATACAATTTGTGCATCCGTAATTAATACTTCGATGTCTTCCATATTATCCGCAATTGAACGCAATACTTCCTGAAGGGCATCGCGTGGCACGATTGCGGCAATTTCACTCTTTACCTCATCTACGAATTTACGATCAGCCAAACGATAACCATCTGTAGCTGCTATATACAGTGAACCTTCATAAGTATTAAAATACACACCCGTAAGAGCTGGACGGGTAGTATCGTTACTAGCAGCAATTATTACCTGATTGACCGCTTCTTTGAAAATATCCACATTAATCTTAAACGTGACAGCTTTCTTTTCGTCAATCTTCGGTAATTCTGGAAAATCATCCGCCAAAATACCATTAATTGTGGATTTGTATTGACCAGCTGAAATCGTTAATTTATCGCCTTTTGCGGTTAATTTAACAGTATCTTTTGGTAAATTAACTACAAATTCTGCTAATAGTTTTGCTGGTACCGTAATCGTACCATTCTTAATGCACTTAGCATTTACATATTCAACTGTCGCTAATTCCATATTGGTTGCAGTTAATGTCAACTGCTTATCATCGGCTCTAAGGAGTACATTGCTTAAAATTGGTAAACCAGCTTTCGTGCTTGCTGCTACTCGACTTACTACACTTAGTGCCTTTGCGAGTCTGTCCTGTAAAACTTCTACCTGCATTTATCCTCCTTTATTATTTATAAGTTGTAGTAGTTATAGTAGAGCTATGTGAATAATGTGTAAAACTTGAGCATAACAGGGAATAATCGAACAATCTATTTGTGCAGAAAATGTCGATAATGATATGCAAAACTTTTGTGGATTTCTCGAATAATTGGGTAAAACTCCATTTTTCGAATTTTTGCACATTTTTCTTCCACCAATTTTGCGCAGACTTTTGAACTGATTTTTGCACCAGTTTTCCACTTTTAATTGGCATAAATCTTCTCCCTAAGGTCACTAATCTGGCTGCGTAGATTAAAATCTGTCTTCAATTGAGTCTTAATTACCTTAATACCATGCATGATCGTTGTATGATCTTTTTTAAACTCATTACCAATCTTTACAGTACTAAGTCCGAGCTGTTCATTCATTAAATACATTGCAATTTGGCGCGCATTTTTAATATCTTTTACACGACTTTCACCGTAAAGATCTTTCGAGGTTAGGTTATAATACTTTGCAACTTTATCCACTACTTGCTTTGGTGACACGGAACGATGCCTAATTGGATCTTCCGGTGCCACTAAACCTTCAGATATCAATTCATCTGGTGTAATTTTGCGCATTTCTGCGAGTAGTAATACCTGATTTAGTTTTCCTTCTAATTCACGAATATTCGTTTGAATATTCTTTGCTAGATATTCCACTGCTGTATCGCTTAACTGTATTTCGGAATTAATCATCTCGGCCTTAGCTTTAATGATTGCGCAGCGTGTCTCGAAATCTGGTAACTGGATGTCAATCTGGACACCCATTGCTAGACGTGAGGCTAACCGCTCATCAACAGTTGCGATTTGATTCGGTAGACGATCACTACTTACGATTATCTGCTTTCCATTTTGGTGTAATTCGTTAAAAGTATGGAAGAACTCAATTTGTGATTTATCCTTACCTTCAATAAACTGGAAATCATCTACAATTAAAACATCAACATTGCGGTATTTTTCCGAGAAATTATCAAGATGCTTCTTCATTGCATCAACGAAATCTTTATAAAACTGTTCTGTTGTTACATATAACACCCGCATCTCTGGATGATTTTTAATTATCTCATTGCCGATAGCCTGAATTAAGTGAGTTTTACCAAGACCAGGTCCACCATATAAGAAATAAGGATTATAACGTTCACCTGGATGTTCGATCACAGCATGTGCCGCGCTTACTGCGAGATCATTATTACTACCAACAATATAATTATCTAACCGATAACGTGGATTTAGGCCATTCTCAAATGTCGTCTTATTAACTACCGGTGCTGCAAAAATCGGCGTATTAACGGTCTTCACGGGAGTATTTGGTAGTACTTCAACCGCTCTTTTTACGGTTGTTTTATTGTTTTTGTCGCTCAAGATTATTTTAATATCATCATATTCGATGCCAGCTGCGGCAATTGCATCTTTTAATATCTGATAATACTTGTTCTCAATTGAAGTCTTAACAAAGATACTTGGCACCGACATAGTTAGGTGTCCATCCTCGTTAGTAATAAATTTGAGGTTAGTAAAATATGTACCATAGGCCATTTCAGATAAATGACTTTTTAGCTCATCCAAGACTGCCTGCCATTCGTTTGGCATCTTACTGACCTCCTCCTAATGAGATAATTATATGACTTTTCCACAGGTTTTTGTAGACTGAAATAATATTTTCTAATAATAAAATCCGCTAACAGATTAGATTTTTCCCCACCCATTTCAAAAACAGGGAAGCGCGTATGTGGAAAAACCCTTGAAAAAAGTGGAAAAAATCATTATAATAGACATAATTCTTTTAATAAAACAATAATTATAAAGTCAGGATTATACTCATGCCAAAGCGTACTTATCAACCACACAAACGTCAGCGCAAAGTTGAACATGGTTTCCGCAAGCGCAACTCTACCGTTAATGGCCGCAAAGTTCTTGCTCGTCGTCGCATTAAAGGTCGTGCACGTTTAACGGCCTAATCGAATGATCAAGAAGAATTATCGATTTCATTCGCGTGGTGGTGTCAGATACACTTACCAAAATGGAAAAACTATTCGAGGTTCCAAAATCTCTCTAGTTTTTGCCGATAATTCCCGTAATAAACAACGCTACGCCATTGTAGTTAGTAAAAAAATACTCAAGTCCGCTGTTGGCCGTAATCGCATTCGTCGTCGTAGTTACGAAGCTTTACGCGCCTTGCTTCCAAATATTCAGAAGCCAGTGGACTGTATTTTTATTATTAATTCCAAAGAAATACTTGATATTGATTTTAAAGAGTTGCGTACCCTTATCCGCGATTTACTTAAAGAGGCGGATATAATATAATTATCTGAAAGAGGAGTTATATGTTTGAATTACTGGATTTCTTAATTGTCCGTCCGATTGTTAATATTCTTTTGCTGATTTATAGCGTTGTTGGTGATTTTGGCCTCGCTATTATCATCTTTACAGTCTTAATCAAACTCCTTACTTGGCCGCTCATGAAGCGCCAACTTCAGCAGACTAAATTAATGCGCAAAATTCAGCCAGAACTTGCTGAAATAAAGAAAAATTGCAAAGGTAACCGTCAGCTTGAATCTCTTCAGATGATGGATCTTTATAAGCGCAATAATATTAAACCATTTCGCTCTGTTTTAACTGTTTTTATTCAGTTACCAATCTTTATCGCACTCTTCACGGCTATTAGTGTTTCTGTTAATCCATGCGCTAATACTAGTGATTATCATGTTAATATCGGTCGTTGCCGCAACGAAAACACCGAGTTTAACGTTGAGCATTCCGCATATCCACCAATCCGTAATTTAAATAACGTTAATACTCTTATAGACTTACAGAAGCAATATTTCAAAGATTTCGAAGAAGCAGAAGATAAGACTACTACGGAATATAAATTTGAACCAAAACTCTTCGGCACAATTGATCTTTCTGTCTTACCAAGTCAAGTCTTTAGTAATCCATCCTTAAGCACGTTTACGGTCTTATTCTTCGCTCTTGCTAGCGCTGTTACGCAGTTTATTATGGCTCGCCAGCAGGACCCAACTCGTCAAAACGGCCAGAAACGCCGTGGTATGAAGGATCTTATGCGAGAAGCTGCTGACGGTAAAGAAGCCAGTAGAGATGAAATTAATGCTGTAGCGCAGGCTCAGACTACGTATATGATGCCATTCATGATGCTATTCATCATGGTCAACCTTCCTGGCGCACTTGTAATGTATTACTTCTTAAGTAATCTCATTACTGTCTTTATTCAGAAGATTATTCTCAGTAAGAAACTTGAGCAGATGGAAGAAGCTGCTGATAAGAAAGTATTAAAGGAACTCCGCGACGCTACTAAAAAGATCAAAGAAGCTGAAATCGTCGAGGATAATACTAAAATCACTACTACTAAGATAAAGAGTAAATCTACGCATTATGCGTCTAAAGATAAAAATAAAAACTCCAAGGAACATATTACCCGCATTGTTGCATCGGATAAAAAGAAAAGGAGAAAATAATGAACACCGATGAATCAATTCGTTTTGCGGCAAAATACCTCGAGGATTTGCTTTCCTTCTTTGGTATTAACGTAGCTGTTTATTCAACTATTGAAGACGACGTAATTCAACTTTCTATTCCGTCTACAAGCATGAATTCGCTTTTGATTGGTAAGAATGCTAATAACTTGCGTGCGCTTCAGCATGTTCTTATGATGACGCTCGTAGCCCGCAATGCTGAGGTTACTCGCGTAAATATCGATATTGCCGACTATAAGCGCCAGCGTGCTGATAAAATCGAGCATAAAGCAGAGAAGTGGATTGATGACGTTCGCCGCACTGGTAAGGAAAAGATCCTTGACCTTAATGCCGCCGATCGCCGCGTCGTTCACCGCTACGCTAGTGATTATTCCGATATTGAAACCTTCAGTACTGGCGAAGGCCGTGAACGCCGTCTTCATATCGTTAAAAAAGAAATCGACTAATTAATTTAGTAAATCACTAATCCCCGCCCAAAAGCGGGGATTTTTTTGTTGATTTATCCACATTTTCCACAGTTTTGTCACTACTTTTCAATATTTCAACTACGCTATAACAGGGGTAATATAATAATATTTAGAAATATGCAACTTATTCAGAATAATCGTCCTGTGGAAAACTAGTGTAAAAAAATACCCCCTGTTGTGGGGGTATTAATTCAAGCGGCTAGCTATTAATGTGAGAAACCGTTACCGATGATCACGATAAAGTCTGCAGTGTTATAAGACGCTAACGAATCAGGGATATTGACTTCAATATCCACATTATAAAGCTTTGTAAGCGCCTCAGCCGTCTTTGGCTTCTTAGCAGATACCTGGAATACCTTTACGCCATCAAACGCGCTCAGATCGCTTGGAGCGTTGCCGGTACTACTAATAAGGTATCCTTTACCTTCTAGGTAGCTCTTTTCGTTTGCGGCAATACCGTTTACGGCGGTACCATTCAAGACTACGATATTAGCTTCTTCTGATGTGAATGCCTCTCCACTCAGTTTGCGCTTTATGTATGCATGAATATTACTATATGCGCCGACGCCCTGGGTTGGATAAACGTAAGAAATACCATTTATCATACCAGTGGTAAGAAGTGGGCGTGGTTTATCTTTCGTATCATATAGAGAGATCGTCTGTACGCCAGAATAATCCAATTTTGTAGCTAGCTTCACAATAGTCTTAATCTCAGTATCCTTAAAGTTTGTACGGAGATTATCGCCAATCGCAGACTTCACCTGCATCGCCATACCAAGATTAATATCAACATGGCGTGACTTCTTTACAATTGCGTCAATTACGCGCTGCTGGAAGTACTCACGAGAGAAGTTACCATTTGATGCGCCATAACCACCATAGGCGTTACGTGCGCGTGCTACAGCCAATGCTTGCTCGCCATTCAAGTGAATAACCTGACTATTCGGGAATTGAATATGATATGGTCTACCATCAGCTAAGCCTTTTGGACTCGTCGTGACGATGGTAGTTTCATCGCCAGCCCAGGTTTGATTACCGTATAAGAATACAACATCAATACCGCCAATTGCATCAACGATTTGAACTAACGCTTGCCAGTTTGCATGTATATGATATTGAATCTGTACGCCAAACACTTCCTCGAATGCTTGTTCGAGCGCCATGGCGCCTTCTTCTTCGTATTTGCGTTTATCTTCAGCAGAAGTATTCCTCTTAACTTTATTATATTTGCACCAGTAAACTTCATTAATTTTACTTGTAGAAGTACAGGTTCTTGCTTTAAGATCGCGTGGTAAGCTAACTGTCTTAATATCGCCAGTCTCCTGATCGATACTCATCATCATCATAGAGTCGGTCAAATATCCACCATCCCAGCGCGGATCATCCATTGCATAACCTTCAGTACCAAAGATCAAGATATTCGTACGACCATTCTCGTCTTTTTCGAGTGGTGTATCTGGGTCAGAGAAGATAACATTCAAGATATTACCGCCGTCGGTAACTTGGTTTACAAAGTCATTCAAATAGAAATATACCCAAACGCCGGCAGCAATTAGTAGCGCTAAGATAATCAAAACAATCCAACGTACTACATGGCGTTTTTTCTTACCATGCTTTTTACTCTTTTTCTTCTTTTTTGACCATCCTTTAGCTTTTTCTTCTTGTGGGACTTCGGTCAAATCTGTTGGATCAACATCTCTCACTTCGGATAAAAATTCCTTTACTGCGCTATTATCATCTTCATCTAGAGCGCGTTTCTTCTTGGTTTTTTTCAGTTTCTCGAGCTTTTCGCCCTCTTTAATCATTTCTTTAACTTCTGATTTTTTATCAGGCAAGCCAACTCTTCTTGGCGGCGTAGTTTTTGTTGTGCGGCGCTTCATTACAGAGCTTGTAGCAGCTCGGCTCTGACCTTTCGCCTTTTTTTCACCACCACTAGCTCTCCACTGAAGTCCATCAATAGACTTTGTACTCATCCTTCTATTTTAGCACAGAAGTCGCTTTTCCCCTAACCAGTAAATCACCGGGGTTAACAGATATAAATGAAGGACGTTTGGAAATCCCGAAAAGAATCCCAATGTAATTAAATAAGCCAGAACAATTGGAATAATTATTATGCAGCTAGGACGCTTTGAACTCTTAATAATATATATAATTACAATGACAAGAATTATTACCCCTATAATACCTAGCTCAGTTAGGATATTAATATACTCATTTTGAATAATCTCTTTCTCCCAACCACCGGTTTCATGTTCCATTGCGACACCCGCACCACCTAATCCTACACCCGCAATCGGATTCTTTTGCCAGGCTTTTATGGCGGCATCGGTAACACTTAGACGAATATCGGTCGATTCCTCAATATATCCAATAAAAATCGGTTGTTCGCTATTATTGGTCTCAATTTTGTCTCGAATATCAATTTTGCCAAGCGTTACTTGATGAATTGATCGCTGTATACCTTGTGCAAAATTTTCTGAAGTAGGTGATATTTCCGAGAGAATCCCCTGTGTCAATAAACCAAACACTAATCCTATGAGTGTTGGTGCCAATAACCAAAAAGCGCGTACATTCTTATCTCGTATTAATAGCATTACACCGTATACCAATGCGGCGATTCCGAATGCATAGAGTGCACCTCTCGAGAAACATATATATAATGACATAACTAGGAATAAACTCAAGCCACCAAAACCGAACATTGCTCGCTTGTCTTTTTGAGATTTTATTGCATTATAGAATAATCCTAGAGATATTAATGCTGGAGCAATTAATAGATTACCCATAAACTGTGGCTCGATTGCTAACCCATTCGGATGTGGAAAACCTAAAGTCAGATATGTACATCCTCGGCAGAGCAGGGTAAAGTCACGCGAAACTCCTAATACGTCTAAGAAACACTGCAGAATACATATTACCGCCGCAATAGTAGCCGATATTAAATAGACCTTTAGTAACTTTTTCAGATAGGCCTTATCTAGCTTCATGCTTAGGATGTTTACTACACTAAACATAATCAGCCATATAATCCCAGCCGTTAATATACCTCGTACCTTATTTTCACTCCATAAAATCGCAAACGTAGCATATGTCGGGAAAGCGCATATTATGAAGCTTTTTGTGATACCAAGTTTTTTCTCGATCTTTGGCATTTTTGTTAGACTGAATACGCCAAATATTGCCAACCATATTAATGGTAGGGATAATTCAAAGTTCATCGAATCATTTGCGCCCAATCTAATAACAGGGAAATATGAGAAAAATATTACAATTGGCAATAAGAACAGCATTATGCTCTCAAATTTACTTAGCGACTTTTTCATCTATAAACTTCTGTAATTTCTTCTTAAAGTTTTTAACATCAAACTCTTGAGCGCTCTTGATAATCTCCTTTCGATCATACTTTGAGCTATCAAACTTCTTCAAAGCCTTCTCGAGCGAATCAACCGTTTGGTGCTCGAATAGCATGCCATTTATACCATCCTTGATATAATCCACCGCGCCACCTTGCGCGAACGCAATCACTGGGCATCCTGCCGATAGTGCCTCAACTGGTGCTATGCCGAATGGCTCCATGCTAGGGAAGATGAATCCTTCAGCGTGCGCTAGTTCTTTCGCGATTTCATCTGCTGTCATAAATTCTTTAAAAGATATTAATTCTGACCCATTTGCAGCTTTAACGAGATTCTTATGTTCTGGACCATCTCCGATAATCGTTAGTTTCTTACCGGCTTTAATGCATGCTTTTATCGCTAAATCTTGACGCTTCCAAGATACCTGTCGCGAAAAATTCACAAATCCTTCACGTGTTGTGTTTTTTACAACAGAAAACTTGTTTGTATCGACTGGCGGAGCAATCACCGTCGCTTCACGTTTGTAATATTTCTTAATCATTTCCGCTGCATAAGACGAAATTGTCACAAAATACGTTGGCCGTTGGGCAGCAGAGAAGTCTGCTTTTTTAAGTGGTTTTACAAATGCCTTGAAGCCCACACGTACAATCGGATTCAATATTCCGAATCCTGGATTCTTTACGTAATCATCGTACATTTGCCAATAATATTGCGTTGGCACGTGACAATAGCAAATATGCGTCGTATTTGGACTAATCTTTACCGATTTTGCTTCTGCGCCCGTTACGGAAATTACTAAATCATATTCCGAAAGATCAAGTTTATCAAAGTATTTCTGACGCATCATCGGAATTAAGCGTCGTAGCTTCGATGGAATCTTCTGTAAGCGTCCCGTACGCACATCCGCGTCTTTAAACCAATCAATTCCTTTTGGATTATATTGTGATGTATAAATTGGCGCATCAGGATACATTTCATGCACTGCGAGCAACACTTTTTCGGCGCCACCTACATTTGTTAACCAATCACAAACAATCGCAACTTTCATTTTCGTACCTTCAATAACACTGTTGCGAAGAATAATTCTACTGGGTTTGCGTATTTTCTTTTCTCGGATCTCGGCATATTTGCACGTGCCACTGCAAGTGCATGCGAAACACGCCAGCGTGCCCAAACTGCCTTACGTCGCAATCCGACTTTCTTGCCAGCATCCTTCTTTGACCAATCCTTTAAATCTTGATAGCTTCTTTTCCAGTTTTGCCACTTCAATGATGATTTTGCGACCGTACTAGTCTCAGTCCCGTAATTATAGAAATAAAGTGGTTCAAGAATGAAATGAATTTCGCAATCCTCTGGATAATTTGGCAACGCTGCCGTCACATAATCTAATACAAATTTAGTATCCTCAGCGAAGTCCATTGTTACATCAAACTGAAGATTGTTTTTAATGACAATATCCCTACGGAATAGTTTAGTAATAACACCATACAAGCGGCCATCTTTGCGCATCAAATACAATATATATTCTCGCAAAGTCTCATTTTTCTTGCGCGCACGGAGTGGATTAATAAAATCATCATAGGCTTTACCACGTTTTACGCGCGTATAATGTAATGCCACACATGCAAGAATCACCTTATCGTTTAGATATTCATTCAGTAGTTTTTCTATAAAATCTTCCGACACTAAATCGTCCGAATCGATAAATGAAATAAAATCGCCCTTAGCGAGTTTAATACCAGTATTGCGCGCCGCCGAAGGGCCAGCGTTCTTTTGCGTTTTAACTATGACCTTATCGTGTTTCTTTGCGAAATCATTCAAAATCTTCAGACTATCGTCCTTTGATCCGTCGTCCACGCAGATAATCTCGATATTCTTATAAGTACCACCAAGTAATTGTTCAAGTAGTTTCAAACAAACCTTTCCGGTATTAAAAACCGGCACAATAACAGATACTAGTGGAGACTTGCTCATGTAACTATTATATCTTAAAAATACCCCCGTTTTATGTTAAAATATAATGTATATGAAAATTCCTCGTGTGTTGAATCGGCGCAACCGTATTCTTCTCAAAGAGTTAGTAAAAACTGATTTCAAACTTCGCTATCAGGGTTCAGTATTGGGCTATCTATGGGCGTTACTCCGTCCATTAATGATGTTTGCGATTCTATATGTAGTTTTTTGTAAACTCCTTCGTATCGGTGGCGATATTCCACATTATCCGGTCTATCTCTTAACTGGTACCGTTATGTGGAGCTTCTTCACGGAATGTACCATGCAGGGCATCAAAGCCATCGTTATTCGTGGCGATTTGCTCCGTAAAATTAATTTCCCGAAGTATATCGTTGTCGTTTCCGCTACGCTGACTGCCACCGTTAATATGCTCATCAACCTTGTTGTTATCGTTATCTTTGCACTTATTAACGGTGTTACTCCATCTTGGAGCTGGCTCCTTGTGCCACTTTCGCTCATTGAGTTATATATTTTCTCGCTTGGTATCTCATTCTTACTCGGTTCGATCAACGTTAAATACCGCGATATCGCTTCTATTTGGGAAGTTCTTATTCAGGCACTTTTCTACGCTGTGCCAATCATCTACCCAATCTCTATGGTCGCCGAAGTCAACGCTACGGCTGCTAAGATTTTACTCATGAATCCAATTGCTCAAACAATTCAGGATATCCGGTATAACTTAATTACTAATGAAACCATTACGATGTGGAATTACATCAATAATCCACTCGTTATGATCGTTCCGATCGCAATTATTATTGCTGTTCTAGTATTTGGCGCGATTATTTTCAGACGAAAATCTAAGTATTTTGCGGAGGAAGTATAATGGCTCGTCCTATTGGTAAAAGAACTGAAATAAACGACCCAAGTAATGATATTGCTATCAGTGTCAGAAATGTTAATAAAAGCTTTAGACTTCCAACTGAGCGTTCATTTGGTCTCAAGCAAGCCATCTTCAATCGTCTCCGCGGCATTAAAGGCTATAGGGAACAGAAAGTTCTTAAAGGCTTAGATCTCGATATTAAGCGCGGTGAATTCGTTGGTATTGTTGGCCGCAACGGTTCCGGTAAATCTACTTTACTTAAAATCCTCGCTGGTATTTATTATCCAGAAAAAGGTGAAATCACTATTAATGGAAATCTCGTCCCATTCATTGAACTAGGTGTTGGCTTCAATCCAGAATTAACCGGTCGCGAAAATGTCTACATGAACGGTGCGCTTCTTGGTTTTTCGAACGAAGAAATGGACACCATGTACGACGATATTTGGAAATTCGCCGAACTTGAAGATTTTCAAGATCAGAAACTCAAAAACTATTCTTCTGGTATGCAGGTTCGTCTTGCCTTTTCGATTGCAATTCGTGCTCAAGGCGATATTCTTCTGCTCGATGAAGTTCTCGCCGTCGGCGATGCCGCCTTCCAGGAAAAATGTAATCAGTATTTTGCCTCATTACATGGCAACCAGACTGTGATTCTCGTTACTCACTCCATGGAAAACGTTACTAAATATTGTGACCGTGCCATTCTTATTGAAGACGGCAAAATCAAAGACCAGGGTAATCCAAAGAAGATTGCCAATGAATATCTCAAACTTTGGAAATAATTATTCGTGTTTAATTTTACGAAATGCTATATAAGGCTTTCCGCCGAATTTTGATAGCAGAGTAAAGTAGAGTTTTTGTTTTTTATTAACATACTCATTATTTTTATAATCGCTTCGATGTTCTAGAATCCATTTTCTGGCACTATCGTAATAATTCCAATCAATTCTTCCCGCAATGGCATGATCTACAAATGCGAACTTTGCGGTTAACATCGCAACCGCAGCGGCTTTCTTTAAAATATAATTTCCGCGCAAATATTCAATTGATTCTTTTGCGGCTAACTCGCGCATTTTTAGGCGTTCAGCCGTATTAATCTTTTTCATGATGCTATTTTCGCGTTCACGATAGAAATATAGCTCTTTCGCTAAATAGCTCACTTTATTTGCGTGCGTATATAATTTATACGTTGTTAAATTATCTTCGTTCTTTTTGCCTACCGGATAAGTAATATCGAAATGCTTAAATAAATTCAATCTATATAGTTTATTCCAAGCCAAAATATCCATATTTTCTTGCTCGGTCAAGAATTTTATCGTTGCTTCTTGTCCAGATATTGTTTTTTCTTGTGGGATGTTTTTGCTATAGCCGCAAACGCAGATGTCTGCGTTTTCCTTTTTAATCGTTTTTATCATTTCGCTCAAATATCCTGGCAAAATATAATCATCGCTATCGATAAAACAAATATAATATCCTTTTGCAACCGACAAACCTTTATTCCGCGCCGCCGATAAACCAGCGTTCTCTTGATGAATTACGCGAATGTTGCGATGTTTCCTAGCATATTCATTGCAGATTTTACCACTATGGTCAGTTGAGCCATCATCAATGAGGAGTATTTCGGTCGTTTTATAATCTTGATCCAAAATACTGTCGATGCACTCATTTAAATATTCTGCAACGTTATATATTGGTACAACGACCGAAATTAAATCCTCAACTTTTTTCATTATCTACCTATATTATTAAGATAATTAATCGTATCTTTCATAGCATCTTCAATCGTAAGCTCAGTCTTCCAGCCAAGTTCACTTTCTGCTTTTGCCGGATTAGCATAAACCATCGCCAAATCGCCAGGACGGCGTGGCGCAATTTGTGTATTCAGCTTCTTGCCGCTTTCTTTTTCAAATGCAGCCACCATTTCAAGTACAGAAGTACCTTTACCAGTACCCAAGTTGTAAATACTGACGCCTGGCTTAATTTTTGCCATTGATGCAACGTGGCCCTTTGCAAGATCTACGACGTGAATATAATCACGCACACCCGTACCGTCTGGCGTATCATAATCGTTTCCATAGATGCTCAAACATGGCAATTCGCCCGTCGAAACTTTCATAATAATTGGCATCAAGTTGTTTGGAATATCGTTTGGATCTTCACCTATCAAACCAGATGGATGTGCGCCTACTGGATTAAAGTAGCGCAACACGATTGCTTCAAATTCATCATCTGAAACCGCTACATCTTTGAGAATTTCTTCAATCATATACTTTGTGCGGCCGTATGGATTAGTAATCCCAACGCCAGTCTGCATATCTTCCGTAAGCTCTGGTACAGGCTGCTCGCCATATACGGTAGCAGAAGAGGAGAAGATGAGTTTTTTAACTCCATATTTCTTCATGCATTCGAGCATATTAATTGTGCTGCCGAGATTGTTCTCGTAGTAACGGATTGGCTTTGCTACTGATTCACCAACTGCTTTTAGGCCAGCAAAGTGAAATACGATATCGTAATTTCCTTCCGCGAAAACCCTATCCAATTTTTCTTTATCGAGCATGTCGACTTCGTAAAACTTTGGTTTTACGCCGACAATCTTCTCAATCTTATCTAGTACGGTAATTTTACTATTGAATAAATTATCTAGAATTTCGACTTCATGGCCATTCTTAATTAATTCAATTGCCGTATGCGATCCGATATAACCCGTTCCGCCAGTCAATAAAATTTTCATTTTTTCTCCTTTCTTTTTTCTTCATAAATTGGAATTATTTGTTCTTTCACAATAGTAGGGAAATCATACTTTTCTTCATATAGTTTACGCGCATTTTGGGCATATTTCTTCTGTAGTGTTGGAGAACCAAGCAACTTATCGAGTGCATCTACGAGAGAATCGACGTCTTTTGGCTTTATTAACAATCCTGTCTTTTCGTCTTTAACGACTTCTGGATTTCCGTCAATGTCTGTCGCAATTATTGCTTTTTGCATCATCGCCGCATCAAGCAGGGCAAGGCTCAAACCTTCATGATAGGATGGCAATACGAAAATTCCCATCTCAGAATAGGCTTTATATGGCTGATTAGTGTGTCCTTTGAAGACGATGTTTTTGTTGTTGGATATTTTCTTAAAATAATCCATTTCATCGCCCTTGCCATAAATCACTAGTTTTGCGGATTTATATTTCTTCGAAACGATATCAAAAGCACGAATTAATTCTTCAACACCTTTGTCGTAAACGACGCGACCAAGAAAACCAACTACGTTTGAATTATCTTGTTTTGGATATTCATTCATGTGATCAAACGAACCATTTGGAACTACTACGAAGTTCGATAACTTATGTGGAATAATACTATTAACGTACTTATATTCATATTCGCTGACTGTTGTAATCTTCGCTGGAATGTCAGCGAGTTTAAAAATATGTTTACCGATTGGGTTCTTGTATTTTACATTGATATTTTCCCAAACTACCTGGCGAAAATCTGAGTGATCTGTCCAGATAACTTTTGTTCCAGTTTTTTTGCCAGCCAATGTAGCAGCGATAAATTCATCCCGTGATTGTATGTGCAGAATATCCGGTTTATATTCTTTTATCTTTTTTACATACCAACGCGTTAAATACTTTTCCCATACCATAAATGCTGGTAAAAACAGATTTCTATAGCCGCTCCAGTTTTGTTGTTTATTGTATGGCGCTTCGATTGTGTTTAATCCAGCCTTCTTTGACTCCTCAATCAACTTAGTGGAGGAGGTTACGATAATTGGATTATAACCATTCTTTTTTAGTTCTTTTCCTAGTGCAATCTGGTACGTTTCGGCGCCGCCATAAGCCTCTCGCCAAATTCCTCGAATTAAGAAGACAGTTTTAGAATTATTATTCATTATTTAATCTTTTCTACTAGTTCGTCGGCTAGTTGTACGCAATCTTCCATGCAGTTATAAGTCCACCTACCATAGCGGCCCAAAGTGTAGATATTTTCTTTTTCTAACTCATTAAATGCAGCTTCAACTTGTTTTGATTCATTGGTTGAAATATGAACGTAAGCAGGATCCATAATTAAAATATTTTTGTCGACCAGCTTCATGGAGTCATTGATAATTCCGACTTTTTTCATTCCTTCGAGCGCATCCGATAATTCTTTTTCGGTATCAATATCGCTCGTATTTTTCGGAAAACCAATCTCGACGTAAACGCTCAATTTTTCTTGGCCTAAAATATTGTTATAAAAACCGATTCTATAAAAGTTTAGACTCTTGTCAGGGAAGTATACCCAATGTTCTTGAGTGTAATTCGGTGATGCCTTATCAAAGCCAAGATTTAAGACTAAAACTTTGTTGTATGAGAGATTATCTGATAATGCATCATATTTTTTGTCACCAAGCAATTTCAAGAATGCATTGTACGGGGTCGTATTAATTAAATTATCGTATTCGATTACTTGATCGTCGCTTGTGACAACGGAACGCTCTTTGATATTAATTGATTTTACACTAGTATTTAGCCGAATTTTACTATCATCAAGTGATGCAAATAGTTTATCAATGAAATAGCCAGTACCTTTCTTTAGGTACATAAATTCATCATTGTATGTAGCTTTCGTAATGTTGCCCATACTTTTCATAACTTGTTCAAAATCAGCATATGGGAAGAAGCGTCCCATCGCATCTTTGTCCAAATTATGTAAATCGGTAGCATATAATTTTTCATTGTATGGACGCAAGAATTTTTCCGTAATTGATTTGCCAAATTTAGCGTAGAGCATGCCAAGAAAGTCCGTATATTCCGTATCTTCGCGGAAGTATAGATCATATAAACAATCTATAAATTCTTGTTTTTCTAACTGATGGATATTTGTCTGAAATGGGTAATCGATTAGTTTGTCGCCATAATAAATTTTTGTATTCTTTTTTTGTCGAATAATTTGATCTTCATCGACAAAATCCAAGAACATTTTTTTGTATTTTTCTGTACGAAAATGATAAAAATGACCGGCGTAATCCCAAACATATTCATCGTTCGGAATCGTGCGGCAATAACCGCCTGGAGTTGAATCTTTTTCTAAAATCAAATAATCATCGTCGCCCAAAAAGTATGCCGTCGATAATCCTGATAAGCCGGCACCGATAATTAAATTTTTAACCTTCATTTTTGCTCCCTTTATTATTATCACTAGTAGTACATTCAATTACGTAACGTGGCCGTCTTTTTGTCTCGGCATATATTTTTCCAATATATTCACCGATTAAGCCGATTGATACCATTTGGATTCCAGCGACCAGCCAAATTGAGCAAATCGTAAAAGTCCAACCGCTAACCGTATTTCCCATCGCCCATACAATCAATGAATAAATCATGACAGCAATACTTGTGAATAATGTAAGCATTCCAAACGAAAACACTAATCGAATTGGCTTAATACTAAACGAAGTTATGCCGTCGCACGCAAAACCCATCATCTTTTTAACTGGATATTTTGATTTTCCAGCCGTACGTGCGTTTCGTTTGTATGTCACGATATCGGATTTTAGCCCAATTAATGGCACAATTCCGCGCAAGAATAGATTAACTTCTGTATACTCTTTTAGGCATTCTACGGCTCTTTTTGACATCAGCCTGCAGTCCGCCGAGTTATATACTAGATTCACGCCGAGTGCACGCATAAATTTGTAAAAAAATTGAGCCGTACTGCGTTTAAAGAAAGAATCCGTGTCGCGATTATCTCTGGCGCCAAATACGATTTCACAGCCGTCATTGTATTTTTCGAGAAAGCCATCAATTACACTCAGATCATCTTGCAAATCCGCGTCCATGCTAATTGTTGCATCCGATCTTTCACCAGCATACACCAATCCGGCAAACAGAGCATTTTGATGGCCCACGTTATGTGCGAGCTTTACTCCTAGAATACGCTCATTCTTCTTCGAGAGATTATCGATAATATCCCAAGTACCATCTCTAGATCCATCGTCGACGAATACGATTTTGCTATCCGGACTAATCTTTTTTTCCTTGATTAGGGAATCATATTTCCTGTTTAAGCAATCACTAGTAGTTCCAAGACATTCTTCTTCATTAAAACATGGCAAAACAAAGTAAATCACAGGCCTCTTCATATCTCCTAAAATTATATCATAATAAGATACCTAAAAGAGATGAAGTGTAGTAAAATTTAGATATGGACGAATATCTGGAGTTGGAAGTAATTTTTGATGAGCCCAATATTGCGGCTCTTCATGAAACCGTTGCTAGTATTTTGAATCAATTAAAAATTCGCGACATTAACATGTATGTCATTTTCACTAATCACACTAATGTAGACATTAGTAGAGAAGTGTCACTTCTAAAAGACGCGAATATCCTTATCGGTAAGCCAAAATTAGCTAAGCCGCGTTTTACGTTGAAAATTAAGAGCGGAAATGTAATATCTCGAACTTATCTATATAAAGCTATTAGCTATCTCAAGCACAATTCCATTATTGCCGTCGCTCCGGAATACACATTTTGTCGTGTAGAAAAGCTTAGCCTTATGGCTTACGTCCAAAACGACGATTTACTTCCTGAAATTCTCGAAAATGTCATCATAGATACTCAAAAAGTTAAAAACAATCATGATTACTCTCCGAGAGTCAAGATCGTTCGCGATACGGCCGGTGCGGTTTTATCAACTTTTGATTCACCTAGTGAATTAATTGAGCAAACAGAACAACGATCTGTTGCTTCTTTACCGTACGAGACATTATTAACATCCCAAAACATTGCACTTGCTGCACAGGGCGAGCATGTTTCTAATCAGAATAGGCTATCCAAAAAGCAAAGAGTCATTAAAAAAGTCAAAAAACTCAGTGGTCGCAGCTCGGCGGTCAAAAAACTGATTTCATTATTCGAAAAACGCGATGCTAACTCAATTAATTATGAAAAATACCTCGCAACTCCATACATCAGTAACACGATGAAATTAGAGATTCTTGGTCTCGCTGATATCTCTTATTGCCTAAAGGGCATTATGGATATGCGTTTCATAAATCTCACTTCATGCCTTGCATCTCAAACCGAAGTGCATTTATCGACCGTAAACAAGATTATTTCTCAATTAGAGCATGAAAAGTATTCGTATTTTATGGTTCTCCCGTGGATTATTGCGGGTGGAATTGACTTGTTTGCTATTAACTACATAAAAACTCTTGCCTCACTAGGGGAAGACGTACTAGTTATTATCACTAACGACCATCATCTCTCTTTCACGAAAGAGCAGATGCAATTGCCCGATAATGTCGATATCATTGATTTTCCGCGTCTTGCTAACGCTGATGAATCACTGCTAGACAATATTCCAGAAATCATCAACACACTAGTAAGTATTTATAAGCCAAAACGATTTCATAATATTGCTAGCGAACAGGGCTATAAGAGTCTAGCGCGCTACGGTGACAATATTCGAAAATCCGCTAAAATTATCTATTCATCGTACAACTATATTCTGGGTGACAAAGGCGAATATATTGGATATACCGTTCAGGAACTTCCAAGAGTATTTAGGCCGGGCGATATCATTACTACCGATAATCGGCGATCAAAGAAAATCTGGACTGATCATTATAATATCAATCCTGACGATATTTTAGTGCATAACCAATTATTCAAAGCAGGGAAGATTAATCCTAAGAATCCGGCCGACAGCGCCAAAAAAATTCTTTGGGCAGCACACGTTCGTCCAGAGAAGAACCCGATTATTGTCCCACAAATCGCTGAAGAATTGCAGAAAGATGGTATCGAGATAGATTGTTATGGTTTATTTGATTCGAGCCAATGGGAAGATGAAAATAATCCATTAGATTCTAATGTATCCAATGTCCATTATCGTGGTCCATATGAAAACTTTTTCGATGATATTAAGTTGGAAGATTACGACTTATTCCTATATACCTCACTAACCGACGGTATGCCAAATGTTGTCATAGAAGCTGGTCTTGCTGGACTTCCAATTGTTTCCTCGGCCATTGGTGGCATTCCTGACTTGGTCCAAGATGACGCTATCTTAATTAAAGATCCTAATTCGGTTGAAGATTTTGTCAAAGCAATTAGGAAAGTAATAAAAAATCCATCTGAAGCCAAAAAAGCCGCCACTGCTCTTCAAAAACGGTTAACTATTAACCATGGTGAAGAAAGATTTATCCAGCAAGTTAAAGAAATGTTGGACAGGAGTAAATAATGAAGAAACCGCTACTAACAATCGGCATTCCTGCCTATAAAGTTGAAGAATTTATTGAAGAGACCGTCAAATCGATTGCGGACTCCAAATATGCTGACCGACTCGAAGTTTTAATCGTTAATGATGGCTCTCCTGACAGGACTCTTGAAAAAGCCAACAGTCTAGCCAAAAAATATAGCTGCGTTAAAGTCATAGACAAAGAAAATGGTGGCCACGGTTCGGCTATTAATGCATCCCTAAAAAATGCCACTGGTAAGTATTTTAGGCTCCTAGACGGCGATGATTTATTTGATACCGAAGAGTTTGATAAATACCTAGAACGACTTGAAGCAGAAACGGCAGATATTGTATTTACGGACTATGTTGAATGGTTTGTAAAATCTGAGACTAGACGTCCAGCATCATTCTATGGCCATTTACCAGAATATACGACTCTTGATTTAGATGAAGTAGAGTTCCCAGAATGGGGTCCAATGCTCCCAACTTCGACAATTAAGACCAAATTATTGCAAGATTTTAATCTAAAAATTGACGAAAAATGTTTTTATGTTGATCAGGAATATAATTTGGCTTGCTACATTAGCTCAAAAACAGCAATTTATTATCCTTCAATGATTTATATTTATCGTCTTGAAAGGGAAGGCCAGTCTATGCAAAAGAGCTCCCTTATCAAGAACGTTAAATCCCATGAAACCGTCTGCGAACGTTTATTGTCTGAGTATAAAAAACATAAAAATAGTCTTTCGGAAACCAAACGGACTTATCTCGAAAATCGCGTTATTGTGCCAATGTGTAATATGCAATATTTTATTGCCGTAGATTGGTGCAAATCGAAAAATGATTTTCTATCATTCGACCATGAACTTTCTAAATATCCAGAATTCTATAATCATCCAGGTATAGTTGGTAAAACCGTCAAACTCCACCGTAAGACCAAGGGCTTTTCCGTCAAATATAATTCGCTTATTTCGAACGTCGCTCGCAGGCTTCCAATTATCAAAAAACTCGGAAAAATCTTCACAATTTTAGCGCTTTGCTCAATCCCAATTATTATTGCTAACGCAATCGTAGCAAATCACGTTAATACAGAAAAAACCTACTATTATTGGGATACATCCGCTTATTGGACTGACGCAATTAACGTCACGGAAATGCTAAAAACTAACAAGTCAGAAGCCTTAGAAGCATTTAATAATTCTATGGTTTCCGACTATAATATGCTCCCGAATATTCCGCTATTTCCGATTTTATTAATCCTAGGCACGTCTAGAATTGTCTATGTGTTAGCAATCTTAAATCTATACGGAATTCCGTTTGCTGCCATAATGACGATGGTTATTAAAAAAGCATTTTTCAAGGATCGTAAATTCCATATATTACTTTATCCACTGCTGTTCGCAACCTTCCTCTTGTCTCCGCAAATACTCATCCCAGTCTTAAATGGCCGCCCAGACATTATCTGCCTCATTGTTGCGGCTCTTATGTTACTATTAATTGCTAAACGTCGTATGCAATACATTTCTGACTATTTTATTCTGGCTGTTTTGACGTTTATTCTCATTACTCTCAGGAGGTATTTCTGCTTCTTTGGAATTGGCATTTATGGCGGCATATTTGTCGTTAAGGCTATCCAGCAATTTAAGCAATTCAAAGACGCTAAAGTAGCAATTAAGAAAATAATAAAACTTACAGTAAAACTATTAATATCTGGCCTCACAATCATTCTTCTCATGGCCATCTTTACGCCATTCTTGTTGGCGCGTTATGTCACTGGGCAATACGGCGATGCATATTCTGCTTATCAAGTTTCTCTGGGTGAACATTTTTCGTCATATGTAGAATACTTTGGCGTAATAATATTAATCCTTGCTGTCTGGGGTCTGATATATGGCTATTTCCGCAGCAGGAAAGCTGAAGTAAAAGAGTTTATTACTACTTCCATTATCTCAACGCTCATTTGCTTCATATTATTCATTAGAGTTCAAAAATTTGGCGATCAACATAGCTACATGATTTTACTCTGTCTACTCATAGGTATTTCGGCATTAATCGTTCAATTATATGAAAATAGAAAAACTAAAATTCTTGCAATCTTGGTGGCATGTATTTGTCCGTTATTATCGTTGTGTACTTTTGGTGTTATTAGGCTACCAGCAAACATTATGCTCCCGCGGCATTTCTATCCTGTCGTAAGGAATGATACTGACACTATCTCGGAGCTAGATCGATACTTCGAAGAACATGTCAGTAAAGACGGCTCTGTCTATGTCTTAGCTAGCTCCGACTATTTCAACTGTGCTTTATTGCAAAACAATAAACTGCCAGTCATTCCATCATATAGAATAGTTAATGCTCACCAAGTCGATAAACGCGATGGCTTTCCGGATTTCTTCTTCGACTCTGAATACATTGTCGTTGCTACGCCAATTCAGACCCATTTAGCGGAGGGAAGTCAGGACGTCATATCGTTTTTGGCCCAGACCATCCTAGATGGAGAAGCGGCTAATTTGAAGCTAGAAAAAACATATCAAATCGATGATGGCGTTTCATTAAATGTCTATCATAAAGACGGGAAGTACACAGAGCAATATTTATCGGCCATTAAAAGCCATTTTGAGGCCAAATACAAAGATTATCCATTCTTATATAAAGACATACGTCAGAAAGATAATTAGCTATCAAAAATGGGCTCCCGGGAGCCCATTTATTTGTTTATCGTGATCGTGCCATTGTCATAATCCTGAGATAGTAACAATGACGTTTCTTTGACTGGGCCTTTCGGATAACCATACTGCCCACGTTCATAGTTCGCGGCCGCCCAACGTTCACGAATTTTGCCATATGATTCCCAGGCGCCATTTGGTCCGCTAATAATATAGCCGTTATCGTATCGCTGAACACAATAATCTTTTTTGTTTACCGAATTTGTATAGCAATAAACTTCATCAACAGGATATCCAAGTATTCCACGTTCGAAATCCATTTCCGCCCAACGTTCACGAATTTTGCCATATGATTCCCAGGCGCCATTTGGACCGCTAATAATATAGCCGTTATCGTATCGCTGAACACAATAATCTTTTTTGT
>JAEEGL014495478.1_pt1 | contig 23875 bp, 18 predicted proteins | sample 9134231 | NCBI WGS metagenome assembly JAEEGL01 (sample SAMN16246548, study PRJNA631951) | gut metagenome | biome: gut microbiome; feature: rumen; material: fiber-attached | host: Bos | place: Iran: Karaj | collected 2018-10 | reverse complement strand
TGGTAAGTGGCAAGCGGCAAGTTGAAAGTGGCAAGTTGAAAGTGGCAAGCGGCAAGTTGAAAGTGGCAAGTGGTAATTGGAAAAACTCTGAACTCTTAACTCACTAAACTCCACTTAAACTTCTGCGAAGCCGAGTGAATGGCTAAGAATTTTGTTTGACCGAAATGCGAATTAATGAAGGGAACGCATGAGACCCAAAATTCGTGCCATCACTCGCTTCGCCTCTTAACTCTTAACTCTGAACTCTGAACTCTGAACTCTTAACTCTTAATTCTTAACTCTTAACTCTGAACTCTCTGAGCTCTCCATTTGACACCCAACTTCGAATGCGATACAATCAGGCCGAGAAAAAGCAAGGCAGTATTGCCGCCGCACAGATCAAAACACATAAAAGGACATTGCGTTTATGGACAACATAATGAACTCCCCCGCTTATAAGGCGGCCCGGGAAAAGGCACAGGAGCTTTTGAAGAAATTGACCCTCACAGAGAAGATCGGTCAGCTTTCGCAGTTTGGGAATTCGATTTATTCGAGCGAAGAGAAAATATACGAGGATCATTTCCGGGAAGGAAAAGTCGGATCATTTCTGACATTGAGGGGCGCGGAAAAAACGAACAAGATTCAGAGCGACCTACTCGAAATGCAAAGGACTCCGATACCGGCAATATTTGCCGACGACGTTATCCACGGTTACCGTACTACGTTCCCTACCCCGATCGCGCAGTCATGCAGCTGGGACCCGGAATTGACCGAGCGGTGCGACGCTGCGGCGGCTAAAGAAGCGTATGCGGCAGGGCTAAAATGGACATTCGGACCGATGGTGGATATTGCCCGCGACCCGCGCTGGGGACGGATAATGGAAGGGTTTGGCGAAGACACATATCTGTGTTCGCAATTTGCCGCCGCTGCCGTGAGGGGTTTTCAGGACAACGGGAAGACTCCTCTGCTTGCATGTATGAAGCATTATGCCGCATACGGAGCGTGCGTCGGTGGCCGCGATTACAATACGGCGGACGTTTCGCTCGAGACTCTTCACGAAGTGTATCTGCCACCCTTCAAAGCCGGGATCGACGCCGGGGCGGCAACGGTCATGTCTGCTTTTAATGACGTGAACGGCGTTCCGGCTACGGCTAATCATTATCTGCTTACAGACGTGCTGCGCGGTCAATTCGGTTTTAAAGGATTTGTTGTCTCAGACGCAGGCTCCGTAGGAGAACTTATTGCCCACGGCTTCGCGGCAGATCCGAAAGATGCCGTATGCAAAGCGTTCAGTGCAGGCGTTGATATGATAATGGCCGGAGACATGTTCAACGACAACATCCCCGCTCTGCTGGAAGAAGGCAAATTGAAGATGGAAGATATTGACCGTTCCGTGCTGTCTATCCTCACGCTAAAATATCTGACCGGGCTGTTCGAAGAGCCGTATGTTGACCCGGACGGTGAAAAAATATTCTTCTGTGAAGAGCATCTTGCACTTGCGAGAGAAGCCGGCGCGCAGTGCGCAGTGCTGCTTGAAAACAACGGTATTCTCCCGCTTAAAAATGTTAAAAGTATTGCGCTTACAGGTCCGCTTACACACCCGTGCGGTCAGGCGCATCTGCTCGGCGGCTGGTGCGGGATTGCCGATCCGTCGCGAACCGTAACGATCGAAGACGGTCTTAGGGCTGCGATCCCGGACGCAAATATAAACGTAATTCCGGGCGCCACTTTTGTGCATATGGATAAGGATGATATCGATGCGATCGCGTCAGATGCAGCCGGCTCGGACGTCATCATTGCTGTGGTCGGAGAAGAAAACGGTATGGCAGGAGAAGCCGGTTCAAAAGCAGACCTTGAGCTGTGCGGCTCTCAGGAAGACCTTATTCTGGCACTTTGCGATACGGGCAGGCCGGTTATATGCCTTGTTTCTGCAGGACGTCCGCTGGTGCTTTCAAAGATTAAGGATAAGGTCGCCGCGCTTCTGAATATATGGCAGCCGGGAACTGAAGCAGGAAACGCGGTCGCCGACTTGCTTACCGGTAAAGTGAACCCTTCCGGACATCTTACGACGACCTTCCCTTATACCGTCGGACAGGTGCCGATATATTACAATCATCCGTCTACCGGCCGCCCTGCTTCAGGACGCTGGCGTTTTGAATCAAAGTATATGGACTGCCCTATCGAGCCGCTGTATCCTTTCGGCTATGGATTATCATATACGTCTTTCGAGTATTCCGAGATCTCGCTTAGCTCAAATAGTATTGCGGCAGACGGAGAGCTGAAAGTCAGCCTTACGGTTACCAATACGGGTGATTACGACGGCGCCGCTGTCGTGCAGCTGTACGTCAGAGATCTGGTTGCTTCCAGAGTGCGTCCGGTCAAAGAGCTTAAAGGATTCAAAAAAGTGTTTCTCGAAAAGGGCGCTTCGGCGCGTGTGGTGATTTCGCTTCCGGCAGCAAATCTGGCGTTCGTCAATTCAGATCTTGAATGGGTAGTCGAGCCCGGTCAATTCAAGCTTTGGATCGCTGATAATTCAGCTGACGAGCGCTTCGAATTCGATTTTGAAGTGAGGTAACTGCATCCTCTTCGTGAAATATTTATTAAAATTTGTAATTTTTGAGCCCCGAAAAGCCTATGATTCGCTCTTTTGGAGAACGTCAAATTTTGTTGCGGGAGCGCAGCGGTTTTCAGCCTCGGCCACCACCGTGACGTCCGGCCTGTTCACCGTCTGCTCACCGTAGAAAGTGCCGGCGGAGCTTCCGACGCGGAAGACGAAATCGCCGCTTTCCACGATATACCTGCTGTTTTCAGTATCGTAGCTTGCAATATCCGAAGCCTTAATAAGCACTTTCGCCTTCTGATACTGACCGGCCTTCATTGCCGCCGTCTTCACAAAGCCGCAAAGCTCATAAGAAGGCTGCTCAAGCGTTGTCCCCGGCTTCAAAACGTAAAATTCGACTACTTCCCTGCCTTTTCTTTTTCCCGTGTTACGCACTACCACTTCGGCGTAGTAATTGCCCTGAGCGGTAGCTGTGACTTTAAAATTCGAATATTTAAATTCAGTATAAGAAAGCCCGTAACCGAAAGGATACGCCACGTCTGCTCCGAAAGTACTGTAATATCTGTAGCCTACGTAAATGTCATCATAATAGATCGTCTGAGACTGATTTCCCGGAAAATAATCCTTAGCCGGCGTGTCCGAATAATCTTTAGGCCAGGTCATAGTAAGTTTGCCGGACGGATTTACGTCACCGGACAATACTTTAGCGACAGCCGTTCCCGCACCTTCTCCCGGATACCCGATCATCATGATGGCGTCAACTTTTTCGCGCCACGAAACGACTTCTATCGGGTTCCCTACGTTGAGCAGCACGATCACGCGCTTTCCCTCCCTGTGGAAAGCCTCGGACGCCCTGTCGATCATTTCCGCCTCGTTGTCCGAAAGATAATAATCACCCTTGATTGCTTTATTGTCAGCGCCTTCAGTAGACGATCTTGAAATAACTATTACCGCGCAATCCGCTTCCTTAGCGGAAAGTTCGGCGTACTCCTCGGTAAGACGCACGTCCGCATTCGGTTTTTCAGGATCATGCGGGTCGCACCACCTGAAAGGATCGTTATAATAATCATAGCATACAAGCTTATTGGAATTTTCGATCCCGTCGAAGATATTAACAGTCTTCTGCGGGATAACGCTTCCGGAGCCGTTACCTCCGAACACAGTTTTATCCGCGCCGTTGCCGAAAAGTACGACACTCGTGCCTTTTTTCAGCGGAAGCGCGTCGTTTTCGTTCTGCAGAAGCACAAAAGTATCCGCGGCAACGTCGGCAGCAAGCGCAGAATGCCCGTCATAGTCAATCCCTGTATTCATCGGGATCCCATAGAAAGACGCGGAATCTGCAACGGCTGTCAATATATTTTCGCAGCATCTGTCAAGTTCTTCACGCGAAAGTTCTCCTTTTTCGAGTGCGGACAATATCGCATCTTTATCTCCTGCGTTTCCGGGCATATTAAGGTCGTTCTGCGCTTTTACTTTGTCAACGACACTTCCTGCCGCTCCCCAGTCGGACATGACAGCTCCCCTGAAGCCGAATTCGTCGCGCAATATACCTGTAAGAAGCTCCCGGTTCACCGAAGTGTGCGTGCCGTTAAGGCTGTTATACGACGACATAACCGTAAGCGGCGAAGATTTTTCAACTGCGATTCTGAACGGTCTCAAATATATCTCGCGAAGCGCACGCTCGGTCAATACGACGCTGACGCTGCCGCGGTACGTTTCCTGGTCGTTTGCAGCGAAATGCTTTAAACATGCTCCCGCGCCGCTGCTTTGAACGCCGTTGACGTAAGCTGCAGCGGTCAAACCGGTAAGCAGAGGATCTTCCGAACAGTATTCAAAATTCCGGCCTCCGAGTACGTATTTCTGCATATCCATACCAGGAGCTAAGATCACGTCTATCCCTTGCGCAAGCGTGTCTTCGCCGATAGCTCTTCCGACAGTTTCGACTAACTCGCGGTCCCAGGACGACGAAATATTCATTACCGAAGGGTACCAGATACCGTACGCGTACCTGATACCGGCGGGACCGTCGTTGACAGTAACTGAAGGTATGCCGTACTTCCATAAGCCTAAAGTAGCGCCGGAGGCTCCCTGCTTTTTGGGACTGTGCCCTGTGACAAGTTCTGCTTTTTCTTCGTCGGTCATAACGTTCAGAACGCATTTTACGCCGTACGGGGTCAGCTGCGGAAGTCCGTATGCTATCTTAAGCGTAATTCCTCCGTAAGAATGTCTGGCGTCTTTATAAAGCAATAGCTCTGCGCAGATCTCTCCAAGAACTTTTTCGGGTTCGCATTCAATGAATACGTCGGTCGGTTCAAGCGGCGGATCGATCGTTATACTGTTCAGTTCTTTAGAATTATCACCGAAAAGCCGTATCAAGAGCTCGCAGCCTTCAAGTTCTTTGTCGATATCGCATTTCAGATTGATGATTATTCCATCTTTGGCTTCAGCAATACTGTAAGCCGTGATTCTTGCATCCGGTTCTTCATTAAGCGGGGCTTCGGTTTCGAACGGAGTTACCGGGAGGCCCGTGCAGGAAGAGAGTAAAAACAATGACGCCAGGGCAGCGAAAATAAGAACTACAGTAAAAAGTGTTCTAAACGAAAAATGTTTTTTAACTTTGTCAAATGATTTATCTAACATTACTATCTCCTTTTGCGCCTGATCAGGATCGCAGCCGCCGCTGCACCGGCTGCCAGGAGCGCAACTCCGCCGGCAATGCCAGCTATTGCCCCGAGTGTCAATTTATTTCCTTTTTTATCAGTTGTTTCTCCGCTTTCACCGTTCTTCTCTCCGTCGCCGGGTTCGTCGATAGGGACAACTTCTCCGGGCGTCCTGTCTTCCGCAGGTGTCGTTTCCGACGAAAATTCCGGGTATTCGATGACGTTACGGCTCTTCATCTGGGGCAATACGGAGGTATCGGTCAATAAAGCGTCTACAGTTTTTCCGGTTCCTTCTGACGCAACTGCAAGCCCGTCATTGTAAGTTCCTGTCGATGCTTTGAAATTATCGACCAACACCTTCCGGCCTTCTTCAGTACGTATACCGATGAAATAATTGCCCTTATCGAACGCGCCTTTCCACAAAAATTCGCCAAATGGCTGATCGGGTCCGTTTTCCGCTGAAACGTTTTCACTCACGAGCACGATTCCTGTATCTGCGTCTATTATTTCAAAAACAGCATTTGCACTGCCTCCTGGCGCCCCGGTTTCCGCCGCTTTTATAGAGAAACTGAATGTGACTGTGCTTTTCTTAAAATACAGCCCCTGGTACATGAACGTATTGCCCGAAACGAGTGCACAATGGTTCTGCTCATCGGCAGGATCAACTTCAAATTTGATATTGTCCCTCTCCCCTAAGCACGACCAGTTCGAGAGTCCGGATACCCAGCCTTTCTGTCCGTTCCGGCGCTCAAAATCACCGTTTTGGAAATCCGAAGCGGAAAAGATCCTGCAGTCGGAGATCAGATTCGTCGGTTTTATCGAAAGCAGCGTGCAGCCCGACGGATATTTGTTGTTGAATATTCTGACGTCGCGCACAGGCGAATAATCGTCAGTTTCTTCGTTCGTGAACGGGCCTCCGTAGTAAGGATTATCGCACCAGGTACCGACAGACGCACCGCCGCTCAGGACGTTGTCGTAAGCGCGCACGTTATAGATCTCCTGCCTGGACAGGTCCGGATTATCCGTACCCCACGTTATGAAAGTAAGACCGTGTCCGCCGAACAGGTCGCTGTGGCAGACTTCGATATCATGTACGGAATTGTCCCTGTCCGTTTTGGCGTGCCACCAGCGAAGGCCGCGCGGATCGTTGTAGGAAGACGTCATTGTCACAGCATCGTCGTTCGAGTGCATAAAGCAGCGGTCGATCTTCACGTGATGGGTCGAGGCGCTAAGACCGAAGCCGTCGCCTGAAGCGCACGTTGCCTGATTTAGCGTTACGTCAGAAATATATACGCGGCTGCACGCGAACAGGTTAAGGTGGTAGCAATTCGCTCTGTTTATAGTGATACCGCTTATCTGAGCGTCGGTGCATTCTACGAGCGCAAGCGCGATGAGATGTATGCGGTCCTCGCAGCCTGTCCATATCGAAGAGCCGTTAATTCCGTCTTCGCACTCTGAGCCCTGGTCGTTCAGCCTGAGCTTCCCTTTTCCGGTAATCTTGATATTGTGCGCCTGAGCAGCCATAACGAGCGGATAGTTGTGGCATAGACCGGCATGTGTCCAGTTCACGCCCGGTATCGAAACGTCGTGGCCTCTGGCAGGTTCGTACGGATAATCCGATACTCTGGGCGACTGCCACAGCACCGCGCCGGCGTCAATATAAAGCCACACGTTGCTCTTTACGTTCAGGGTGGTGACAATATATCTCTTACCGTATTCCGTGCTGTCGCCGGGGATAATAACGCGTCCTCCGCCCGCGCTGCTGACGTCGTCAATAGCCTTCTGGATCGCCGCCGTGTCGTTCGTGAATCCGTCGCCTTTCGCGCTGTACGGGCTGTCCGTTACTTTCACGTCAAGGTTCATCGGAATCTCGAAGTGGTAAGGATTTTCGGACAGGTCATAATAATTTTCGATAGTGAACCAGGGCGAAACGAATTTACCTCCGGCCTCTGCGAAGAAATGTGACGACAGTCTGGTCATTTTCTTGTTCATCAGCGGGAAAGTGACCGTAAACTCCTGTCCGTCCGCCTCTGCCTCGGCGATCTTTTTCATCCCCGACTTCGCAAAATTGTAATTTGTTATCGAAGTTTCGTAGATCTTAACAGTTTCTCCGGCAAATTCCGGGTCAAGCGTTCCTTTTACCGTCACGTTATTACCGTCTGTGGTGCATGAAATAACCTTACCGGCATAATCGTAGATCTTTTCCTCGCGTTCAAACGTGATGGCGTCAATATACGCCGTTCCTTCTTTTGCGTCAACGGCTTCGAGCCGAAATCCGCGGAGATATCCCGATGCCCCTTTTACGTCTGAAATATTGAAATAGTACGTAAAATATCCGGACCGGGGCAATATTTCAAATTCTTTCGAACGTGAATCGTCATATTCATTGTCCGCGTCCGTCACGAACCACAGCCTGACTTTTGTCGCATCCGAATCATTTTTCATTCGTACGCAGAACGTATTGCGCAGCGGCATTTTCATCGAATATCTGTCGCCGGGGGCCGTGTCAAGGTACGGAGACGTGATCGAGCCGGAGACCGGCCATATGTACTGTCCTTCCTCAGCGCATGCGCGTTCAGCGTCTTTGGCGGCAACATCGTTCGTGATCCCGTCTTTTGCGTTCCACGTAAACATTTTCGACGCATCTTTTGATTCGAATTCATAATCGAGCTGAAGTACGTTTAATTCGATATTTGAGAATGCGATATTTTTAACCTCCGGCTGCGAATTATAACCCTGTATGTAGAAATAACCCTTATCCATCGAGCATTCCGACGTGTTTTTGCATTCCGCGACGAGTTCGTCGTTTATGTACCAGCGAAGCAGTCCCGGCGCAGTAATGACCTTAAAGTGGTACCATTCGCCTGTTTTCAGAGTGAATGCAGCGCTGGAGGTTTTAATTGCCTCAGTAGGCTTGATGCGCCGTATCCGCAGGAAATTATTGACGGTATTTAGTTCAAAGAAATATTCCGTATCGCCGCACGTGTAGCACAGTCCGACGTTCCCGTCAACGGTTCCGTATTTATCCAGCGCCCTTATATCGTATTCAATGCAATTGTATGAAAGCGGCTTTTTAGTCTTAATGCCGCTCAAAAAGTTTTTCTCAGGGGCGGTGTATGTTGCGTCAACACCGCTGCTGCTGACGTTCCACGAGCCTGCGTCCCACTCGACTTTTTCTTCCGCATGGACGTTAAAAGCGCCCAGCGCCGCAGCTGTAATCGCCCCGGCAACAATTGTTCCTGCTACCGCCGCCAATAACACTTTAGACATACAAAAAGCCCCCCTTAACTCCCTAAACTCCATTTGAACTTCTGCGAAGCCGAGTGAATGGCTAAGAATTTTGTTTGACCGAAATGCGAACCGATCCTGGGGTTCGCATGAGACCCAAAATTCGTGCCATCACTCGGTTCGCCTCTTAACCCGCGCATCCGCTTCGTGCTTACTCGTTGCCCGTTCTCGGCATCGTACACGGCATTGTCATACCCTCGCCGTTCTCATCCGGGAAAGGAGTAAGATCGTCGTTCTCCCATTTAACGCGCTCCTCTTCCTTGCTGAAATCAGGGATCGCCATATTATCGCCGTGATTGAGGCTGGACCGAAGACCGAGAATAGCCGTCGCCGACATTGCCACTCCTTTATATACGTCAAAAAACGGCGTCACGTCACGCAGGAAATATTCCTTCATATTCTCAACGATCCAGAAATCACCGCCTCCGTGACCTGCCTTGAGCGCCTCTTCGGCACGTTTTCCGAACCTGGCCGGATCGGGGCGATAGACGGTGATGCACTCCGGCACGTCGTCCGGTTTTGTAAAGCCGTGATAATAAAGCCTTACGTTTTCTCCGAATCCCGTACCGCCTTCTGCTCCTCCAACGTCACCGCATACTCTGTAGCGGCTGTAATCCGATGCCATAGCGGTGCAGCCGGTGAAGCGCGCGATCATCCCGCCTTCCATCTCGCAGAACATCATTCCGACGCCGTCGTAAACGCTTCTGAAATCTTTTACCTGTTCGTAGATATACGGCGAGAACACGCTTCGACCGGAAACATATTTAGGCATTTTTCCGGTCATATACATGAGCGGCCCCATCGCGTGCGTGACGTAATACGTGCGAGGAAGCCATGCCCTCCAGTGATATCTTCCGGGAGAAAGCATTTTAAGATCCGATACAGGTGCGGAATGGTTGTATTCTCCTTCAGCGTACAGGATCGTACCGAGTCTGCCTTCGCGGCAAAGCCTCGCCATCTCCATATTTGACAGCGAAAACGGATAATTCTCCGCGATCATATATTTGCGGCCGGTACGTTCTACAGCTCTTACAAGGTCAACGCACTCTTTCATTGTCCCGGCAGAAGTGCATTCGCTCACAACGTCCATTCCTGCTTCCATCGCTTTAATTGCGTATGGCGCGTGCTGGTGGAAATAATTGCAGAGAAAGACCGCGTTCATTCCGCGCTTTTTGCCGCCGTTTAGGAATTCGTCGAAGTCCGTATAGCGATCTACAGATTCAGGGAGATCGACAGAGTAAAGCGTCTCTTTATGACGGTCACAAACCGCCACGAGCTCGATCTCCTCGTCGCGCATCATAAGGTCAATATAACTGTTGCCCCTCCATGCGCCCAGCATTCCGATGCGTATCTTATCCATATTACGTTTCCTCCGTATAATTGGCCCTCCGGAAGCGCCTGACATATCGTTCATACCGCCGGACGTCAATTTATTGTGTTTAGATTATAAGCCAAACGCTCAGGAAATTCAATTAAGACCTTGTTGAATTATTAAATTCTTTTTATGAATTCTTTTTACGAAATCTTTTTGCCCGATCTTTATGACTGAGTTTTTGGAAGCTCAGGCATGATCAGCCGAAATCGAACCCGGCTGAAAGCAGCGATGAAATATTTCTTTCCGCAATTATGAATACGGTGCAATCAGGCTGATCTGATCCGATATAGCTGAGATCATAAGGCATGTTGCCGCGCAGATAGTGTACTTTTTCAAACTGCGAAGACAGGAGCGGAACGAGTTCGGAGCCGAAAGAATCGCGGTAAACGAGAAGTTTCCCGCCTTTTGCACCTTCACATCGAGTTTCGATATCAAGATCCATCATAGAAACGGGAGGTTCGTTATACACGAATCCTGCTGCTTCGGCGTAATGATATGAATTATCTGAGATACCCGGAACGCCTTTTGTTTTAATCGCAGCTGCCGGGAAAAGCAGTTTGTAAAGATCTCCGCCTGTGAATTCGCGGGAATCAGCGAAGCTGTCTGCATATCTGAAACTGTTCTCAGGAGCAAATGAATCGATTATATAATCGGCAATTACCGCCGCTCCTTTTGCGGTCCAGTGTGTGTCAGTTTTATAGTAAAGCGACTCATTTTCATATTTAGTGGTCGTCAATAATTCGCGCGCGTCGGGAGCATTTACGCCGAGTGTTTCGAGTGACTCCAGCAGTCTGCCGTAATTCGTATTATTTGAGTTTTTATAATATTTCGGCATATGTTCCGGATATATTGTATTTTTGTTCGGGGCAATGATAAAACAGAATTCCGAGCCGTTTTTTTGACAATGATCACTTATGTTTTTGAGTTTGCGGGCAATGATCTCTATCTCTTCATCGGACAGCGGCCCTGCCCCTGTATAATCGTCGAGAGTTTCAGCGAAAAAGAGCCAGCCGTCGTTGCCGGCAATAACTTTTTCGTTTCCCGATACTCCGAAAGCGGAATACAACACGTAATCTTTAAGCGATGCCGCTTCCTGTACGTACGCAGCCTTTCCGTCTGTTACTTTAAGACCTCTTTTGAAGATCTGCGCCGCTCCGGATACAGAAACGATTGCAAAGAACAGCGCTATTAATGCTATGCTGATGATCTTAACGGCTCTGCTCATCTAACGTGTTGACCTCCTTCCTCGAAACGTTGTCCGTGCCGCTTACGCGCTTAAATTATATAACAAAAGTCGCGCGCTGACAACGCAAATCATCGCTTGCCTGCCCTTTCTCTTTTCTTATGCAGTGCCTTTACCCTGTCCTGCGCCGCCGTCCCACCTATTGTCCGAATCCCTTTTTGGTGGTATAATTAAGTTATTCGATAATTATTATTCAGGAGCCGCATATGAAAGCCGGAAGAGATTTAACAAAAGATAATAGAATCAATGCAGAGAGAGCGCTCTCACCGTCGCTGCCACCTGCCGGTTCGCATATTCATTTCATCGGTATAGGCGGTTCCAGTATGAGCGGTCTTGCGCTTATAGTTAAGCATTACGGCTACGTAGTAAGCGGTTCAGACAGAGAAGAAAGTTCTGCCACACAGAATCTCAGGAACGCGGGAATCGACGTTATTATAGGGCAGAATGCTTCGAATATCACTCCTGATATCGACCTTGTTATTTATACCGTGGCAGTGAGCCAGAATAATCCCGAGCTTCGCGAAGTTATCGATAAAAACATCCCGTACGTCGAAAGAGGGCGTTTCCTCGGTATGATCTCTCGCAGGTACAAATTTCCCGTATCTGTTTCGGGAGCTCACGGGAAAACGACGACTACGGCTATGTTAAGCGCGATCCTCATCGACGCGGGGTTTGACCCTGCCGTCCATCTCGGAGGTGTCTTTCCGCTTATAAACGGCAGCGTACGCCCTTCAGACAGCGATTATTTCGTAACGGAAGCGTGCGAATATCACAGCCATATGCTTGAACTATCTTCATACGGGGCCGTCATTTTAAATGTTGACTCAGAGCACCTCGATTATTACAAAACTGACGAGAATATCGATAAGGCTTTTGCCAAATTTGCTTCAAACGTCTCCCCGGACGGTTTTCTCGTCGTTTGCGCAGAGAATAAGCGGGCAATGTCCGCCGCCTTCTATACCAAAGCGCGTCTCGTTACGTATGCGCTTGCAGAATCGTGCACCGGTTCTGAATTTGAGGCCGGTAATATCGCCTTCTTCCCTGACCGTTCTGAATACGACCTGCTCCATAACGGCGAATTCTGCGGCAGGATCGTCCTCCGCGCCACCGGAAGGCACGTTGTCTTAAACTCACTTGCGGCTATTGGCGCAGCATGGTACCTCGGTGCAGGACTTAACGACATAACAAAAGCATTATCCGAATTCACCGGCACAGGACGCAGATTCGAACGCAAGGGCAATATTAGGGGCGCTCTGTTGATCGATGATTACGCGCATCATCCGGAGGAAGTCAAAGCGACTCTGGCTGCGGCGAGGACAACAGCCGGCAGCGATAACCGTATCATAGCGATCTTCCAGGTACATACCTATACGAGAGCCATAAAGTTCGGACCGCAGTTTGCAGAAGCGCTGAAAGATGCGGATGAGATCGTCGTCGCAGACATATATGCCGCGAGAGAAGCAGATCCCGGAACCGTATCAGGAAAAACGCTGACCGATCTGTTTGTGTCCAAAGGTCTGAACGCAAAATATATTCCAAGCTTCGAAGACATCGCCGAATACGTCAGCAGCATCCTCAGAAGCGGAGATATCATTATCACTTTAGGCGCCGGAAACATAAACAAAGTTCTGCCGCTAATAAAATAGCAGTTCCGTAATAATCTTCAAATTAATGCTATGATCAATGATCAACGACCAGGTATTAAGGATCAATGATCAGAATCAGACTTTCACCGCCCGGACGCATAAGCGGTCTTTTTTTCTTTACTCATCCTGTTCAGGATACTGATCGACCCTCTCGCCACACAATATTGAGGTTCATCCGCCACTACGGCTTCTACCCCGGTAGTTCTTCTTATGAGTTCGTCAAACCCTGAAAGCAGAGCTCCGCCTCCCGTCATCAGAATGCCTTTGGTAAATATATCCGCAGCAAGTTCAGGCGGCGTTTCTTCAAGCACAGACCTTATACCGTCCAGAATAGGCATCGCCGTACTGATAAGAGTTTCAGACAGTTCAGAAGAAGTGACAGTATGCTCCGAAGGCAGTCCGGTAACCATATCGCTTCCGTGGACTTCGACAGAATCATTGCGTACGCCTTCATAAAGGCACCCTACCTCCATCTTAACGTACTCCGCAGTACTGTCGCCCACCATAAGATTATGCGTTCTTTTAAGATAATTCTTTATCGCTTCGTCAAAATCGTCTCCTGCCACTTTTACACTCTTGCTGGCAATGATACTGTCATAAGATATGACCGCTATATCGGTGGTTCCTCCGCCTACGTCAACGACCATATGTCCGGAAGGTCTGGAGATATCGAGTCCGGCTCCTACTGCTGCAGCGAGCGGTTCTTCCACGAGAAATACTCTGTGTGCGCCTGCATCCTGTGCGGCCTGCTCTACAGCTCTTCTTTCAACGTTCGTCGTTTTGCTCGGGACGCAGAGGATAACGTCAGGAAGGAAGATCCTGTTTAAAGGATTCTTTAAGGCTTTATTCAGAAAATACCGTATCATCTTTTTCGTGATGGTAAAGCTTGAAATAACGCCGTTCTGTATAGGTTTTACCGTAGTAATATCACCGGGTGTTCTGCCTATCATCTCTCTGGCCTCTTCACCGATAGCGACAACGTCTCTCGTTCCGTTTTTAATGGCAACGATAGACGGTTCTTTCAGGACAACGCCCTTTTTCCCCACACATACAAGTACCGTGGCAGTTCCAAGATCTATAGAAACGTTCTGCTTAAAGAGTCCCATAACGATTACCTCCGTAGCGGTAAAAAATACCGTTGACAGTATCATACCACATCGGCGCGTTTCGGGCAATGATATTTCTTTCCTGATCTATGCGCTTTTCTGTTTTCGGCGCAGATTCAATTCAGTGAAGCCGGATCAAATCGAAGCGTCAATGCCCTGTGCCCCAGACTTATACTGTCTCCTTTTTTCAGTTTATAATAAAGACCCGGAGTAACTTTTTCCCCGTTCAGGTAAGTCCCGTTTGCTGACCCTTTATCGGAAAGCAGATATTTATTTTTCGTGCATATCACCGCTGCATGTTCGCGGCTTATGTACGGGCAGGCTTTCCTTATGTTTTCTTCCGCAAACGATCTGTTTACCAATAACGTTTTATCATGATCCGAAGTTTCAGCCTTCTGTTCTTTCACATTTACATCAACATTCTCCTTTGAATGCGGTTCATAGTTTACCAGCCTCCCGGAGAGCCCTTTTTTACCGTTCCCGTGCTGATGACTTCCAGGTTCCTGGAATATGGTAAATCCGTTCCCGGCTTTTTTATTTTCCGGTTTAGCCTCCTTTTTCAGCATATTTGAAGTAAATTTCTTAAACACTGAAACACGTTTTTCCGCAGCATATGCTTCTGATTTATCGTAATGCAGATCCCGAACGGAAACGTAACTATCGCTCTTAGGCTTTATCTCCGATTTATTTTTTAAACGAGTTTCGGGCTTCACTCCCTGTGAACCGCCAACGTATTTTTTAAACTTGTTGGCCAGTACCGAAGCATATTGCCTGATCAAGCCCGATCCGGAGGCAAAAGAACTAAGCCGCCGTATCGATTCATCAAACAGATCGCTTGTGAGCAGGCAGCCTGCTTCACCTCTTTCCCAGGCGGAAAATTGTTTTACCACGTCTGAAAGCGCTTCGATCGCAGTATCTCTTGAATCAAAAACGTGCAAAGATGATACGGCGAGCAGATCGGTAAGAGGATTGCCCTCTCCCTCAGAATCTTCACACAGCACCGGATAGACCGCTTCCAGATCGGACAAACTCTCTCCGACAAACACTGCGTCAACGTCCCACAGGCATCTCCCCGGGTCATACCCGTTTTCCGCCAGATCAATATATAGTTTCTTTATTCTTTTTAGCAGCGTTATATAATCGTCAATTTTAAACACGTTCTTCTCAAGATATACTTTCAAAGACTCTCTGTGCCTTATATTAATTATCGCACTCTCTTTTTCTTTCTGAACATCAGAGGGAAGATAAATTCCTTCGATTTTTGAGCAAACCGTCTCAAATGCCTCGGAAACCTCCCCTGCTGATGATTTTGAAAGATAACTGATTCGGGTGCTGTTTCTTTCTTTTTCAATTTTCATTTGCGCACCTTCCGTCTATAGATCATCGATCGCCGTATCCGTCTTTTCCTGGATCTTATTGAATATTTTCGAAGCCAGATTGCCTATGAAATTCCTGAAGATCAGCGCCAGCGCTACGAGAACGGCAATGATCATTATTACCTCTATGGTCCCCATAGCATCTATATTTTTTATGATCCTCGTTTTGAAGCTTTCTTTCAGGTTGCGCATTCTAAGATAACTCTTTGCGCATGCTGTATTTAACCGTTTTAAACGTCCTGCCATTAAACTCACCTCCTTCCGTCATTAAAAGACCTGTATTTAAATTTCCAGCAGAGTCATTACAGCGGGTGTTAGCAAGAGCGTTACAAGTGCTATCAGCACCATCGTTGAAGGTATAAGCAGCAGCGTTGACGCCTCGTCGGCGAGTTTCATACACATATATTTTCTGCTGTTGCGCGCGCTCATCGACAGTTCATAAAACAGCTCTGCTATTTCCCCGGACCCTTTTTTATAGTTCTGAACTATGACCGCTGTCAGAGTGCTTACTGACGGAGAGCCGCATCCTGATGCGAACGATTCAAAAGCATCTACAAGGCTTCCGTATTTCCCGGCATCTATTCCGTCAAACAACCGGGCTATATCCCTGTAAAGAGGCTTTTTGATATCAGCCCCTGTCAATGCTCTTCTGAGCGAATCCCCAAGCGTCAGGCCGGACGAAAGCAATAACGTGACTCCGATCAGATAATCCGCCATATCTATCTCATACATTCTAAGTTCCTTCTTTTTCCTGCGTTTCTCCATAAACGACGGGGCAAAGAATCCGATCACACCGAGTATGATGCAGCAGCCTGCAGAAAATAAGACGGAATTACCCGCAGCGAGCGAGACAGCAAAGCCTGCCGTTGCCAGACCGATCATAAAGAAAAATCTTTTGCTATTGTCCTTTTTTAATATATCATTCAGCATATCTGATATTCCCCAAAAGTTCTCCTAATACAACAGCGCCTATAATTAATAACGCCACGATCAGCTTAACGATATTACCTATACCTCTGTCGAGTCCGGACAGGTAATCCGAAGCGGTCAGCCGCATAAGAGCGATCATAAAAAAAGGCATTGCCGTAACTATTCTGTTATTATACTTCGGTAGGTTAAGAGACCTTGAGATCTCCGCCTCCACGTCATTCCTGATCCTCATACTCGACGAGAACATTCTGGTCAGCTCGATCAGATTAACTCCGGACGGAACGGCATAGTCAAGCGCCTGACTGAATAGTTTGATGTCCGGTACGGGCACGCGCTCCGACAGTTCAGAAAATGCTTTCTCTGCAGGAAGATTAAGCTGTATCAGTTTCGACATCCTGACAAATTCCGGCCTGATACGGGCAAATTCAGGCGACTCACCGGCTGCGATCTCTGTTATAGCCTGCTCTAATCTTACGCCTGACGAGAGAGAGCCGGAAATCGAAACGAGGCAGGAAACAAATTCTTTTCTCATTACTTTTTCATAACGGCGTTCAAGCTCTCTCCTCACTTTAAAACTGACAGGCACGAGCAGGATCAGTGCAACAGCAAAACTCACCGCGGTATCTGTAAAAAGAACGTATGTTCCTGCAAATACTGCAGCAGATAAAAGCAAAGTGATCCCCCACAGCGCAGTTTTTTTTACGCGGTACCTTTCTTTTTTTCTTCCCGCTATTTTTTTCACAGCCGCACCTCCCCTTATGTATTTATACCGCGGCAGATCTGAGCCTGACTTCGCCGTCTTTGATCCCGTCCACGGAACAGATCTCGCTGACGTGCCGCCCGTATTCATCGCGCACCAGATGCACGAACAGGTGTATTCCGGAAACTATCATTTTGCGTATGCTTTCAGAAGATATATTTCCCGCCCAGAGCGCCATCGTCTCAAGCCTCACGACCATATCTCTGGCACTGTTCGCATGCGCCGTTGACATACATCCTCTGTGGCCGGTACACAGTGCCGTAAGCATTTCAAGCGCCGATTCATCACGAACCTCGCCGATCAGGATATTGTCCGGCCGCATTCTAAGCGCAGCTTTAATAAGGCTCCTCATTTTGATTTCTCCTTTACCTTCCGAATTCGCATTTCTGGTCTCGAGTCTGACTATGTTTTCGTGAAACAGCCTTAATTCAGCAGAATCTTCGACTGTAATTATCCTGTTACCCGGCGGTATAGCAGAAGCGAGCACGTTTAAAAAAGTGGTTTTTCCGGTCGAAGTACCACCTCCTACTATGATATTCTGCTGCATATCCACTGCATTTCTTAAATATACAGCCTGCGGTTCGGTCAACGTCCCGTTTTCGATCAGTTCCTTCCAGCCAAACGGTTTTTCGGCAAATTTACGTATCGTCACTATCGGACCGTTCAGTGCAACGGGAGGAAGGACAACGTTTATCCTCGCACCTGTAGTCAGCCTGGCGTCAACGATCGGAGAACTTTCGTTCACACTTCTGTTTACCCATGAGATCATCGACTGAATCAGATTAAACAGCTTATCTCTGTCATCGAAACGTACGTCAGTCTTTTTAAGCACTCCGCCTTGTTCTATAAAGATAGCATCGGTGCCGTTGATCATGATCTCATTAACGGAATTATCCTCTAAAAACGGCTGAATGAGCCCGAATCTGCGCCTGCCGTTGTATATCGTATTCCTGATATTGACACGGTCTATACCGATCAGAGGAATACGCTTTTCAAGGCTGTCCAGACAGTCGTCGATCAGTTCTTTCAGCTCTTTATCAGAATAGTTCCGCGACAGATCCATTTTCGCCGCGAGATTTTTATCGACAATATCAATAATATGCCTGCTGTCCATCGGTAGCATCCTTTCGGGATTTTAAATTCCAATGTCCGCCGCATTCTTATGCGTCATATTTCAAACGGTAACGTGATTATACATTGTCAGCGCAGATTCTTCAACAAGAAAATATCGACATTTATCGACATATTTCGACAAATATCGACGCAAAATTTTAAAAATTGCTAAAAAATATGCCGATTTTTGGTTATCGGCAAAAAAGAAAGAGTTCCCTCAAGAACATTTGCAAAATAAATATCAAAAAAATTTAGCAAAGCAGATCGGAAAGCGCGGCAAAATCTTTAACGCCGAGACTCTCGCCTCGAATCGACGGAGATATACCGAGAGTTTCAAGCGCCTGAGACACACGCTCCTTGGAAACGCCGGGAAGCGAGGCATTCGCGATAGAATTTACAAACATCTTCCTGCGCTGAGAAAAAGAAGCACGGACGAGCCTGAACATAAAATCTGTTGACCGCGGAGAAACAGGCGGAACAGAATAAACAGACATATTGACCACTGAGGAATCCACTTTTGGTCTGGGCACGAAGCAAGAAGCCGGTACGTCGAAACATATATGAGCATCAGAATAATAAGCAACCGAGACGGATATTGCCCCGTACTCACTTCCTCCCGGCGGAGAAACCAGCCGGTGCGCCACTTCCTTCTGTACCATAAAAGTGAGCGAAGCAAGCTTATCTGCGTACTGTTCAAGGAACATCATTATGATCGGAGTGGTGATATAGTAAGGGAGATTCGCGACCACTTTTACGCGCTTGAGCTCAGGTTTGGAAAGTTTAATATCCGAAATGAGCTTTCCGATATTGACGCGCATAACGTCGTCGTAAATCACGTCTAGATTACGGTATTTTAAAACAAGCGGATCGAGTACGGGCGAGAGCTCTCGGTCGATTTCTATCGCCGCCACGTGCCCTGCCCTCTCTGCCAGCAGCGTCGTCATTACGCCGAGCCCTGGTCCGACTTCGATCACCAGATCTTCCGGCCCTGCTCCGGAGGCGTCAACGATCTTTTTTACAATGGTTAGGTCGTTCAGGAAGTTCTGTCCAAGAGCCTTTTTCGGAGAAAAACCATAAGAAGCCATGATGCCGTATGGTGAAAAGCGTTCATGACTTCCGTATTCCTGTCTTTCGAGTTTTTCTTTTTCTGCCTGTTTGCTCATTAAAAGCTTATTATCTGTCCATCCAGACGTAGTAATCTGAACGAAGCGCAAAAATATCCACGCTCTGGTCTTCGAGAATGTAAACGTTCAGGTCGCGGGCTCCCCACGGATAGACCATATCAAGTTCCTCTACGAACATATCTACCCAATTACCCTTAACGTGACCGCCTATATCCCAGGCGATCGCATAACCGTAATCGCCCACGTCTTTATAAGGCGACTCGATATATACCTTCGTGCCGAGCGGAATTACGTCCGGATCGACTGCGATAACTCCGGGACGGGCGCGCTGTCCTACGTACGTCTGATAGCCCCATTTTGCATCAGGAATATAGCACGTACCGTAGCATACGAGCTTCTTAGTATAATCGATCCTCTCTCCGCGTGAATTCGAGAAAGAGTTTCTTGAGCCGTAAGCTATGCGTTCATTTGTTTTTTCAACGCGCTTAACGTCGGAAAGTTCTTCAGAAACGAGCTCACCGTTCTCATACGTAAGAGTATAAGTGCGTGTGATGCTGCCGTCCTTTCCTTTGGTGAGCACTTCGTACTCGCCTTCGTACATATCTTTATCCCAAACGTAAACCGTTTCATAGGGCACAGTCTCTACTTCAGTTCTGGTCTTTTTATTTACCCTGATAACAGAGATGATCATCCCGCTCTCAGGAACAGTATCAAAATCACCGCCGGAAATATAATCTGATCCGGAAAGAACGATATGCTGCTCTTCGAGCGCCTGACCGATGGTAGCTGCCTTAGTAAGTAAAGAATAGTTATGACCGTCAACGTTTACGATCAGATTTACGGGGGCATCAAAGCTTTCTCCCTGCTCCCCGACGTCACCTACATCCGCAGGATCATCGCCGTAAGAGCCCGGATTCGAGCGGTTAATATCGTCAGAAATCTCCGCATCGCCGCCGGGGACAATAACTTCCTCTTCGGGGGCGTAGTTTACCAGCGTTCCGCCGTAGACAGAGTCGTTCGAGCGAAGGTCAATAAGTACAGCTCCGTCATCTTCATCCAGTGCCTTTTCAGCCTGAACTGAAGAAAATCTGGTCGCTACAACAGCACTCGCCGTAACAGCTATCACAGAAACAATAACGAAAACCAGCGCCTTAACGGCGAAAGGTATCTTCTTTTTCTTTTTATTTAAATACAATGTTTTCAAAATATTACTTCCTTTTTAACGCGGCGGAATACTTTTAAGAAACGCCGAATCGTGGGAATTATATTTACAACGGATGGTTTTTGTCAAGCTTTTTTAAAAAATATATGAACTTTTTTGGCTTTTTGTGTTTTCTTGCTGCCTGCGTTCGAAGAATGACAATCCCGGTCAATTATTAGTGCTTTCCGCATACGACTCTGTCCCGTCCCTCGATATCGCGCGTCACCGTCAATTCCTCAAATCCTTCTTTCTTCATGATCTGCGTAACAGTGTCCGCCTGCGTTTCTCCGATCTCGAAACACAGCCATCCGCCCTTTTTAAGGTACTCCGCAGACTCCGCCGCGATCCGCCTGTAAAAATCCGCGCCGTCTGCACCGCCCTTTAAGGCAAGCTCCGGTTCAAAACACTTTACCGATGCGTCAAGACTTTCGAATTCCTTTTCAGATATATACGGCGGATTCGACGCAATAATATCGAAGCGTTTCCCTAGAGGAATTGATGAGAACAGGTCTGACAGGTAAAAATCTATAATTGCATTATGTTTTTTAGCGTTGAGGCGCGCGATATCCAAAGCGCTCTCAGACACGTCGCTTGCGCTGACGTTTATTTCCGGGATCTCAGATTTTATACTTATGGCAATGATCCCGCTGCCGGTACATAAATCGAGTACTTCGATCCCCTGTCCTGAAGCGGAAGACCGGTCGATCAAACTTCCGGCCCTGACAAGTACTTCATTCAGCAGAAATTCGGTATCGGGACGCGGTATCAATACCGTGTTATCAATAATAAATTCACGCCCGGCAAACTCCGTTCTGCCGCAAACGTACTGAACAGGCTCACCGGCGCAAACACGCTTCATCATAGAAGAACAGGCGGTAGCGTCATCAACGTCGATCTCCTTATCCGGCGACGAGATCAATTTTGAAAAATTCATTCCGAAATATGAACACAGCACCGTATCGACAGCAGAACGGGCTTCGCGGGTATCAACGCAGCCGGAAGCAGTATCAAGATATAAAGAGATAAGATCTTTACGAAGAGACGCGAGCGTCATTGACCGGTCACCGTATCATTCACAGCGTCAGCTGCTGAATCGATCGCACCGGCGACGGAGACTGAAGCGTCAGCGGCAGCATTGACAACGTTCGAAACCGAATCGTTGACGGCCGGTCCGCCATCGCCGTCCTGCACTTCTCCTTCTTCAGAAGGCTCATTATCTTCCGTAAGATACCGCGAATAATCTACTTCGATTCCTTCAAAAGCGAGCGCCTTACCAAGTGCTACGATAGCGACTTCGATCATCGAATCGTCCGGTTCTCTCGTAGTAAAACGCTGCATGAACAGACCGGGCGCGCGAAGGATTTTAGTCACGACATTCTCATGTTTGCTGCAAAACCGGTTAAATTCATAAGAAATACCCATAATAAACGGGAGCAGCAGGAGGCGGACTCCGAGATTCGCAAGGAATTTCAGCACGACGTTCGAGATCTGAGCGTCAGTAAAACGCGGCACTATCGACGTTACGAGAATACTTATGGCCACAACTACGAACAGAAACGCCGTACCGCAGCGAGGATGGAATCTTGTACACGGGCGCACGTTTTCGACGGTGAGTTCATAACCTTTTTCAAAACACGTGATAGTTTTGTGCTCAGCACCGTGGTACATATAAACGCGGCGGATATCTTTCATGGCGGCTATTCCGGCCATATATCCGAAGAAGATCAGCAGCCTTACAAGCCCTTCCACGAGGTTTTTAACAATGTCAGGAACTGTTTTAGGCAGCACGAGGTTCGATACGAGCAGCGGCAGTACCATAAAAAGCCCTATCGAAAGGAATACGGCAAGGACTACGGAAATACCCATAAAGAAGCCCATCGCCTTATCGCCCATCTTATTTTCCAGCCAGCGGTCAAATTTGGATTTTTTCTCCTCTTCCGCTTCTTTTTCAGCTTCAGTCATTGCGACTTCAGCGGAATCAAACAGCGCTCCCATTCCGCGCCTCAGTGAGTCTATCAGACTGACAACGCCTCTGACCAGCGGGAGTTTGAAGAATTTGTTCTTCTTACTGAGCGGCTCTCCGGCTTTTTCTTTTATTACCAGTTTTCCTTCGGGATCGCGTACGACCTGGCATTCTCCTTTCGGGCCGATCATCAGGATCCCTTCCATCAGCGCCTGCCCGCCGCACGAACAAACAGACGGACCTCTTACGCAGACCGCGTCGTTATTATCGATCGATTTATCTTTCTTTTTCCCCATCATAATCACCTAAAAAGCATCTTTTATGATGCTCACTTCGTAAGCACCGTTTATATTATACACCTCTGCGACGTCAAAGCGCACGTTTTTTTCGCAGAATTCCGGATGTTTTGAAATAAACACTTTCGCCGCGTAAACGTTTTTCATGCGTTTTTTAGGATTCACGCTGTCGGACGCTCTGAAAAGCGGCCTTCCGGCGCTATTACCGTCAATATCCGCCTTCCTCGTTTTTACTTCGCAGAAGACAAGCGTATTATCGCGTTCATCGAAAACGATAAGGTCAATTTCAGCTTTATTGCCCGCGCGAAAATTCGATGCGACCGGTTTCAGGCCGGCGTCAACGTACGCACACATTGTCAGGTTCTCGCCCGTCCGCCCGAGCTCTTTTCGCGCATAAGCCTCCGTCATTTCCGCCATCACCCTTTTCGCATACTGTCCGGCATCCCGCCATATTAAGGCAGTCGATAAAAAAACCCGCTGCTTTTTTGCTGCGGGTCTTTTTAAAACATCTTCATCAGATTTTTTCTGTAATCTTCGCCGCTTTACCAACTCTGCCGCGCAGGTAGTAAAGTTTAGCTCTCCTGACTTTACCGTGGCGAACAACTTCGACCTTAGCAACTTTGGGAGAATGAAGCGGGAATACTCTTTCGACGCCTACGCCGTAAGAAATACGTCTTACAGTGAAAGATTCGCGAAGACCTTCGCCGCGTATACCGATTACAGTTCCTTCGAACACCTGAATTCTCTCTCTGGTTCCTTCGATAACTTTGAAGTGTACGCGTACGAAATCACCGATAGCGAGCTTTGGAGTATTTTCCTCGCTTTTGAGATAATCAGCTTCAACCGCTTTAATTATATCCATCGTTTATTCACTCCTCTTCCTTCAGACGTTCATGCGATGAACTGCAGCGGACCGTCCTGATATGCTGCGCCACAAGCACAGCGAAGGGTATTTTACCACGCCCGCGCATGCGTTGTCAACAAAATTTTTTCTTTGCTACCGCGGCGTTCTCTCCGGCTTAGGCCCGAACATCTGATACAGATTGCACTTAAGCATACCGTTATAAAGCTTGCGCTTCTTATCCGCTCGCCGCCCGAAACACTTTTCAAAATCCTCGAACGAAGTAATCACATAAAAAGACCACGTCGGAAAACTCTTAAAATGCGCCCCCCTAGCCTTGTACAATTCCCGACCTCCCGCCTCCTCTTCGCGCCTCTGGCCATACGGCGGATTTGTAATTATAAACCCGTACTG
>JAEEGL012498606.1_pt1 | contig 23877 bp, 18 predicted proteins | sample 9134231 | NCBI WGS metagenome assembly JAEEGL01 (sample SAMN16246548, study PRJNA631951) | gut metagenome | biome: gut microbiome; feature: rumen; material: fiber-attached | host: Bos | place: Iran: Karaj | collected 2018-10 | reverse complement strand
CGAAGGCTCATCCAGCCTTGATACGGTCGCCCTTACCGGCGAAAGCATTCCGAGGGGAGTCGGCGCTGAAGACGAAGTTTTCTCCGGCTGTGTCAATATCTCCGGCCTGCTCAAGGTCAGGGTGATGAAGGATTTCGACGAATCTACCGCATCAAGGATACTCGATCTCGTGGAGAACGCTTCTGAAAGCAAATCCCGCCAGGAGAACTTCATCACCAGGTTCGCCAGGATATATACCCCAATCGTCGTCGGATGCGCCCTCCTGATGGCCATAGTGCCTTTATTCTTCGGAGGCGTCTTCGCCACATGGCTCTACAGGGCCCTGACCTTCCTTATAGTATCATGTCCATGCGCCCTGGTGCTTTCAGTGCCGCTTGCGTTCTTCGGAGGCATCGGCTCCGCATCCAGAAAGGGTATATTGATCAAGGGGGGAAACTGGCTGGAGGCGCTCGCCAAGATAGGTACCGTCGTGTTTGACAAGACAGGAACCCTTACAAAGGGAGTGTTCGAAGTCACCGCCGTGCATCCTGAGATGATTGACGAGAAGGAACTGCTGCATCTCGCAGCCCATGTGGAGAGATTCTCCACCCATCCTATCGCGGCATCCCTCAGGGCTGCATACCCTGACGAGGCCGATGCATGTGACGTGAGAGATATAAAAGAAATAGCCGGAGAAGGCGTCCAGGCCACCGTGAACGGGAAAGTCATAAGCGTCGGCAACTCCAGGCTGATGGATGACGTCCATGCTGTATGGCATCCATGCGAGAAGACTGGAACCATCGTCCACGTAGCCATAGACGGGGAGTATGCAGGACACATAGTGATCTCCGATGTCATCAAGGAGGACGCTGCAGAGGCATTGCAGGCTTTGAGACGACTCGGAGTAAGCAAGACTGTAATGCTTACCGGAGACCAGGAAGAGGTTGCTGCCGAAGTGGCGGCGACAGTCGGGATAGACGAGCACTATTCAGGCCTTCTTCCTGACGACAAGGTATCCATGGTGGCCAGACTGTCGTCAGGGGCGGGAAGTATCGCATTCGTCGGAGACGGCATCAATGACGCTCCGGTACTGGCAAGGGCTGATGTGGGCATCGCGATGGGCGGTCTTGGCTCCGATGCCGCCATCGAGGCCGCTGACGTCGTGCTCATGGATGACGACCCTTCTAAGATAGCAACTGCAATCCGGGTCGCAAGGAAGACCCTTGGAATCGCCAGACAGAATACTTGGTTCGCTATCGGGATAAAGCTCGCAGTGCTGGTACTTGCCGCAGTCGGACTTGCTCCGATGTGGCTGGCGGTATTCGCCGATGTCGGAGTGACCGTGCTGGCGGTGCTGAACTCAATGAGAGCGCTAAGCTAAATAGATAATGTTGTGTGTTACTCCTCAATGAGCCTTATGGCAGATTTGAGGAGTTTTTCTATGTCCGTTTCGTCCACGACTGTCTCGATAGGGAAGCCGAAACTGGCTACAGAATAGCCTTCTCCCTTGTAGATCACGGCTGCAGAGATGTCCGTATCCTTGTAGCGGAGGAAAGACTTGGCCTTGTCGGATGCAGGGGCGATTCCGTCAGGATATTCCACATTGTACATCTTCGGATTGGGGAGACGGTGGTACCTTATGGTTCCGAGCTCGGAGGAAACCTTCCTCATCGGCCACACCTGTCCGGTCTTGGAAGCGAAGCCTGTGACCCACCTGTACCCCAGTGTGTTTGCAAGGAAGGCTGCGCCTTCTGCCCGGGAAAGCGAGTCTGCAGTCACTCCCGGGTATATCTCGTCGCAGGCATCCGTGCCTATGTATGCGCCCGAGATGATCACTGAACCGCCTTCTGCCGTATATTTCTGCAGAGCCCTGCGCATCTCGGCAGGGAAGACCCTGAACTTGTCAGGAGCGGCCCCCGGACGTCCCGTGGCAACTGTTACCTGCTTTCCGCATATTATGTCGGTAATCCCGTAGGTCTTGTAGTCCCCGAGTTCGAAAGCCTCGGCGCTGACGGAGCAGAATGCCCTGCCTGCCGCCATGATAGCCTTGCCGTGGACATACGGGTAATCGAAAGTATTGCCGGCATGGCGTTTTCCCGCCTCGTCGCTGAAAGATGCTCCGAAGCCCGGATTGTCATCGTCCAGCCATGGATTGATGCGTCGATACTCATATGATTCGCCGATATACGGGATATCCCAGTCCCATGCGACTCCGCCGTCGATGTTTCTCATGAATCCGGCATACATAGGGGAGTCGAACCATGTCGGGCCTGACACCCTGGTGAAATTGTTCACGACTAGAACGTCCTGGCCTGCGGCGCTTTCAGGAATGCCTACGGCCAGTATCTCTGAAGGGAAGCTCAGGCCGCCGTCGTTCCATGCGGCAACCTTGAAACTGTAGATATGTCCCTTGGATATCGGAATCCTCGCGAAGTTGGCGTCGAGGTTGACGCCTCCGTCGAAGGCCCCGTCATCTATCCTTGTGTATAGCCTGTATCCCTTTGGCCTGGCAGTCGGCTCGAGCCTGTCCTCCGCAGGAATCCATGAAAGGACAGCCGTGCAACTGTCGAGAACGGCCGAGAATGCCCTTACCGGAAGCGGCTGTACCTCATATGATACCCCGTAACGGCCGCTGAGAAATTTAAGCATGCCCTTGTACACGGCGCGACTGAGGATGAACCTGAAGCCGGGATCAAGGCCGTATTTCATGTCTGCGAAATTCTGGTGGGAGAGACTCTCGGTCAGCAGAGCAGGGACCGAAGGAGTGCGAGCCTCGCTGTATGAGCGGTCCCATATTTCCCTTCTGGACCATGTGGAGTCCACCAACGCCCGTATGTCGGAAACGATCTGGGACTGGACGTAATCGGCATACTCTCGAGCCTGCATCCTGAATTCTCCGTTAGGATATTTCGGACTGCCGTTAGCCAGCCTTGTGTATATTGCCAGAGTTCCGATTATGGAATCGTTGGGAGTAGTGCCCGCATCGCTGTGGAATGCCAGACTGAGGTCGAACGGAATACCGAGTCCTTCCTCCTTCGGATTGACTCTGGATCCGCCCGAGAGCTTCGAAACCCATGGGCCCCTGTCTGCGAAATCATTGGTGTAGTCACCCTCATGTAAGCGTGTCACGGTCGAGTCGATGCCTGCATATTGCATGGAATAAAGAGCTCCTTCCATGTAGGCAGGCATTCCGGATATCCTCCAGTCTTCCCTTGGTTCCTCTGCAGGGCCGCGGGCTATCTTGCCCATGCCGCCTCCGAAACGGACCGCATCGGCCGTTACCACTCTTCCTGCCGATCCTCTGTTATCCAGCCTTACGAAGTTGTCCGTACCTTCGGCGAATTCGAACGTGCCGAGATAAATCCATGTACCTCCTCCCATCCTCTGGTTGACGATGAAGAGGTCTTCTCCTCCAAGATGCTTGACAGTATAATAGGCGGCAGGAGTGCTGTCGTGGATGGTCTTGTATGAAACATAGACGGCATATCTGCCTCTTTCGGGGATATCTGCTTTCCATTCGGCGCGGGTAAGCCCGTCAGGCGTGCATTTTGCCGACCTTGCGGTACCCATGGTGAATGGATTGTCATTGCCTGAATAAGCCTCCTTGGCATCCGCGAAACCAGTGCCGGCATCCTGCCATTTTCCTGTCTCGCTGTACATGCCCTCGCGGCGAAGCATCCCTTTCCTCTCGCCGCCGAACGCCGGATCATTGTCTGCCACAATCTCATGCGGCTGGGTATCCCTTTCTCTCGGGGTCATCACATAGGCCCCGGCATTCTCCAGCATGGGGATGAGGAACGGAAGCACGAAACTCTGGGTGAACATGTCTTCCACGGTCCCGAAGATCTGGGCCCTCTGCCATTTCCACTGGTCGAGTCTCTCATTGTAATAGCGCCCGTGGCTTTGCCAGAGGGCTATATGGCGACCGCTCATTCCTTTAGGGAAATTCATTCCGTCGGCTTTCCTGACGATCACGGGACCTTTCGGGTCGGATGGCGTCCTGTAATCGGACAAGTGGACCTTGCCGTTGTTGTGGAGAGACGGGGTAGGAAGCTCCTCGAGGTCGAGCGCCCTGCATTTTATGACTCCTATGTCGCAGGCCTTATGTTCCTCGGGAAGCAGTTCCTTGAGCCTTGCCCTGAACCATGGTATGTCGTTCTTTTTCCATGGGATGTCTCCGAGAGTCTCGGAAAACTCGAAGTCCAGGGTCTCTCCGTTTTTCGTGATCTTACGCAGGTGCAGTTCAGCGAAAACCGTTGTCCTTTCCTGGATCAGTGTCTGAAGTGAATCCAGTACAGGGCGGAACGGAGCCATCTTGACTCTCTGCGCTGACGACGATACGGCGAATGTTGCTAAAACTGTCAGGAAACAAATAAGCCGCTTCATAGTTTATTTTTGTTTGTATAGGTCTATAATCAGTACAATTACGCTGCTTACAAGCATTCCGGTCCCGTCTGCGAGGAAATCGTCCGGGTCCGCAGACCGGTATCGGATGAAATACTGTCCGATTTCCGTGCCCATCGCAATCACGCAGCCGGTGAGGAAGGTCATGACTACGAACAGCACGGACTTCCATGGCTTGCGGATATGCCTGTCGGCGGCGCCATAGACAAGGAGGGGGTACGGGAAAAACATCAGGAAATGGACGATCTTGTCGACCGGGATTCCCATGAACGAAGGGGCTATGCGAGGAACACTTTCGAATCTTGCGAAGCACAAAAACATCACCGCCAGCAGGTAGAATACCAGCAGGACACGGATGGCGAAAGTGGTTTTCCTCATCATAGACTCTGCATATCGTTGAGCTTCTTGTAATAGCCGCCGAGGGCGATAAGTTCCTCATGACGTCCTCTTTCCACGATGCGTCCTTCATGCATCACGAGGATCTCGTCCGAGTTCTTGATCGTAGAAAGCCTGTGGGCGATTGCGATCGTGGTCCTGGTGGACATGAGCCTGTCAAGAGCCTCCTGGACGAGTTTCTCTGACTCCGTGTCAAGCGAAGCCGTAGCCTCGTCGAGGATCAGTATCGGAGGATTCTTGAGAATCGCCCTTGCGATGGACATTCTCTGGCGCTGGCCTCCTGAAAGGCGGGAACCGCGGTCTCCGATGTTGGTGTTGTATCCGTCTTCCTTCTCCATGATGAACTCGTGGGCATTGGCAATCTTGGCGGCCTCTATGACCTGTTCCATGGTAGCGCCCTCTACGCCGAAGGCTATGTTGTTGAAGATTGTGTCGTTGAAAAGGATCGGCTCCTGGTTGACATAGCCCATCATCCTGCGGAGGTCGTCCATCTTCACGTCGCGGATGTCGATGCCGTCGATGGTTATGATACCGGAGGTGACGTCATAGAAACGCGGGATAAGGTCCACGAGGGTGGATTTTCCGGCGCCGGACTCGCCGACGATGGCGATGGTCTTGCCCTTAGGAATCTCTACGTCGATATCCTTGAGAATCTGTCTTCCATTCTCGTAGCTGAAGTTGACGCCCTTCATGGCGATGCTCTCCCTGAAATCCGTGAGAGGCTTAGGCGACTCGGGATCCTTTATCGGATTCGGAGAGTTAAGTATCTTGTCTATACGCTCCATGGAGGCCATACCCTTAGGGATGCTGTAGCCTGCCTTTGAGAATTCCTTGAGCGGGTTGATGATGCTGTAGAGTATCACCATGTAGTATATGAAGGTGGCGGCGTCGATCGGGGCCTTGTTGCTGAGGATGAGATGGCCGCCGAACCAAAGCACTATCGCAATCATCACTGTGCCGAGGAATTCGCTGACCGGATGTGCCAGAGCCTGTCTGGTGGAGACTTTTGCTGTCTTTGACCTGAGCGAGCCGGTCACTTTGTCGAAACGCTCGGACATCTTCTTTTCAGCGATGAAAGCCTTGATCACGCGCAGGCCGCCGAGAGTCTCTTCAACCTGGGAGATCGTGTCACTCCACAGCTCCTGTGCAAGCAGGGACCTTTTCTTGAGCTGCTTTCCGATCACGCCCATTCCCCAGCCGAGCACCGGCACGACCACTATGGTAAACAGGGTCAGCTGCCAGCTGATGTAGACCAGGGCAACGAAATAGCCGACTATGAGGATAGGGTTCTTTATGAGCATGTCGAGCACGCTCATGATGGAGTTCTCAACCTCGTTGACGTCGCCGCTCATCCTGGCTATGATGTCGCCTTTCCTCTCCTGTGAGAAGAAACCGAGATTGAGACTCAATATCTTGTTGTACAGCTCGTTGCGTATATCCTTGAGGACGCCGGTCCTGATAGGGATCATGACGGCGGATGCTCCGAAATAGCAGGCGGTCTTGATGAAGGTGAGAACGCAGAGGAAGAGGCATAGAATCAGCAAAGTCTTTGACTCTCCGGCGGTTTCCATGTAGTTTCCGATCCACCAGTATGCGTTGTTGATGACCTTGTCCTTGAAATCCATTTCCGTCTCCCAAGGTATGAATTCATAGACTTTGTCGCTGAGCCTGAACAGAATCTGCAGTATCGGGACTATGAATGCGAATGAGAAAAGGTTGAATACAACGGAAAGGATGTTGAGTACCACGGAGCCTCCCATATATTTCTTGTATGGGGTGACATACCGCTTCAATATCTTTATAAAATCTTTCATCTGTTTTAGTTATAACATGCAAAGATAGTTAAAATCTCAGACTTTCTCCAGCCACTCGAATATAAGGAATATGCGTTTCTTCAGCACGGGGATGTTCAGGGTCGAAGGCGTGTCTGCCGGTTTGTTGTTGTTCATCGTTATTCCGGAAGTGAACATGACCGCCGGAACCCCATGGTCCAGGAAAGGTTTCTGTTCGCTGACGTTGCGGTAGAACATTCTGGTGAAGTCCTTGCTCCCATAATAGTCCGAGGCGAGTTCGAGGCCTGTCCCATACCTGTCGTTGCAGTCGGAGAGCAGTATGAAGTAGCCGGGATTGCTGCCGCACAACGCGATCAGGTAGTCTTTCCTTCCGGAGGAGAGGGGACTGAGGCTGCTTCCAAGCTGGTCCAGGTTGACCATCAGGGAAATCTTGTCCTTGGTGACAGTCTCTCCCGTCTGCGGGTCCTTCAGCTCGCCGGCCTCGACCATCGACCAGAGTGCCTTGGCACCGCCCATGTTAAGCCGCTTGGCGTCCAGGGCGACGAAGATGATGCTCTTGTTATATGTCCTTGTCATCTTCTGCATCCGGGCGAATGTCCCGGCAATCTCCAGCATGGCCACGACTCCCGAGCAGTTGCTGTCGGCTCCGGGATACTTTTTCCCGCCCATGATTCCGTAACCGTCGTAATTTGCGGCGACTATCACATAGCGCTGCCGTCCGGCATTCGGCGAGCCGGGAAAGAAACCGATCACGTTTCTGGCAATCTTGCCGTTGTCTGCAGTGAATGAATGGAAATAGGAGCCTCCTACGGGCATCAGCCCGGCGGAACTGAACCTGCGGGCAATCCAGGACGAAGCCTCGATGCTTCCGCGGGTGCCGGTGGCCCTTCCTTCGCAGAGCTCTCCGGCCAGGAAGTCCAGTCCCTTGGAAATATTTTCTTCGCTGATGTTCTTGTTTGCCTCATCGCTCCATGTGATATGGATCACACGGCCCTGGGCCCTTGCGGGGATGCCAGAAAAAAATCCTTGCAGAGCGAGGATCAGAAGAAAAAAAATATATCGTTTAAAACTATTCGGCACGATAAATGATTATATTTGCAAAATTAGTGATAATCGGTCATAAATGAAAATTTACCTTAAATACATTTTGGTTTCGGTCGTCCTGGCATTGCTGTCGTTGACGGCCGATGCCCAGTATGACAAGGACGTTTTTTCTTTCCGGGGCAGAAAAGCTTTGTCCGAAGGAAACTATGCTGAAGCGATTGAGCATTTCAATATACTTGCAAGGCTGGACTCCACCGATTATTGGACATTCTTCCACAGGGGCGTGGCAAAATTCAATCTCGGAGACATCAGGGGCGCCAACAGGGATTTCAATACCGCAGTCCGCCTGAATCCGGTGTTCACTTCCGGATTCCATTACCGCGGAGTCACCAAGAGCCGTTTCGGGGACTATGATTCTGCCCTTGAGGATTTCGAGCACGCCATTTCGCTGCGTCCGGGCCAGGTGGGCCTTTATTTCAGCCGCGGAGTGGCATATTTCCTCTCCCAGCAGTTCGACAAGGCGGTCAAGGATTTCGACCTGTACATACGCAAGGAACCTAAGGATCCGTCGGCATATCTCAACCGAGGAGCCTGCCGTATCTACATGGGAGACACGACGAGCGCTTTCCAGGATTTTGACAAGGCGATAAAGATCGACAGGTTCGAACCGGAAGGCTATATCAGGAGGGGAAACCTCTATCTGAAAATCAAGGATTTCGACTCCGCATTGAAAGATTTCAACCAGGCAATCTCCCTGGATACAACGAGTACCCTCGCATACTATAACAGGGCGCTGATAGAATTCGAGCAGGAGAAATATATCGACGCCATGGAAGACTTCAACCGAATCCTCAAGCAGGATCCGGGAAACTCGCTCGCCCTGTATAACCGAAGCCTCGTGTATGCCAGGTTCGATGAGTTCGATTTGGCTCTCGATGATATGGACAGGGTGATCGATTTCAATCCTAAGAATGTCCTGGCCTATTTCAACAGGGCGAACATATTCTGGTCCATGGGGCGGTGGAGAAGCGCGAAGGAGGACCTGGACAAGGCCATTGAGCTGTATCCTGATTTCGCCAAGGCATATTTCAACAGGAGCCATGTGCAACTGCAGATGGGAAACAACGCCGAGGCAAAGAAAGATTATGAGACCGGACAGAGGAAGATCAGGGAATATCGTGAGGCCAACATCAAGAATGAGGGTTCGTTCGCAGATACTACCAGGAAATATAACTCCCTGATAGAGTTTGACGCTGATTTTGCAAGGCACAACTTCAACCAGACGATGCTGCAGCACCGTGATGTGGACGTCAGGCTCAAGCCATTCTACAAGGTGGTCATCACCGGCGCGAGGGATGATGTCAACTATGCGCTCTCATCGCGTCTGGAGAACCCTCTCCTTGACAAATTCATAAGAGAGGCTCCTGTTCCGGTGGCAATCACCAACTCCTCGGAGAACAAGGCCGGTTCGGACGCAGAGGAGGAGCTGTATTCTGTCGCTAAAGTCCCGTCCTCAGTCAATCTTTTCCTGAGGGGCGTGTATGAATTGTCCGAAAAGCAGTTCAACCTTGCGCTGAACTATTACGGAGACGCGATAGCCGAAGCGGCCAACGGTTCCCGCGTGGAGGAGATGTACAGGTCCATCTATCTGATGAACAGAGGCGTGCTCAGGGCCGACGTCATCGAATTCATATCGTCGATGGAGAATAATGTGCAGACCCTGACCATGGACAACCAGGGCGTTGCCAGGGCCAGAGTCGGAGACAATGTAAGCAAGACCTACGATTATGGGGAAGCTATCTCCGACATGGAGGAAGCCGCATCCATAGTTTCAGACATTCCATATATCCATTTCAATCTGGGTAACCTTTATTGCCTGTCTTCAAGGCTTGTAGAGTCAATAGGCAGCTACTCCAAGGCGATAGAACTTTATCCTATGATGGGAGATGCATATTATAACAGAGGTTTGGTGCTTATCTATCTGAAAGATAAGGAGAAAGGCTGCATCGACCTGTCCCATGCCGGAGAACTCGGCGTGAAAGATGCCTACAGTGTAATTAACAGATATTGCAAGGAGGTGCAATGATAAAGTTCATGAGTTTTTCCAGCGGGAGTTGCGGAAACTGCTATTGGTTCGGAGATGACAAGAAAGGTTTGCTGATAGATGCGGGCGTGAGCCTCAGGCATCTAAAGAAACTCATGGCCCTGCATGGCCTTGACGAGAATTCTTTCAGCTCCATACTGGTGACTCATGACCACATGGACCATATCCGCAGCCTTGGCTCATATTGCAAGAGGCTCTGCAAGCCGGTCTATGCGACTACGGTGCTGCATGAGGCCTTGATACATCATTCTTTCGCGATGCCCTCGATAATGGGATGCCGCAGGGACCTGTTGGAAGGGGAGTGGAACGACGTGGACGGTTTCAAGGTCCGCTATTTCGTGGTGCCTCACGATGCCACCCAGACGGTAGGATATGCAATCGATTACGAAGGGTTCAAGTTCGTGATAATGACAGACCTGGGCCGGATTACCGACGAGGCCGTGGAGCTCGCATCCCAGGCCGATGCCGTCGTGATCGAGTCCAATTATGATACGGACATGCTGCTCGGAGGCAAGTACACCCATGAACTCAAGATGAGGATATGCCAGGGCAACGGCCATCTCAGCAACGACGAGTGCGCATCTGCAATCAAGCGCTTCTGGCATGAGGGCCTGAATTTCATCTTCCTGTGCCACCTGAGCGAAAACAACAATACCCCGACACTCGCATTCGAGACCTCCAAGAGGGCCCTTGACGAGTTGGGGGTATCTGAAAAAGTCCAGCTGGCGGCGCTGCCAAGGCAGTATCCGTCGCGTCTTTATGTGATAGGCTAAGCCTTCAGTCTCTTAAGTCCGGCGACAATCCTTCCCAGTCCTTCCTTGCAGAGGGCGCTGGTGGTCGCAAGGTTGATCCTTATGAAGCCTTCGGTGCCATACATTGTCCCGGCGTTTATCCATACTTTCTCGTTCTGGAGCAGGCTATTCTCGATTTCTTCTGACTTGATGCCGAGGCTGCGGCAATCTATCCATGCAAGGTAAGTTCCTTCAAGCTTGGTCACCCTTACGAAAGGAAGTTCCTTCGAGAACATTTCCCTGAGCATCAGGTAGTTTTTGTGGACATGGGCGTTCAGCTCGTCAAGCCATAGGTCTCCCTTTTCGCTGTATGCTGCATGAAGGGCTGCTACTCCGATAGGGTTGACATCGCATATCTCGTTGATGTTTATAGCTTTGTCTATCTTTTCGCGCCACTGCGCATTCTCTGTTATTATGTTCGCTATCTGGAGTCCGGCTATGTTGAACGACTTGCTCGGCGAGCAGAATACCACGCAGTTGTGAAGGTTGTCCTCCGATGCGGCGGCATATGGAGTATAGTGGTATCCCGGCATCACGAGTTCGCAGTGGATCTCGTCGCTGACGACTATGACCCCGTGTTTCCTGGCGATCTCTCCGATGCGGCAGAGCTCTTCCCTTGTCCATACGCGACCTGCAGGGTTGTGAGGGTTGCATAGCAGGAATACTTTTGCCGCAGGGTCGGAGCATTTGCGCTCGAAATCCTCGAAATCTATTTCGTAGGTGAGTCCGTCTTCGGTGTCGATTTCCTTGAGCGGGTTGTCCAGGATCGTGCATCCGTTGTTGCGGATTGACGAGAAGAAACAGTTGTAGACGGGGCTCTGCAGTATCACTTTTTCTCCCGGTTTAGCCAGGGCCTTGACGGCTGCGGAGATTGCAGGCACCACGCCTGTGGTATATATGAACCAGTCCCTTTCGTAGGTGACGCCGTGACGTCTGCGGAACCAGTCTATCGTTGCCTTGTAGAATGATTCAGGAACGCATGTATAGCCGAAGATCCCGTGCTGTACGCGTTTCAGTATCGCCTCCTGAATGAATGGCGCAGCCTCGAAATCCATGTCGGCCACCCACATAGGTATCACGTTGTCCATGTCGGCCTCTACCGGCGGCTGGGCATCCCACTTCACGCATCCGGAATGTCTCCGGTCAACTGCTTTTTCGAAATCGTACATATTATTTTGATTTATTGTCATTTTTCTTCCGAGGTTATGGAACGGTTGCGCAGCCATTTATCCCCCCTGAGCCACCAGACGAATAGCAGGCCCCTCACGTTCAGTTCTATGCACATCGCTATCCAATATCCCGTAAGTCCCATTCTTGGGGTAAGGATGGCAGCTAGACCTATCCTGACTACCCACATGCTGGAAAAGTTCAGGATTGTCGGCACCAATGTGTTTCCGGCACCTACGCAGGCGCCGTATGCAACTATCGATACTCCGTACATGGTCTCGGCGAAGGCTTCTATCCTTAGCACCTTGGCTCCCAGGGCGACGACTTCGGGATCCTTGCTCAATATGCTCATAAGGACGCCGGCTCCTATGAACATGGCTATTGCCATTACGCTCATGATTCCGGCGGCAAGGAAAGTGGTCATCCTGGCGAACTGTTTTGCCAGGAAACGCCTCTTCGCCCCTAGGCTCTGGCCCACGAGAGTCGTCGCGGCTTCCTCGATGCCGTATCCCGGCATGTAGCAGAAACTCTCCGCAGTGATCGCGAAGGCGTTGGCTGCGATGGCGATAGGCCCGAGAGGTGAGACTATCAGCGTTCCGGCTACGTATGCACCTCTCATCAATATGTTCTGAAGCCACATAGGGCCGCTGATGCTGAATGCATTGCGAAGGGTTTTGCTGTCCGGAACATAGTTTCCGTGCTCGCCTCGTACTGAAAGCTCCTTGGACCGCGTCAGCAGGAACCAGAGCATCGCCGCTGCCGTCACTGTCTCGGCCATTCCTGTTCCGAGGGCGGCTCCGCGCACTCCCATGTCCATGCCGAATATGAATATATAGTTGAATATTACGTCAAGGACGCACATCATCACGTTCAGTATGCTCGGGACTTTCATGTTGCCGCTGGCCTGGAGCATGCTGCCGGCCGACCAGCTAAGCGCCATCATCGGCATGAATGCCGAAAATATCGAGAAGTATCCGGTGGCGTCGGAGTTGATTTCTTCGCTTCCGCCAAGCCATACGGGCAGGCTCCTGCTTATCAGCAGCCCGGAAAGCCCCATGAGAAGGCCGAAACAAAGCAGGGAGACGAGACCTTTGCGCATTACTTCGCGCGCGCTCCTGAAATCCTTGGAGCCGCAGAAATGGGCGATCTGGACGGAGAATCCGGATGCGGCGCCCATGATGAAGCCTCCGAAAAGCCAAGTGCTGGATGCGACGAGACCTATGGATGCAGACGGGTTTGCGCCGAGACTTCCCACCATCGACGCATCTATATACTGCATCATCACAGAAGAAATCTGTGCAAGGATGGACGGGAAACTGAGCAGCATGGTCAGCCTGACCTGCTGGCCTGTAGTGAGCTGGCCGCCGTCGCGGACCATTGACAAAAGGCTATCTTTGTTGTCTCTCATAGATGGGTGAACAAAGATAGCCTTTTAGAAGTAGTTTTGCAACGTTTATTTGCTTGCGTCCTGCCTGCGGATTTCGTTGTGGCGGATTTTTCCGCTTATCGTCTTAGGCAGTTCGTCGGTGAACTCGATGATTCTCGGATACTTGTATGGGGCGGTGATGCGCTTGGCATGTGCCTGGATATCCTTGATGAGCGCCATCCGGCTTTCCGGAGTCGCGAGGCTCTTGCGGTATTCGCCGCTTACCACCACGGTAGCCTTTACAACCATTCCTCGGAGTTCTTCAGGGTCAGGAACGCCGGTTACGGCGCATTCGAGCACTGCTGGGTGGGTCATGAGGGCGCTTTCGACCTCGAACGGGCTTACACGGTAGCCGGAGGTCTTGATGAGGTCGTCATTTCGCCCGACGAACCAGAAGTATCCGTCCTCATCCTTGTAGGCCACGTCTCCGGTGTAGTAGATTCCGTCGTGCCATGCCTTGCGTGTGAGCTTAGGATTCCTGTAATAGCCCAGAAACAGTCCAAGAGGCTTTTTCTTGTCAGTCCTGATCACGATCACTCCGGATTCGCCCGTGTCGGCGGAAGTGCCGTCCGGACGGAGGATGTCGATGTCATAGGCAGGGGACGGGATGCCCATGGAGCCCGGCTTCGGCTTCACCCATGGGTATGTGCCAAGAGTCATCGTGGTCTCAGTCTGGCCGAAGGCTTCATGGATCCAGATGCCGGTGCGCCTGTGGAACTCCTCGAATACCGATGGATTGAGGGCCTCGCCTGCGGTAGTGCAGTACTTGAGGGAACTCAGGTCGAAGCAGTGGAAATGCTCCTTGATGAGGAATCGGTAGATTGTCGGAGGCGCGCAGAATGACGTGATCTTGTATTTTCCGATGAGTCCCAGAATCTCGGCAGGGACGAATTTCTCATGGTCATATACGAAGATGGCACAGCCGACGATCCACTGGCCGTAGAGCTTGCCCCATACGGCCTTTCCCCATCCGGTGTCGGAGTAGGTCAGATGCAGGCTGTCCTCCTTGAGGTTATGCCAGAAAGCTGCAGTCACAAGATGGCTGATTGCGTATGTATGCGCATGGAGCACCATCTTAGGCTCATCGGACGTGCCGGACGTGAAGTACATCAGGAACGGGTCTTCGCTCTCGTTGATGAAGTCGCCTCTTTCCCATGGCGTCGCGGCGGCTACTCCTGCCTCGAAGTCGTCGAAGCCTTCCGGAACTTCCGGGCCGATGCTGATCAGATGCTCGAGATACGGGCACTTAGGCTCTGCGGCGGCAACGTTTTCAAGAATCGGCTTGTCTCCGCAGCAGACGATGGCCTTTATTTCGGCTGACTTGCAGCGATAGACTATATCGTTGGAGGTAAGCAGGAAGGTTGCCGGAACGACAATCGCCCCGATCTTGTGGAGGGCGAGTATGGTGGTCCAGAACTGGTACCTGCGCTTGAGTATGGTCATGACCATGTCTCCGCGTCCTATGCCAAGGGAGGTGAGATATCCCGCCACCTTGTCGCTTTCTCTTTTAAGGTCTGCGAAGGTGAATCTTCTTTCTTCCTCCTTGTCGCTTACCCATATCATTGCGAGCCTGTCCGGATCTGTCTCCGCCCAGGCATCTACTACATCGTATGCGAAATTGAAATGTTCAGGAACTGTGAATTCCAGGTTCTTGGAGAAGTCCTCCATTGAAGAGAACTCGGTCTGCTTGATAAATTTCTCGATCATTTTATCTTTAAATTCATAATCCAAAGTTAAGCTTCTTGTCCCATTCTTGAAAATATGCGCGGCTGTTTGTCGTGAAACATTGCTGTTTGTGGCGAAACTGCGGATTCTGGGGTGAAATTGCCATATTTTGACGTGAATTTTTCGATGTTTTTTTGATAAAAACTTTGATATATCCGCGGATTCGTCTATATTAGCATCCGGAAATACGAAAGATGATATATAGCAACTCATATTGGTGGTGGCGCTTTTACAACTTCAACAAGTCGTAAGAGGCCATCGCTCGTATAGTATAGAGATATATAGATAGAAAAACCCGAGCCCTGCCGCACTGCGACAGGGCTTTTTTTATGTCCAGACTTAACAAAAAGACATTATGACATATCTTGCAGACAAAGAAGGTTATTATGGAGAGTTCGGGGGCGCATATGTTCCTGAGATACTCCACGCTTGCGTATCCGAGCTTCAGGATACCTATCTCAAAGTAATCGGCACTCCGGAGTTCCGAAAGGAGTACATGGCCCTTCTGAGGGATTATGTGGGCCGCCCGTCTCCTCTGTATCTTTCCGAGAAGCTTTCGGAGAAATACGGCATCCGCCTCTATCTCAAGAGGGAGGACCTGAACCATACCGGTGCCCACAAGATCAACAACACCATAGGCCAGATACTCATCGCCCGCCACATGGGAAAGAAGAGGATCATCGCGGAGACCGGGGCGGGCCAGCACGGAGTCGCAACTGCCACCGTATGCGCCCTGATGGGCATGGAATGCGTGGTCTATATGGGAGAGACTGACGTCCGCAGACAGCATATGAACGTCGAGAAAATGAAAATGCTCGGAGCGAGCGTTGTTCCCGTGACTTCCGGAAACAAGACCTTGAAAGATGCCACCAACGAAGCCATACGCGACTGGTGCTGCCATCCTGCAGATACATTCTATATAATTGGTTCCACGGTAGGGCCTCATCCATATCCTGACATGGTCGCAAGGCTCCAGTCTGTGATAAGCGAGGAAATCAAGGCCCAGCTTCAGGAAAAGGAAGGACGCGACTATCCTGACTGTCTCGTAGCCTGTGTCGGAGGAGGAAGCAATGCGGCAGGAACCATCTACCACTACATCGACGACGAAAGGGTGCGCATTGTACTTGCCGAAGCCGGCGGGCTCGGCGTGGACTCGGGGAAGACAGCAGCGACCATAGCCCTCGGCCAGGTCGGAATCATCCATGGTGCCAAGACCTATGTGATCCAGGACGAGGACGGACAGATCGAGGAACCATATTCAGTCTCTGCCGGACTTGACTACCCGGGCATCGGACCGATGCACGCCAACCTCGCCAAATGCAGGCGCGCAGAGGTGATTCCTGTCAATGATGACGAGGCTCTCGAGGCGGGAGTGTCGCTCACCAGGACTGAAGGCATAATCCCGGCTATCGAAAGCGCCCATGCCCTCGGAGTCCTTCCAAAGATAAGTTTCCACAAAGGCGATGTCGTCGTGCTGACCCTCTCCGGAAGAGGCGACAAGGACCTCGAGACCTACCTTTCTTATTGTTCTGACAAAAGATAAAAAGTTTACTGATATGAAAAAGTACAGATTTACAACTGCTTGCCGCACTCTCCTCGGAGACATGGCGACACCTGTGGGAACTTACCTCAGGGTAAGGGACATGTATGCCCAGAGCGCCCTGATGGAGAGTTCGGATTATCATGGCGGCGAAAACAGCCGCTCGTTCATAGGACTCTGCCCGATCGCGAAGTTCAGCGTAAGCCATGGTCAGGCGATATGCTCATATCCTGACGGAACTGTCGAGACGGCCGGGATAAACGCTGACAATACTGTGGGGACGGCCCTCAGAAACTTCCTGAACCATTTCTCCGTCACCGGAGAAGGCTCGTCTTATTGCGGACTGTTCGGCTACACATCTTTCAATGCGGTGCGCTATTTCGAGAACATCGACGTGAAGGACAGCACGGAAGACTCCAACGATGCTCCTGACATGCTCTATATCATGTATAAGTATCTGGTAGTGTTCAAGGGATTCAAGAGCGAGATGATGCTGCTGGAGATGCTTTCCAAGGACGAAACAGACCATCTTGATACTATCGAGGCAGCAGTCGGCAGGCCTTCCTTCAGGGTGTATGACTTCAAGGCCGAGGGCCCGGTCACTTCTCCTCTCACTGACGAGCAGCATAAGGCGAACATATCCGACTGCATAGCTCACTGCCTTCGTGGAGATACGTTCCAGGTGGTAATATCACGCCGCTTCGAGCAGAACTTCAAAGGGGATGACTTCAAGCTCTACAGGGCTCTGCGAAGCATCAATCCTTCCCCTTATCTTTTCTATTTCGATTTTGGAGGCTTCCGCATATTCGGCTCGTCCCCGGAGACCCATTGCCGCATCGAGAACGGCCGTGCATACATAGACCCGATTGCCGGGACCGCCCGCAGGACAGGTGACGACAAGCAGGATGCGGAGAATGCATCCAAGCTCAAGTATGACCCTAAGGAGAATGCGGAGCATGTGATGCTCGTCGACCTGGCCCGCAATGACCTGAGCCGCAACTGCCATGACGTCAAGGTAGATTTCTTCAAGCAGATCCAGTATTACAGCCATGTGATCCATCTGGTGAGCCGCGTCAGCGGAACTCTCGACAAGGATGCCGATCCAATCAAGACTTTCATCGACACATTCCCGGCCGGGACTCTTTCCGGCGCCCCTAAGGTCCGCGCCATGCAGATTATCAGCGAGCTTGAGCCTCATAACAGGGGAGCATACGGCGGCTGCACCGGATTCATCGGAATCGACGGCTCTGTCAACCAGGCCATCACCATCAGGACATTCGTCAGCCGAAACGGCAAGCTCTGGTTCCAGGCGGGAGGCGGAATAACCGCCCTGAGCAAGGAAGAAGATGAACTCCAGGAAGTCAACAACAAGCTCGGAGCGCTCCGCAAGGCCATAATCCGTGCAGAAGAGAAGTAAAGCCATGAAAAAGAACATAGCGTTAATAGATAATTATGATTCCTTCACATACAACCTTGCCCATCTTGTAAAAGAACTGGGAGCCAAGGTCACGGTGTTCAGGAATGACAAGTTCACTCTGGACCAGCTTGAGGAGTTTGACAAGATTCTGCTTTCTCCGGGTCCGGGAATTCCGTCGGAATCGGGACTGCTGCTTGACGTGATCCGCGTCTATGCGGGAAAGAAACCGATACTGGGAGTATGCCTTGGGGAACAGGCGATAGGAGAGTTCTTCGGAGCCAGGCTGACCAACCTCAGCAAAGTCTTCCACGGCCTTCAGAAGCCGGTGAAGATTCTCCGGCCAAAAGGGGATTACCTTTTCAAGGGGCTTCCCGAATGGATCCCGGTGGGCAGGTACCACTCCTGGGTGGTGGATGCGGAAGGCCTTCCGGACTGCCTGGAGGTTACCGCCATCAGCGAAGAGAACTACATAATGGGCCTGAGACACAAGGAATACGATGTCCAGGGGGTTCAGTTCCACCCGGAGTCAGTGCTTACTCCAAACGGAAGGGAAATATTGCGTAACTGGTTGAAACATTAAGGAAATGAAGACATATTTGACAAAACTGCTCCGTCATGAGGAGCTTTCTTCCGACGAGACCCGCCAGATCTTGCTGGACATAACAGAAGAGAAATATCCGTCGGAGCAGATTGCATCCCTGCTTGCGATGCTGCAGCTCCGCGGAGTGAGCATTGACGAACTGCTTGGCCTGCGCCAGGCTCTCATGGAGACAGGTGTCCCCGTGGACCTCTCTCCGTATAAGCCGATTGACATCGTGGGTACTGGCGGAGACGGAAAGAATACGTTCAACATATCGACATGCTCATGCTTCGTAGTGGCAGGAGCCGGCTACAAGGTGGCCAAGCACGGCAACTACGCCGCGACCTCCGTCAGCGGAGCCAGCACTGTAATGCAGCAGCATGGAGTGGTGTTCAAGAGCGACAGGGACAGTCTTCTCCGAAGCATCGAGGAGAGCAACATGGTGTACCTCCATGCCCAGCTGTTCGCCAAGGCCATGAAATTCGTCGGCCCTGTGCGCAAGGCAGTCCAGTTCCCGACCGTTTTCAACCTTCTCGGTCCTATGATCAACCCATGCAGGCCTGCATACCAGCTGCTCGGAGTCGCCAACCTGGAACAGATGAGGCTGTATGTGAATGCGCGGAACAGGCTCGGAATCCGCTATGCCGTCGTCAACAGCCTTGACGGGTACGACGAGATATCCCTTACTTCGGAGTTCAAGATCGCGACTCCGGATTATGAGCATCTTTACAGGCCGGAAGACCTTGGTTTTAAGACTGTCTCCCAGTCGTCGCTGTACGGCGGAGATACCGCTGAGAAGGCCGCGAAGATATTTGACGACGTGCTTGAAAACAAGGCTACGCCGGCCCAGAAGCAGGCCGTGGTAGCCAATTCGGCAGCAGCCATAAAGGTCATGGAGCCGCAGAAGAGCTTCGAAGAATGTGTATCAATCGCTCTGGAATCCGTCGAAAGCGGCAAGGCTCTCGGCTGTTTCCGCAAATTCCTGGAGATCAACCGATGAGAGACATACTGTCAGATATCATTGCCGACAAGAGGATAGAGCTGGCATCCAGGATGGAGGCCCTGTCTTTGGAGACTCTCAGGGAACAGGCCCTTGCCTGCATCCGTGAGAGGCTCAGCATGAGCGAAGCCCTGTCCGGCTCGGAAAGCGGAATCATCGCCGAGTTCAAGCGCAAGTCCCCGTCAAAGGGTTGGATCCACAGGGATGCGAGTCCTTTGTCCGTAATCCCAGGATATGCCCTTGCAGGAGCCTCTGCGGTATCAGTGCTCACTGATGCCAAGTATTTCGGGGGAAGCCTGGAATTCATACGCTCCGTCCGCAATGCGGTGACTCTTCCGATTCTCCGCAAGGATTTCATAATAAGCGAATACCAGCTGCTGGAAGCAAGGCTTTACGGGGCTGATGCAGTCCTGCTCATCGCCGCCTGCCTTAGTGCGGAAGAATGTCGTTCGCTTGTCCGTAAGGCCCATGAGCTCGGACTGGAGGTGCTTCTCGAGATACATTCGGAGTCTGAACTTGCCTACATCGCCGAAGGAGTGGACATGGTCGGAATCAACAACAGGAACCTCGGGTCGTTCGTGACTGACGTGCGCAACTCGTTCAGGCTGGCTGAAGCCCTTCGCAGCGCCGTGGCGGAGAAATGCGAGAAGATGCCCGTGCTGGTATCCGAAAGCGGGATTTCCGATCCCGCCACGGTCCGGGATCTCCGCGATGCCGGTTTCAGGGGCTTCCTGATGGGGGAGAATTTCATGAAAACAGATGATCCTGCAAGGACATTGTCGGAGTTTATCGCAGCGCTATGAGAAATGGAAATTATATAAAGGTCTGCGGCATGACCGAAGGCAAGAATATCCGGGCTGTCGAGGCTCTGGGAGCTGATTTCATCGGGATGATCTTTTATCCCGCATCGCCCCGCAAAGTTGTCGGGATTCCGGATTACCTGCCGGAGACTGCAGCCAGGGTAGGAGTCTTCGTGAATGCTTCGGAAGCGGAGATACTGGAGAAGGTGGTGGCTTATGGTCTCGACCTTGTCCAGCTTCATGGAGATGAGAGTCCTGAGTTCTGCTCAAGGCTGGACCGCAGGGGAGTCGGAGTAATCAAGGCCTTCTCGGTCTCGTCTGAATCCGACCTTGCCCGGACGTCCGCTTATGAGGGACTCTGCCGGTATTATCTCTTCGATACTCCGACTGCCGGCCGTGGCGGCTCAGGAAAGCGATTTGACTGGAGCCTGCTGCAGGCCTATTCCGGAAAGACTCCGTTCTTGCTCAGCGGGGGAATCGGCCCGGAGTCTGCCGCCGCTCTCTCCGAATTCTCGCACCCGATGCTTGCCGGATATGACCTGAACAGCCGTTTCGAGTCGGAGCCCGGAGTCAAGGATGTCGCCCTCCTAGGGCAGTTTTTGTATAAAATATAAGATTATGAACAGAATAGACGAACTTTTCTCAAGGAAGCCGCAGGGGCTTCTGTCAATTTATTTCTGCGCCGGGACGCCTACGCTGGAAGGTACTCCCGGGGTGATCCGCACTCTCCAGGATGAGGGCGTGGACATGGTGGAGATAGGAATCCCGTTCAGCGACCCCATGGCTGACGGTCCGGTAATCCAGGACGCTGCGACCAAGGCTCTTCGCAACGGAATGACTTTGCAGCTGCTTTTCAGCCAGCTTGCCGACATACGTCGTGACGTGCATATCCCCCTGATTCTCATGGGGTATCTCAATCCGGTGTACAGATATGGGTTCAGGAAATTCTGCGAATCATGCAGGGACTGTGGCATCGACGGGGTCATAATCCCGGACCTGCCGTTCAGGGACTACATGGAATCGTACAAGCCTATAGCCGACGAATACGGAATCAGGATGATCATGCTCATCACTCCGGAGACCTCGGAGGAGAGGATCAGGCTGATCGATGAACATACCGACGGATTCATCTACATGGTATCGTCCGCTGCCACGACCGGAGCCCAGAAGGACTTCAACGAAGCAAAACTGGAATACTTCCGCAGGATTGCATCAATGGGTCTGAGGAATTGCCGCATGGTAGGTTTCGGAATCAGCAATGACCAGACGTTCAGGGCTGCCTGCGACTATTCGTCCGGAGGCATAATCGGTAGCAAATTTGTGTCATTGTTGGAGTCGTACGGCACCCCTCTTGAAGCGATTCGCGATTTGAAAAAGACTATAAAAATCAGGGAGTTCGCTGAAAAATAAACCGTTTTGACTGAAAATTGACGTTTTTTGTGAGAAATATTTGCATGGTCAAAAAAATATTCCCAACTTTGCAATGCAATAGATAGAACGCATTCGCGTTGTTTCATATTGGTTAGTTATCAGTTAGTGGTTATTATGACAAGGAGGAGCCGTGAGGTTTCTCCTTGTGCCGTAATAAGGGAACTGATTATTTAATAATGATTTAAACTATGACCAGATTTACATTGATTGGCCTGTGTCTCGCGTTATTCGTCGCATGTGCAGGAAACAAGAATTCTAACTTGGAAGAAAACAATGGCGGCAATCCTGATTTCGTGATCGGGGCCGATATAAGCTGGGCTTCGGAAATGGAGCACGACGGCCGTTCTTTTCAGTTCGCCTCTGGAGATGAAGGGGAACTTGTGGACATACTTTCATATATGGGAGTGACTGCCATAAGGCTTCGCGTGTTCGTGGATCCGGTAGGCGGCTGGTGCGGCAAGGATGAGGTGGTCAAGGCTGCATGCAAGGCCAAGGATGCCGGGATGGACATCATGATTGATTTCCATTATAGCGACTATTTCGCGGATCCTCACCGCCAGACCGTTCCGGCGGCATGGAAGGGCCTGAGCCTCGCCGACATGTGCTCGAAAGTTTCTGAGCACACAACGGACGTGCTTTCAGCCATGAAGAAAGCCGGAGTCAATGTGAAATGGGTGCAGGTCGGCAACGAGACCCGCTGCGGAATGCTATGGGATACCGGAAGGCTTTGGAACGAGAAAGGCGACATCCCTGAGGGATGGAGGCATTATGCAAAGCTCAGCAATGCCGGCTACGAGGCCGTGAAGAGCGTATATCCCGAGGCGGCGGTCATAATCCATATCGACAACTCATGGCTTGACAACGGCATCGATCCATGGTGGTATGATTCATGGTGGTTTGAGAAATTCATCGCTGCGGGAGGCCGTCTGGACATGATCGGACTGTCTCATTATCCTATGACATATGAAGGAATGGACTGGGCGCAAGTCAACCAGCTTGCCCTTAACAAGATCAAGCTGCTCTCGGAGACATACGGCTACAAGGTCATGGTCTGCGAGGTCGGAGTCCAGCAGCATCAGCCTTCTGTCGGGGCCGAGTGCCTGGGGGCTTTCATGAAAGCGGCAAAGGAACTTGAAAGCTGCGCCGGCGTCTTCTATTGGGAGCCTGAGGTGGACGGTGTCTGGAAGCCTGCAATCTATGACAGTTTTGGCTGGGGAGCGTACGGAATGGGCGCGTTTGACAGCGCCGGAAAGCCTACGGCTATCATGGATGCATTCGTGAAATAATTATTTTGATTTTTTTCGGGAAAAACCTTGCCGAATTAATTTAAATAGCTATCTTTGCAATCCCGTTTGAAAAAAGCGGGTTTGCAAATAAGCTTGGGAGCATAGCTCAGTTGGTTCAGAGCGTCTGCCTTACAAGCAGAGGGTCGGGGGTTCGACTCCCTCTGCTCCCACTAAAAGGTCAGCCCTTACGGTTGACCTTTTTTCGTTATGACAGAGAATGAAAAAGAAGTAATCCAGGGGTTCAGGGACAGGCTGACAGGGCATTTGCTTGCTATCTGCAAGGAGAAAGGCTATCTTGGCGACACATTGCTGCAGACTCCTGACATAGAAGAGAAATGGAAGGACCTTGCTCCGGATTATTACGGCGACGCCATTCCTGAGTTCAACGGTTATCCTGAGGTTACACTCGCATGGGCCGGCTATCTTGGAGAAGCCGTTGCTCAGTGCTGGGATTCTGACTGGAGTTCATTTTCTGGCGCGAAATACGATTTCTTCCGCGGCTCCCGCGGTTTCGATTACATGGACGAGCATATTACCGAGAGATTCCTGGGTTATCAGGTCGGCTCGGAAGAGGGGAACGAGGTCGCAGCAGTGCTGAGGGACCTTGCCGGCCATGCATACAGTTTCCTGCGCCATGACAACATCGAGGCACAGAGCATCCTTGCCTACAAGGCTGTGCTCGCCGCATTGGATGTCATGTTTCTTGTGGGAGCGGCAGTGAGATTAAAGAAACTCGGCTACAAATTCGAGAAATTGTAGCCGAGACTGTATTCCGCTTGTGGAGATGGGCGGACTCGAACCGCCGTCCAAACACCGTATCAGATAGCTTTCTACACGTTTATTCTTCCTTTGTTTTTCGTCAGCGGCCTGCCGGAAGACGGGCTAACCGCAGCTTATCCTCTAAGTCTTGGCATGGTTTAAAGGAGTCCCCATGTGCATCCGGTTTGGATGATACCCCTGGATCGGAACATAACCGGCCTAAAGTCCGAGGGAT